>ENA-OQJS01000222-OQJS01000222.1-human-gut-metagenome-genome-assembly--contig:-NODE-222-length-10530-cov-0.650870_pt1 | contig 10530 bp, 14 predicted proteins | sample MGYA00242598_ERZ504764 | MGnify/ENA primary metagenome ERZ504764 (study PRJEB26092, sample SAMD00036368) | human gut metagenome | host: Homo sapiens | study: EMG produced TPA metagenomics assembly of...
TCAAGCTGTGCTTCCTTGTCATTTAGATCTGCTGTTCCTACATAGTTGTCATAATTGCGGACAGAAAAACCATAATTTTCCATCATGGTAAGAGCTGTCTGTAATACCTCAAATGGGCCCTCGCCAAATGGTTTCCCCTCTGTGTAAGGCATTTTTCACTTATTGATCCGGCAGAGAGTGCAAATATCTTCGATCATCTGGTCCTTGTGGGAATCAATATATTCTTCGATTTCTTCTATGATTTGTTCCATTCTGCTACTCATCGTCCACACTCCTTATTTTTTGATATTATTATTTATCATAAATCCGCTCTATAAACTGTGGTGGGACAAAATGCGAAATATCGCCACCATAAGAAGCATATTCCTTTACAATTGTAGAGCTGAGATAGGAATATTTTACATTCGTTGTAAGAAATACCGTATCTATCTTTGGATTTACACGATGGTTCGACTGTGCAATCTGAAGTTCATATTCAAAGTCCGTTACCGCAACGCAATCCTCTGAACGATAATGGTTGCATACAATTTTTCCATAAAGTCAACTAAAAGACCATCAAAAGAAGCAACTGTTACATTCAGGCATATCTTTTGTTATCTCTTTTAACATGGAACTTTGATAGTAAAAGTAATTTTTAGCGGTTCCGGGTATTATTTCTTGCAACAATATTTGTTACATTTCCGTTTATCTCACGAGAGCTTATTCCCGTTCTTGAATCGGAGGGAACAGATGAGGAAGAGGCTGCCGCATTAATGGGAGCAAAGGGACTTACAATTTTCAGAAAGATAACATTTCCGCATATTAAATGGGCGTTTCTGTACGGCATAGTTTTGTGTGCGGCAAGAGCAATGGGCGAGTTCGGCGCAGTGTCTGTACTTTCGGGACATCTGCGTGGAAAAACCAATACATTGCCACTCCATATAGAAATTTTATTTAACGAATTTAAAACCGTACCTGCTTTTGCGGTATCGGCAATTCTTGTAATTATGGCGGTAATAATTCTGATTATCAGAAGTGTAATTGAATACAAAGGAAAGAAGGAATCGTAATGTATGTAGAACTTAAAAATATAAATAAAACCTTTGGCAATTACAAGGCATCTGATAATGTGAATTTCACAAATTGAGCAGGGAAAACTTATAGGACTTTTAGGTCCGTCGGGCAGCGGAAAAACCAACAATTCTAAGAATGATTGCCGGACTTGAAACTCCCGACAGGCGCGAAATTATTATTGACGGCAAGGTCGTAAATGATATTCCGGCAAGCAAACGAGGAATAGGTTTTGTATTTCAGAATTACGCACTTTTCAGATATATGACTGTATTCGACAATATTGCTTTTGGTCTTAAAATTCAGAAAAAGGACAAAAAATATATAAAAAGAAAGAGTAAGCGAACTTGTTGAACTTATCGGATTAAAGGGACTTGAAAAGCGTTATCCGAGTCAGCTTTCGGGCGGTCAGAAACAGAGAGTAGCGTTTGCAAGAGCACTTGCACCTAACCCGACGCTTTTGCTGCTTGACGAGCCGTTTGCGGCTATTGATGCAAAGGTAAGACAGGAGCTTCGCTCGTGGCTTAAAGAAATGATTGAAAAACTCGGAGTTACGAGTATATTTGTAACTCACGACCAAGATGAGGTATTGAGTTGCCGATGAAATCATTATTACAAACAAAGGCAGAATCGAGCAGATAGGCACACCGATGGAAATATATCAGAAACCGCAGACAGCCTTTTCCGCATCTTTCTTCGGTCAGACAACCGTGCTTGACGATTATACAAAATTTAAAACCTTTGATGTTGTGGATGGTGCGGACAAAGCTATTGTAAGGCCTGAATTTATAAAGATTACCAAGTTGAACGAACCGTTCAGACAAAAAGCGTCCGTATCGGTCGGCGAGGTAGTGAAAACAGCTTTCAGAGGTAACAACATTGAAGTTACGGTAAAATGTGACGGCGGCGTAATTAACGGAGTAAGAGGACTTGAAGAACCTGCAGTTTATCACGGCGAAAAGGTAAATGTATTCTTATACAGACTGTTTGTTACAAAGGGAGATAACGCATTTATTCTTGAAAACAAATCTCTCACAGAGGAATCCGTAGTAATTTAATTTACAGATAAACTAAAACACACCGATTGCTTTTCAATCGGTGTGTTGCTCTATAGATTATTTTATTAAATCTTTAACCACTTCGCCTGCAATTATAAGACCGACTACTGACGGTACAAATGCTATACTGCCGGGCACTTGTCGCCTTTGTGTGCATTTTCTTGCAGTTCCGGGAGCAGATGCAGTTTGTTTTGCAGCTTATTGCCATATCTTCAATAGGGGTGATAGGCTTTTCCTTTGAATATACAACTTTGAGTTTTTTAATGCCACGCTTTTTAAGTTCATTACGCATTACTCTTGCAAGAGGGCATACGGAAGTTTTGTAAAGATCGGCAACTTCAAAAGCACTTGCATCAAGTTTATTTCCCGCACCCATTGAACAGATTATAGGGGTGTTCGCTTTTTTTGCCTGCATAACAAGTTCTATTTTGCCTGTTACCGTGTCGATAGCGTCTACTATGTAATCATACTGTGTAAAATCAAATTCGGCGGAGGTTTCAGGAGTGTAGAATTTCTGATGCTTGTTTATGATTATATTCGGATTGATTTCTTTCAGCCTTTCTTCGGCAACATCTACCTTGTATTTGCTTACTGTTTTTCTTGTGGCAAATATCTGACGATTAATATTTGTAAGGCATACTTTGTCATCGTCTATAAGGTCAAGCCGGCCTATTCCTGTGCGTGCGAGCGCCTCGGCAGTGTATCCGCCTACACCGCCTATTCCAAATATTGCAACCTTTGCATTTGCAAGTTTTTCCATTGCCTCTGCTCCGAGCAAAAGCTGTGTTCTTGAAAATTGATTAAGCATTGATTTTCTCCTTAATATAAAAACTTAGTTTATCGTCCGAAATTTGTATCTTGTAATTCATATTACGAAAAAAGTTTTCTGCGTGTTTTAATACTTCATCACTCGGTACTTCGTCAAACGAAAAAATATTGTCCGCCGCAGGCATCGTGAAAATGCAGATAAGTATTAAAGTTATCCATAAGTTCGGCTTTCAAAATTTTTACCGTATCAAATTTAACTGTCATAGCTGCTCCTTAATTTATAATTCCTATCTATACAATAAGTATTATATTTCAATCATTTGTTTTGTCAATAGCAAAATTAAAAAAATTATTGACTTTACTTATCGGTAATAGTATAATAAAACATATTAATTCAGTAGGTTTAATATGATATAGCACGTTTGTTTATTTTTATTATAAATCTTAACTTAAAAATAAATGCATAAAATTGACAACGCTATACCTTAGTATTAAAATAACAGGGTAGAATTAAATTGGGTGGATAAAGATGTATTGCATAAGTGTAAATTATAAAAATTCAGATGTGAATATCAGAAAAAAACTTGCTTTTTCCGAAAATGTACAAAAAGAATTTCTAACTGAACTTATGAACGGAAAAACCGTAAGCGAGTGCGTTATTCTTTGCACCTGTAACAGAACAGAACTTTATTTTTGCGGAAATGAAGACAGCCTAAATACAGTGCAAAATCTGCTTTCAAACTATTCGGGAATAGAATGTGATTTGCTTAAAAAGCATTTGTATCTGTTCTATTCCGATAAAGCGGTAATGCATCTTTTCAGAGTGGTAAGCGGTATTGAATCTATGGTTATAGGTGAGGACGAAATTCTCGGACAAATAAAACTTGCTTACACTATGGCAAAAGACTTGGGTATGACGGGTTACGAGTTAAATATGACTTTTCAATCCGCAATGGCTTGCGCAAAAAAAATAAAAACTCAAACCGCACTTCAAAAACTTCTGTTTCAACCGCAACCTTGCGGGAAATGAAATCGCTCATTTTAAGGATAAAGTAAATGTTCTCGTTATAGGCGCAACGGGGAAGATAGGCACTGTACTTGTAAAAAATCTTTTGTCGCATAAAAATGTAAGCGTTATTGCAACATCAAGAAAACACAGTGCGGAGTCGGTGCAGACCAAAGCAAACATTACAATTGCTAATTATGCCGATAGGTACAGTTATATGGATTCTGCCGATTGCGTAGTCAGCGCTACCGCAAGTCCGCATTACACTGTTACATATTATGATTTAAAGAAGAATATAAAAACCGATAAGCCAAGACTTTTTATAGATCTTGCCGTACCTCCTGACATTGACGGCTCGGTTGCGGAGATAAAAGGTTTAAAGCTGATCGGAATAGATTATTTTGAAAAACTCGCAAAGAACAACAATGAGCTTAAACTTGACAGTGTGGAAAGCGCAAAAGAGATTATAAAAGAAGAAAGCGATGTACTTAAAAAAGACATAGCTTTTCACTTTTTTTTACCGCATATTGAGAGTGTAAAAAATAAACTCAGTGAAAATTCGTTAGAAGAAATATTATATAAATTCAAAGCCGAGTTACCTTCAGAAGAATTTATAAAGATACTTGATGCATTTAAAAGTTGTGGAGAAAAGATATAATGGCATATTTTCCTTTTTATATTTGATTATAGAAAATAAAAATATTCTTGTAAGTGGCGGCGGAACGGTAGCTTTAAGAAAGATAGAAAAGCTGTCGCCTTTAAGCCGAGTATTACCGTGGTATCTCCGAAAATCTGCAGGGAGATTTTAAAATTTAATGTGAAAGTCGTTGAGCGTGAGTTTGATGACAACGATTTAAACGGTACTTTTTGTGTTATCAGTGCTACCGATAACGAACGGGTGAACTCACATATATTTGAATTATGCAAGGAGAAAAATATTCTTGTAAATACTGTTGATGACAAAGAAAAATGCGGATTTATTTTTCCTGCGCTTGTACAAAAAAATTCCGTTACTGTCGGTATTACCACATCGGGCAAAAGTCCGATGTATGCAAAGTATTTAAAAGAGCAGTTTTTAAATATGCTTGAAAATACAAATTCCGATACCGCAGAAACATTGTGGCAGTACAGAGAATACATAAAGGAAAACACGGCGGACGAAGAGTTAAGAAAGAAAGTTTTTTCGGCACTTATGGTATGTGCCTTTGCGGAGAAGTATTGATACCGATGTTGTTAATAAAATTATAAAGGAAAACAGCTGATATGAAAGTAAGAATAGGTACAAGAAAAAGCAAACTTGCCCTTGCACAGACAGAGATGTTTGCAAATGCTTTGAAAAAGAGATTTGACGATATAGATACAGAAATAGTTTGCATTTCAACAAAAGGAGATAAAATTCTTGATAAACCGCTTGCAATGATAGGCGGAAAGGGAGTTTTTATCTCTGAACTTGAGAATGCTTTATTAAGCGGAGTGGCAGATATGGCAGTGCACAGCGCAAAAGATCTGCCTCTTGAACTTGCAGACGGACTTGAAATATCCTCTGCTTTAAATCGTGGCAATTATCGTGATGTGCTTGTTACAAGAAAAAATGAGCCGATAAAAAACGAAGAAAAATTTATTGTCGGCACAGGCAGTCTTAGACGCCGTGGCTTTATAAAAAAACAGTATCCGCTTGTACAGATTAAAGATATAAGGGGAAATGTTGACACAAGAATTAATAAACTTATTAATAAAGAATATGACGCAATTATTCTTGCGGCGGCAGGACTTGAAAGATTGTCGCTTTATAACAGTGAAAAATACGATGTAACACCTTTTGAATATTCTGATTTTCTCCCTGCGCCTTGTCAGGCAATCGTAGTTGCGGAGAGTAAAACAGGCAGTGCGATTTCAGAAAGGTTAAAAGAAATAAGTCATACAGAAACTATGCTTGAATTTGAAACAGAAAGACAGATTCCAAAGTTGCTAAACGCAGATTGCGGTATGCCTGTCGGCGCTTTTTCAAGGGTAACAAACGGCAGAATAGAGCTTATAATTTCTACAGAATTGTAAAAAACAATATCGGGCAGTGCGATATTAAAGACAGGTTTAATCTTGCAAAAAGGTTGGTGAGCGAGTTGTGAACAACGGAAAAGTTTATCTTGTGGGAGCAGGGTGCGGCGATTATGACTTAATAACTCTGCGTGGACAGAATTGTCTGAAAAAATGCGATGTCGTTGTATATGACAGCCTTACCGACAAGCTGTTGCTTGAGTATGCGGATAATGCAGAAAAAATTTGTGTCGGAAAACGAGCAGGAACGCATAGTGAAAAGCAGGAGAATATAAACGAAATTCTCATTGCAAAAGCAAACGAAGGCAAGACTGTTGTGCGCCTAAAAGGCGGAGATCCGTTTGTTTTCGGCAGGGGAGGAGAGGAAGTACAGGCACTTCAAAGTCACAATATTCCTTATGAAGTTATCCCCGGTATTTCCTCGGCAATAGCAGTTCCCGAAATTGCGGGTATTCCTGTTACTCACAGAAATTTAAGCCGCAGTGTACACATAATCACAGGTCATACGGCGCAGGATACCTTACCGAAAAATATACGGGAATACGCAAAACTTGACGGTACACTTGTATTTTTAATGGGACTTAGAAAATTGCCCGAAATTGTAAAAGGTCTTACAGAAAACGGCAAAAGCGAAAATACACCTGTCGCAATTGTGTCAAACGGTGCATATGCAAAGGAAAGTACGGTAAGAGGTACTTTAAAAAATATTTGCAGTCTTGCAGAAGCAAAGCAAAGTTGAACCGCCTGCAATAATCGTAGTGGGAGAAGCAGTGGGGTTTGACTTTTCCGCTACAATAGAAAAGCCGCTCAAAAATAAAACCGTTGCGGTTACAGGTACGCATAAATTGTCTGCGAAACTTGGCAGAGAACTTATGTCGCTCGGTGCGAGAATCAACCGTATTGATTATCTTAGTGTAAAGGAATACAGACAAAACGAGCAGCTTGACAAAGCGCTTTCAAATGTTAATAATTATAATTACATAGTGCTTACAAGTATGAACGGCGCTGAAATTTTTATTAAAAAATTGAGAGAGTTAAAGGTCGATGTTCGCAAACTGTGTAATATAAAATTTGCCGTTATCGGCAGCGGAACAGCGGGTATTCTTGAAAAATACGGCATTTTTGTCGATATTATTCCAAAGGTTTATACTTCTGCGGATTTGGGAAATCTTTTGGCAGATACGGTAAACAAAAATGAGCGTGTGTTGATTTTGCGTGCGGAAAACGGCTCAAAAGAACTTACTGAAATTTTAAGTCGCAATAATATAATTTATGACGATGTAAAGACCTATGACATTCAGTCGGAAAGTAAGTCGGAGGGCGGAATTATTACCTCCGATTACATAACCTTTGCAAGTTCTTCGGGTGTAAACGCTTTTTTTGAAAGCGGATATGCTGTTAGCGAAAACACAAAAATTGTTTGTATTGGCGAGATAACCGCAAAGGCTTTGCATAAGTACAATATAGCCGATTACAAAATTGCAAAAACAAAAGATGTAGTCGGAATTATCAATACAATTATTTCAGATGTTAAAAAAGAGAGTGATTTTTAATGAGAAGATTCAGACGACTGAGATCAAATGAAAGTATACGCAGTCTTGTGCGTGAAACAAGAGTAGATAAGAAAGACCTTATTTACCCGATTTTTGTTGCCGAGGGCGAAAATATAAAAAAAGCCCGTGGAATCTATGCCAAATGTTTATCAGTATTCACTTGACAGATAGATGAAATTTTAGCGGAAATAAGCGAGAGTTCGATTGCGGGAATATTAATTTTCGGTATTCCGAAACACAAGGACGAGCTTGCAAGCGGCGCTTATGACGAAAACGGAATTACCCAGCAGGCTATCCGATATATAAAAGTTAAATATCCGTCAATGCTTATAATTGCCGATGTGTGTCTTTGCGAATATACAAGTCACGGACATTGCGGTGTTGTATGCGGTCATAAAATATTGAATGACGAAACCCTGCCGCTGCTTTCAAGAATGGCGGTAAGTCTTGCAAAGGCAGGTGCGGACATTATTGCTCCGTCAGATATGATGGACGGCAGAGTGTCTGCAATCAGAAATGCTCTTGATGAAAACGGCTTTGCAGATACTCCTATACTTTCTTACAGTGCAAAGTTTGCGTCTGCATATTATTCACCGTTCAGAGATGCCGCCGAGTCCGCACCTGAATTCGGCGACAGAAAAAGCTATCAGATGGACTATGCAAACGGCAAAGAGGCACTGCGAGAGATTGAAGACGATATAGAAGAGGGCGCAGATATGGTTATGGTAAAGCCTGCGCTTGCGTATCTTGATGTTGTAAAAGCCGCAAGAGAGCGTTTTGATTTACCGCTTGTAGTGTACAATGTCAGCGGCGAATATGCTATGGTAAAGGCAGCGGCAGAAAAAGGTTGGATAGACGAAAAAGAATGTTGTTTCCGAAAATTTAATCGCTATGAAAAGGGCGGGCGCTGATATTATAATTACTTATCACGCACTTGATGCCGCAAAGTGGATTGACGAATTTTACAAGTAAGAGGTGGCAAAAATGAATATTCAAAATTCGGAAAAGTTTTATGCCCAAGCTCAAAATTTTATGCCCGGAGGAGTAAACAGCCCTGTTCGTGCGTGCCGTGCGGTTGGCAGAGCGCCGTTGTTTATCGACCACGCAAAGGGTTCAAAAATCTATGATGTCGACGGCAACGAATACATCGATTATATTTGCTCATGGGGTCCGAATATTCTCGGACATTCTAACGAAAGAGTTATAAATGCAGTAACCGAAACCTGTCAAAGAGGACTTACATTCGGCGCTTGTCACAGCGGAGAAATCGAACTTGCAAAACTTATAAAAAAGCATTTTCCGTCAATGGAAATGTTAAGACTTGTAAATTCGGGTACAGAGGCGGTTATGAGTGCAATCCGTGCCGCAAGGGGTTATACAAAGAGAGATAAAATAGTTAAGTTTGAGGGTTGCTATCACGGTCATTCGGACGGTCTGCTTGTGAAATCGGGTTCAGGACTTCTTACCAATTCTATCCCCGACAGTGCAGGTGTTCCTAAAGGATATACGGATAATACCCTGCTTGCAAAGTACAATAATAAAGAGTCGGTAGAAAAACTTTTTGAGGAGCACGGTGATGATATTGCCTGCGTTATTGTAGAGCCTTGTGCGCCAATAGTGGTGTTGTACCGCCGCAGGAGGGCTTTTTACGGTTTTTGAGAGATATTACGCTAAAATATAATTCTCTGCTTATTTTTGATGAAGTTATTACGGGCTTTAGACTTAGCATTGGCGGTGCTCAAAAATATTACAATGTTAAACCCGACCTTACCACACTTGGCAAAATTGTAGGCGGAGGTATGCCTTTGGCTGTGTACGGCGGTAAAAAAGAAGTTATGCAGTGCGTTGCTCCGCTCGGTTCGGTGTATCAGGCAGGCACACTTTCAGGTAATCCCGTTGCCGTAAGTGCGGGAATTGAAACCTTAAAAATCCTTGAGGAAAACGAAGCTGAAATTTATACAAGGCTTGAGAAAATTTCATTGCAGCTTGAAAATGCCATGCAAGAATCGGGAATGAATGTGAATCGTGTAGGTTCAATTATGACGGTTTTCTTTACCAATGAAAAGGTAAAAGATTATGATACAGCCAAAACTGCCGATACTGCCCGATTTGCCGAATATTTCAGACATATGCAGGACAACGGAATATATACAGCTCCGTCGCAGTTTGAGGCAATGTTTGTTTCGTTTGCACATACCGATGAGGATATAGATAAAACAATCAATGCAATCAAAAGTTTAGAATAATAACGAAAAGAAAAAGTGCAGCAATTCTATAATCTTGCTGCACTTTTTTCCTTTATTACACAGCCTCAGCCTGTGCAATAATTTCGTTTTGTTTGTAATGTTCCGCAATTTCTGCCAGAGTTATACTTTCGGCATAGTTTTGCAGGTATGATACATTGCGCTCCACAATCTGTCGTTTATAAGCTCCGTCATCATATCGTTTTTATCTCTGCTGTCAAAATAAACATCATTAAGCACCTTGTGTCAAGAGCGTTTAATATGTCTTTAAAAGTAATTTTACTCAAATCTCTTGCAACTACATAACCGCCGTTAAGTCCCTTTTGCCCACGAATCAGATTTGCGGAGGTGAGGGACGGCAGTATTTGTTCAAGATATTTTTTAGATATATTGTGCCTTTTGGCAATATCGGGAGCGGTGACCGAACAGCCGTTTTGAGAATAAACCGCTATGTCGATTATCGCATGATGCCAAATTCAACTTTTGTTGATATTTTCAATTAATAATCAGCCCCTTATACAGAAGAAAAGCCTGTTTTGGAGCAGAATATGCCTGACTAAGCGTATTAAATATAGATTATCATTTTTTAAGGGAAAAATCAATACTTACTAAATAAATATGTATTGTATATAATGACAGATTTTAGAATAATATGGAATAAAATTTGTAAAATAGGGAAAATCCTACAAAACCTATTGAAATAACTAAGTTAAATGCGTTATAATCTACAGTATCATCTTGCAGATAAGCTTTTGCAGGATAAGCATTGACTAAGCAAATATGATTTAAAAGGGATG
>ENA-OQJS01000223-OQJS01000223.1-human-gut-metagenome-genome-assembly--contig:-NODE-223-length-10515-cov-1.557855_pt1 | contig 10515 bp, 10 predicted proteins | sample MGYA00242598_ERZ504764 | MGnify/ENA primary metagenome ERZ504764 (study PRJEB26092, sample SAMD00036368) | human gut metagenome | host: Homo sapiens | study: EMG produced TPA metagenomics assembly of...
CTTTCGTTTAATACCGGGGGCAAGTTCAATACTTTAGGAAAAGATACTTATCAGATGGATCGTGATGGAACTTTGTTTAAAACTCCGTCACTTGACAATAAGTTACGTGATATGTCGCTAGTGGATTTTGAGGAATATGCCGGAAAAAACCAGTTGTTCAATACCAGTTTTGATGTATCTCGCAGTAAGTCTTTACCTGAATTTGGTGGAAACGTAGGGTTTGGAAAGAATTTTGATATAAACGGGAATACTCTTAGCTTGCTGGCTTCAATGGGGGTAAGCAATGAACAGCAAACGATGCTTGATGCCAGTGTACGTACGCTGGAGGCTACCGGAACCACATTGAATGATTTCAGTTATGACAGTTATTCCAGTGAACTGAAGATTGCCGGATTAGGTAGTCTGGGATATAGTTTCCGTAAGCAAGACCAGTTGAATTATACTTTTTTCTATGCCCGCAATGCTATAGACAATTACATGCTTCGTGAAGGATATGATTATGAAGATCATAACTTGATTGGTAGCAATAACGTAACGCATGTCTATACACTGCAAAACCATCAGTTGGGTGGAAAACACTTTTTCGGTGACAAATGGAGTATGAACTGGAGTGGTTCGTATAGCAAGACTTCGAGTGATGAACCCGACCGCCGGCAGATTATGTTTATCAGAGAAGGTAGTGAAATCAATTTGTTTAAGCTGAACCGTCAGGAAACCATGCGTTATTTTGGTGTACTTGATGAAAAAGAATGGGTAGGCAATCTGTCGGGTGACTATAAATTTGGAAACCAGAACAAGTTGCAGGCTGGATTTACTTACAAGGACAAGACACGCGACTATAGCTCAACTCGCTTTTACTATAATTTGAATAAGTTGAATCCGGTGATTGGAGGTGAAGAGGATATTTATACACCTTCCGGTTTCCTGAATCAGGAAGCTATAGAAAGTGGACTTGTTTCCATCTCACGCTCTCAGCAGCCCAAAGACAGTTATACAGCTGGAAATAAAATTTATGCAGGATATATTTTAGCTGATATTTATCCGGTAGAAGCTCTATTGGTGAATGTGGGAGTACGCTATGAAAGCAGTAAGCAGTGGGTGAATTATGCAGAAGACGGAGGAAAGTTACAGCGCCGTGACTTAAACAGTAACGATTTGTTTCCTGCCATGAACTTACGTTATCAGCTGGATAAAAGAAACAGTCTTCGTTTTTCATTCTCGCGTACAGTGACGCGTCCTTCATTTATCGAAATGGCTCCTTTCCTTTATCAGGAATCGTATGGTTCGGCACAGATCCGAGGTAATGCAGATTTGAAGAACGGTTATAACTATAACCTTGATTTGCGTTATGAGTTCTTTGGAGAAAATGGTGACATGTTCTCGGCAACAGCTTATTATAAACATTTGGAAGACCCTATTGAGCAGATCCAGCAATTGTCGGGAGGAGCTACTATCCATTCGTTCCAGAATGCCAATAATGGTATGGCTGCCGGTCTGGAGGTTGAATTCCGTAAAGACTGATACGTGATTTACGTTTGGGAGCCAATGCTTCGTTTATGTATACTGACGTAAAGCTTCCCGAAGGAGGAGCGTATACCAATACTCAGCGTGCTTTGCAAGGAGCATCTCCTTATCTGGTGAATGCTGATATCACTTATACTCCGCGTCTGGATGATGTGAAACAGTTGAGTGCAGCTTTGGTCTATAACCTGCAAGGTCCTCGTATTCAGTCGGTCGGTATTTCCGGACTGGGAGATGTCAAGCAGCAGCCGGTACATACTATGAATTTTGTGGGTAGCTTTAAATTCAATGAAAAGGTTTCATTAAAACTACAGATAAACGACTTGCTCAACCAGCCTGTTATCTTCAAGCAGGAAGTTCCTTCTACAGGAGAAAAGGTCGAAGTTGAGCGTTTCAAACGTGGAAGTAGTTTTGAAATCGGTGTGACATATAACTTATAATCGAAATAAATTCTAAACAACTAACTTAAACAAAACATTTTGAGTATGAAAAAGAATTGGAAGTTTGCAACAATGGCATTGATAGCAGGTGTTTCTCTTTTTGCAACCTCTTGCAGTAGTGATGAAGATCCTGTCAATAATCCGGGTGATGGAGGTGAAGATACCTATGTTCTTGACAGTGATATTACCGAAAATGTAACGTTGGAAACTGGAAAAACTTATACACTCAACGGAGGTGTGCATGTAAAATCGGGAGCAACTCTTACTATTCAGCCGGGAGTTACTATCGTTGCACAACATGATGAAACAGTAGATTATATTCTTATCGAACAGGGAGCTAAGATTGATGCGCAGGGTACAGCTGCACAGCCTATTGTTATGACTTCTGAAAAGAAAGAAGCAGGAGCTTGGGGAGGTTTGCATATCTGCGGTTATGCTCATACAAATAATGGATCGGGAAAATCAGAAATAGGTAATGCACCTTATGGAGGAAACGATGATGCTGACAACTCTGGTACATTGAAATATATCCGTTTGGAATATACCGGATATGCTTTTGATGAAGAACATGAAGCAAACGGAGTTTCTTTCTATGGTGTTGGTAATGGAACTACTGTAGAACATTTGCAGGCTTATCAGGGATCGGACGATGGATTTGAATTCTTTGGAGGTTCTGTCAATGTAAAATATATGGTTGTGACAAGCTGTAGTGACGACTCTTTCGACTGGACTGAAGGATGGAACGGGAAAGCACAGTTCCTGGTTGCTTATCAGGAAGGTGAATCTTCACTGGGATATGCTTGCGACTGTCTGATGGAATGTGACAATAATGGTACTAACAATGCGGCAACTCCGGTTGCACATCCGACAATTGCCAATGCTACTTTAATTGGAAACGGTGGAGATGCTCAGGGAGTACGCTTGCGTGCCGGTACTCAGGTAGAACTTTACAATACAATCATAACAGGCAAAGGCAAACCGCTGACAGTGGAAACAAATGAAACAGAGAATGCTTTAAAAGGTGGTACTTCAAAACTGGAGTATGTTGCTATCAGTGGTGAATTGTCATCTAAGCAGGGAATCTATACAAATGCAGACTTTGCTCAGGCTACTGGCAATCTGACAAATCAGGAATTCTCATGGACAGGCAAATATGTAGGTACTCTTGACGGAGGAAAAGATTTGTCTGCAGACAGCTTCTTTACTAAAACCGACTATAAAGGTGCTGTAAAGAGCGGTGACGACTGGACTTCTGGTTGGACACTATAATATCAAGTCTTGCCAAGAGGCATACGAACTTCTGCTTTTTATCCGGAACCGGTTGCTGATGCTCGGTTCCGGATTCTTTTTTATTATAGGCTATTCGTTTTCATCCCTATCTTCATCCTGACTGATCAGGCGTGAAGATAGTTTCTTTTTAGGGGTAATTCCCAGTTCTTTCAGCATTTCTGCCTGGCGGATAACATTTCCTTTTCCTGCCGATAATTGTCCGAGTGCAGTATCGTAAGCTGCTGAAGCAGTCTTTAAAGTTTCACCTATACGTTCGAATGTTTCGGTAAAACTTGCTAATTTTTCGTATAAGGCAGTACCTCTTTTTACTATTTCTCGGGTGTTTTTTTCCTGATATTCTCGTTTCCACAGATCGAGTGCCAGCCTGAGTGCTGCTATCAAGTTGGTAGGACTCATCAGGACAACCTTTTTCTTGTAGGCATAGTTCCAGAGATTCGGATCTGTTTGCAGGGCCAGTACATAGGCAGGCTCGTTAGGAATGAACATCATTACAAAATCGAGCGAGGAGATATTATATTTGGAGTAATCTTTCTGACTTAGTTCATCGATATGAGCTTTTACAGAGGATAAATGAGCTTTCAGGTATTGTTCCTGTTCGCTACGTTCAGAGCTGTTTACATAATTGGCATAGGCTGTGAGTGAAACCTTTGAGTCGATGATTACCTGGCGGTTGTCGGGGTACTTTACCAGAACATCCGGTTGCAGGCGTTGGCCGTTTTCGTTACGTAAAGGTTCTCCATGCTCATCTTTTAAAAATTCCTGGCGGAAATATTCTTCTCCTTCACGCAGTCCGGAATTTTCGAGAATCGATTCCAATATCATTTCGCCCCAGTTCCCTTGTGTCTTTGAATCACCTTTCAGCGCACGGGTCAAGTTATTGGCTTCGTCACTGATTTGTTTGTTCAGTTGTACCAGTTCCTTAATTTTGTCTTCCAGTGAAAAACGCTGCTTCGATTCTTTGTCGTACACTTCAGCTACCTGATGTTTGAATTCGTTCAGATTTTCTCTGAAAGGCTTTAATAAGTTGCTGAGACTTTCGGCACTTAGTTTATTGAATGATTCTGCCTTCTGCTGGAATATTTTGTTGGCGATGTTTTCAAATTCCATATTGAACTGACGGCGTAATTCTGCTACTTCTTGCTTTTGTGCATCCAGCTTTTCTTGCCACATCTGTTTTTCTACCTGTTGCAACTCTTCTACATGTTTCTGCTGTAATTTCATCTGTGTTTGTAATGCCGATACTTTACGTGATGCCAACAGATATCCCAAAGTGATTCCGGCAGCCAGTCCTATTAATAAAAATATGATTTCCATTATTTTTCCTTATTTGTTTATTCTGCTTGTTACCTTATATAATTATAAAATTTTTCTCCGTAAACACTTTTACCAAGATTTTTGTCAGGGGCTTTGGGCTTTGCTTGTGCATGCATAATCCCCTTTGCGAAGTTAGGAAAAAACCGGAAACCCTAAAAAAGATTAGAAATTTATCCATTATCTTCTTTAAAAAGAGTGATAACTGATTTATTTTTTATATGCTTGCACTGTTATTTGTTCATACATTTAATCATTTATGAAACACACCAAATTTATCACCCTAACTGTTGGAATGTTTTTTGCTCTTTCTTCATTTGGAAATACTTCTGAAGATCCGTTGAAAATTGTACAGAAAAGTATTTTGGAAGATCCTCTTATGGAACAAATAAGCCGGATGGCTCATCATATAGTATCGACTGGTCTTAATGCCGGGGATGGATACGGTGAAGTATGGATACGTGATTTCAACACTTTTATACAAGTAGCCATGGATGTCATGCCTGACCAGCAAGTTCAGGAATGTCTGAACACTTTTTTTCATTTTCAGGGAGAAGGTGGTGACATTGTAGACGGATATATGGATATCCGTAAAGCTAATTTGAATGATCCGGAGGGTTACCGTTATCGTCTGTCTGAAACCTGTCCACAGTATGCTGCTCATAAAAATACAGTAGAAACCGATCACGAAACGTCATTGGTACAGGCTGTTTATCAATATGTAAAAAAGAGCCAAAACACAGCATATCTGCAAACTGTAATTAACGGAAAAACGGTAGAACAGCGTATGAATGAGGCTCTGCAATACCTCATGAATGAAAAATTCAACAAACAATATGGATTAATTACAGGAGCTACTACCGCCGACTGGGGAGATGTACAGCCTGAACACCCTTGGGAGTAGCGATTGATGATAATACGCATTATACCATTGATATTTACGACAATGCCATGCTGGTGCTGGCAATTGACAACTTTAAGGAAATTGCGATAAACAAGGCCTATGGAGAGAAATGGGAGAGTGTAAAAAAACAACTGATGACCAATATCCGTAAACATTTGTGGGACAGCCAGCGTCAGAAATTTATTCCACACATCTATCTGAATGGTTCTCCTTTCCCTGAAACATTTGATGAAAATCAGGTGTATTATCATGGTGGCACAGCAGTTGCCATTTTGGCTGGTCTGCTTACAAAAGAAGAAATAGCACATGCCAATCAGCGCATGTTGGAAAATGTAGAAAAAGCACATGCCCAGACTATCGGCCTGACTATGTATCCGACTTATCCGACAGGCAGTTTTCAGAATGTAGGAATGCATCCCTACGGTTATCAGAATGGAGGAGACTGGACATGGTTTGGGGCCAGAATGATCTGGGGACTGACAGAAAATGGTTTTATAAAGGAAGCTTATGAAGAGCTGAAGCCAATGCTGGAAAGAGTGGTAAAGAACAATGGGTTCAATGAGTGGTACACTCCGGCAGGAGAATCAAAAGGTTCAGGTACTTTCCGTGGTGAGGCTGGTGTTTTGTGCAGAGCCATCGAAGGTTTGCGGAAATGGGCAGAAAACTATCAGTCTGTATCAGTTGAGGAAGCTCAAGGTGGAATGGTATTATTCACTTTCGGGCAATCAAATTCTGCCAATCATGGTATTGGGAAATATCAACCGGAGCATCAGGTTTACAACTATTTCGAAGGTCGTCTTTATCCTTCTTCCGATCCACTGATTGGAGCGACTGGCTACGGAGCCAGCGTATGGAATCGTTTGGCAGATAAACTGATCGATGAGAAAATAACGACGAAAGTCACTTTAGTTCCCATCGGTGTAGGAGGTGTAGAAATAGCAGCTTGGGCTAAGGGAGGCTATTTGTATGATAAACTGACCCAAACTATTGCCCAGTTGAAGGAGCAAGGACTCATTCCCGACTATATCCTGTGGCATCAGGGAGAAACCGATAATATTAAGAATACTTCGAAAGAAAGAATATATTCGTCAGTTTGAGACTATCCGCGAAGCTTTTAGAAGCCAGGGCATCGAAAGTCCTATTGGTATAGCTATTGCTTCTTATCATCCAGAATGTATAGATAGTGAAGATGGTAATGATTCTCAGATACGAGAGGCACAACAAGCTCTCTGCAAAAATACAGCGATCTTTTCATCGGTCCGGATACCGATAAATTGAACAAAGCCCTTCATCGTCCCGACGGAGTACATTTTTCTCACATCGGTCTCGATGCGCATGCAGACGGATGGGTTAAAGCCATAAAGAAAGTCAGATAAGTGTCAGCGCTGTCTGAGTATATGTCAGAAAATCGTGCCAGAATGTCAGTTTATGCTTTTGGCACGATTTTCGCTATTTATATAGCGTCCGGCAGAAAAGAAAAGCCATGGACAGTTTAATCAAGTATAAACAATAAAAAATATAAAGACTATGAACATTAAACCATTAGCAGACAGAGTCTGATTCTTCCGGCTCCTGCAGAAGAAAAAACAATCGGCGGTATTATCATTCCTGATACAGCAAAAGAAAAACCATTGCAGGGTGAAGTTGTGGCAGTAGGAAATGGCACAAAGGATGAAGAAATGATATTGAAAGTTGGCGATACAGTATTATATGGAAAATATTCAGGTACTGAAATCGAACACGACGGAGTAAAATATCTGATGATGCGTCAGAGTGACGTTCTCGCAGTTTTGGGATAATTCATAAGTTGAACTTTTAAAACATTAAGATTATTATGGCAAAAGATATTCTCTTCAACATTGATGCTCGCGATCAGTTGAAAAAAGGTGTAGACGAATTGGCTAACGCTGTTAAAGTAACTCTCGGCCCGAAAGGTCGTAATGTTATTATCGAAAAGAAATTCGGTGCTCCTCATATTACAAAAGACGGTGTAACAGTTGCTAAGGAAGTTGAATTGAGCGATCCGTTCCAGAATACAGGTGCACAGTTGGTTAAGTCTGTAGCTTCAAAGACTGGTGATGATGCTGGTGACGGTACTACTACTGCTACTGTATTGGCTCAGTCTATCGTGGGCGTTGGTTTGAAGAATGTTACAGCTGGTGCAAACCCGATGGATTTGAAACGTGGTATCGACAAGGCTGTTGCTAAAGTTGTAGAATCAATCAAAGCACAGGCTGAAACAGTAGGTGATAACTACGATAAGATTGAACAGGTTGCAACTATCTCTGCAAACAATGATCCGGTTATCGGTAAATTGATTGCTGATGCAATGCGTAAGGTTTCTAAAGATGGTGTAATCACTATCGAAGAAGCAAAAGGTACTGATACTACTATCGGTGTAGTAGAAGGTATGCAGTTCGACCGTGGTTATTTGTCAGCTTACTTCGTAACTGATACAGAAAAGATGGAATGTGTGATGGAACACCCATACATCTTGATTTACGATAAGAAGATTTCTAACCTGAAAGATTTCTTGCCTATTCTTGAACCGGCAGTTCAGAGCGGACGTCCTTTGTTGGTTATTGCCGAAGATGTTGACAGTGAAGCATTGACAACATTGGTTGTAAACCGTCTGCGTGGCCAGTTGAAGATTTGTGCAGTGAAGGCTCCGGGCTTCGGCGACCGTCGTAAGGCTATGCTGGAAGATATCGCAGTATTGACTGGTGGTGTAGTTATCAGCGAAGAAAAAGGTTTGAAACTGGAACAGGCTACTATTGAAATGTTGGGTACTTGCGATAAGGTAACTGTTTCTAAGGAAAATACTACTATCGTAAACGGTGCTGGTCAGAAAGAGTTGATTCAGGAACGTATCAACCAGATTAAGGCTGAAATGAAGAATTCTACTTCTGATTATGATAAAGAAAAACTTCAGGAACGTCTGGCTAAATTGTCAGGTGGTGTAGCTGTTCTTTATGTAGGTGCTGCCAGTGAAGTAGAAATGAAAGAAAAGAAAGACCGTGTAGACGATGCGTTGTGTGCTACTCGTGCTGCTATCGAAGAAGGTATTGTACCGGGCGGTGGCGTAACTTACATCCGTGCTATTGATGCATTGGAAGGCATGAAGGGTGACAATGCAGATGAAACAACTGGTATCGAAATAATCAAGCGTGCTATTGAAGAACCACTTCGTCAGATTGTAGCCAATGCCGGAAAAGAAGGAGCAGTGGTTGTACAGAAAGTACGTGAAGGTAAAGGTGATTTCGGATACAATGCACGTACCGATGTTTACGAACACTTGCATGCAGCCGGTGTTGTAGATCCTGCTAAAGTAACTCGTGTTGCACTTGAAAACGCAGCTTCTATTGCAGGAATGTTCTTGACTACAGAGTGTGTCATCGTAGAAAAGAAAGAAGAAAAACCTGAAATGCCGATGCTGCTCCGGGTATGGGCGGTATGGGTGGCATGATGTAATCTTCCCCTTTTCTATAATAAAAAACGGAAACCTCTCGTTCTGGGAAATCCAGACGGGAGGTTTTCTTGTTTTTGGAGATATTGTTTTTTAATTGATAATGCTTTTTTCTGACTCTGACTCTATTTTGTGCCTTCGGAAGTAAAAAGGTTTATGTAGAAAGAGATTAATTGGCTTTCAGTTTCTATTTTCTGATTTTTTTTGTATCTTTCCAAATAGAGATAAAATATTAGGAGGAATTGATATGACAAAAGAAGAACTGATGCGTAAAGCCATAGAACTTTCAGTACAAAATGTAGCTGAGGGAGGAGGACCGTTTGGTGCAGTTATTGCTAAAAATGGTGAGATTATTGCGATGGGAGTAAATCGTGTAACTCCGGATTGTGACCCTACGGCACATGCTGAAGTTAGTGCTATCCGTACGGCTGCAAAGATATTAGGAACTTTCGATTTGAGCGGGTGTGAGATTTACACTTCCTGTGAACCTGTCCGATGTGTCTGGGAGCTATTTACTGGGCGCATTTAGATAGAATGTATTATGGAAATAGTAAGAAGGATGCTGCTGATATAGGTTTTGATGACGCCTTTATATATGAAGAACTTGATTTGAAACCGGCAGACCGTAAGCTGAAGTCTGAAGTGTTATTGCCTGAGGAGGCTATTAAAGCTTTCCGTGATTGGGAAAATAAAACTGATAAAGTAGAATATTGATATCGTTTAAAATTAGAAAGCACCACGGATTACGCTGATCTCGGAAATCTGTTATCGGTTTTTGAACAGTGTAATCTGTGGTGCTTTTTTTGACACACAGCTTAATTTCTTATTTGCTTGTAATTTACATTTTTCATTGCTTTTTTCAGACATGCTGATTAATTAGTGCTGTTATCGTGTCATCGTTTCCCAAATCTTCACATGGTTTTCTTCCATGATGAGGAAACTTTTTACGAATAGTTTTTTAAGCTTCTCAATCATCTAGAGTAGTCTTGTTTTATGTTTTGCAACACAAAATTACATCTTTTGAGTATATGTTGTTATGTTGTATAGCATATTTTTGGCCTCTCTTTGTATAATTCTTGATGTAAATCAATTTTACAAGCAAAAAAATGAATAATAATTGGGTACTGTCAAATAATGATTGCTTAGAACTTTAATCTTGCAAATTCACTTTCGAAGTTGGGGGTAAATACTCCCTTTCCTAAATTGTTTTTTATTTCTTCTATTGACCAGAAACGCCCTCCGTCAAGTTCGTTGCTGGGAGAGATTTCTCCGTTATAAGTAGTACGATGGCAGAATACCAGTTCTTTTTCTCTGTCCGACTCAAAAACATAATGTGTAAAGCAGTTCGAAAGTAAAGTCGGAAATGCCGAGTTCTTCTTGAGCCTCTCTTTTTAAGGCCATTTCCACACTCTCACCTAAGTCAATATGTCCTCCAACTGAAGTGTCCCATTTATTGGGGTCAGTAGAAATTTAGTGGGGATACGCATATAGCTTCGCAATGCGGAATAAAAAGAACTTCTTATCAGCTACTCCTCTTAGATTTGCTCTGAACAGTTTAATTTTTGCATTGAACGATTCTGCAT
>ENA-OQJS01000224-OQJS01000224.1-human-gut-metagenome-genome-assembly--contig:-NODE-224-length-10503-cov-1.062741_pt1 | contig 10503 bp, 8 predicted proteins | sample MGYA00242598_ERZ504764 | MGnify/ENA primary metagenome ERZ504764 (study PRJEB26092, sample SAMD00036368) | human gut metagenome | host: Homo sapiens | study: EMG produced TPA metagenomics assembly of...
CCGTCAATACGGCTTTTGCAGAACGGGAAAAAAGAGGTTTATCTGGCTCAATACTGAGATGAAAAGACATGAAGCTGTGGATGACTATATTAGTGAGAATGCAGTTAATATTACAAAATATGTTAAACTAAAAGATCTTACTGAAGTAAGTCTCAGCGACAGTGACACCATACGGTTAAGAGTATGTAGCAAGACAACATCCAACAAAAACGGAAATCAAAAATTCACCCGAAATTGTCCCGAATGTAATGGAAGTGATACGATTTGCCAAATCGGTGGTAGAACATCAACCCTATCCAGTGTGGCAATAAGTCAAGTTCTGTCAAGTGATTTTGATAATGCTAATGCTTACGAACGTAAAATATTGGTGTTTACCAATAGTGTACAGGATGCCGCTTATCAGGCTGGTTTCTATGAAGCACGTACTTATCGTTTCTTGTTCCGTCAGTCAATGCAGAAATATATTAATACCCTTGAAAAGCCTGTAAACTTGGTAGAGTTACAGAAAGGTTTTAAATCGTATTGGCATGCCAGATTAACTGATGACGAGTATTACAATCGTTTCTTACCAGCTGATTTGGCAAAACATATAGACCTTCGGAAGAACTATAGAACTGGAGGAGAAGGTAGTCCTTTTATGGATAGCTTCAAGAAAGAGTTTGATTTGCGTGTTGATTGGGAGATTCTTAGTGAGTTTGGATTGACTGCTCAATTGGTAGAACGCTTGAAAAAACAGGAGCTTCTGCGACTTATTTCAAGGCTGATATTTTGCGACATGTTTATCAGGTTATGGAGCATTGGTTAAAGGATAATAACATGGAAAACATCTGGGGCAATGAATCAGGATTCATCCACTTTGTATATGGCATATTGCAGAGAATGAGGACGCATGGTGCAGTTGACCATCCTTTCCTGGAAAAATACCGTAAGGAAAATCTCACACAATGGGCCTTGAACTGGAATCGTGACGGCCGTCATTTCCTGAACAAGACTCTCGGCGGTAGTATGCAATTTCCGAAACTCGTTGGAGTTATGCATACTGGCAAGAACCACGAGATGCTTGATATGGCTGTAATGCGTTCCGACAGCAAGAATACCTGGTACAGCAACTATTTTATCGAAGTATTTAACGACCCATGGATAGCAAAAAACTCCTCTCTGTTCAATGATTTTATGCGCAGATTGTTCGACGCAATGACTGAAGTCGGTTTACTCAACAAAGAGGAACAAGGTGGAGGTAATTATGCTATAAATCCGGAGCATATATGGGTCAGCAAAAATGTAAAACATATACAATGCGACCTGTGTCAGTCTAGACTCTGTGTCGCTGCAGAAGATGAGTGTGCAGAAGGAACACATTGTTTGGATTATAAATGTAAAGGAACATATTCTGAAGAAACCAAACCTGAATTAAACTATTATCAGCAGGTCTATAATAGAAACCTTTCTCCCCGTGTCCATGCACACGAGCATACTGGATTGCTTGACAGACATGACAGAGAAGCTTTAGAAAAAGACTTCAAAGAGCATCCGCACAGCAATTCGGTAAATGTCCTTTCTGCTACTTCCACTCTTGAGATGGGTATAGATATTGGTGATTTGAATGTAATAGGTAATACGAATGTACCACCTAAACCAAGTAATTTCTTACAACGTGTTGGACGATCTGGACGTAAAGAAGGTGCTGCATTAGTATTGAACTATAGTCATGCTGCGAACCACATGATATGTATTATTATACTTACCCATTGGAGATGATGCAAGGAGAAATCAGTACGCCTGGATGTTTTCTTGAAGCAAAAGATATTCTTAGAAGACATTTCTTAGCATACTGCATTGATACTTGGACTTCATCAGATGTAAACAATACTTTACCGGAAAAGATTCGTGAACTTCATTTACTGAATGATAACATTTTCAATGACCCTACATTTGTTATCAATAGAATAATTGAATTTATTAAAAACCATAAAACCATATTAACGTTCTGAATTCAGTTTCCAATATGAGGATAAGACTCAGGACGCACTTAAGAAATTGTTTGAGACATTGGATGATGGTACTTTCTATAATCGGATCATTTCTGATTTCGCAATGTTGTCAAACAAGCTTCACTTCCTTGGAAAAGAGCTCGAACAGTACAGGGAACAAGAAAAACATATTCAGGCAAATGACCCACAATTGAGGCAGATCAAAGAATTGATTTCTGCTTCAAACAAACAGTATCGTCTGCTAATGAACGATAGTGTCATTGAGTTCATGACAAATATCGGTCTTCTGCCCAATTATGCTTTTCCTGAAACTGGAGTCAAGTTACAGGCAAATGTATATGCTTCGAGGGAGAAATGTGATAAAGAAGGAAATATAGCTGAGCCAAAGGCTTTTGAACTAACACGGTCTGCATCCCAAGGTATTAAAGAACTGGCGCCAGGTAATCATTTTTATACTCAAAGATTTAAACTGAATGTCAGCGGACTCAATACATTTGATTGGAAGGATTCTCTGACAGAAATGAAATACTGTTCCAAATGTGACTGTATTTCACTGAAAGGAGAAGATGGATTTAATCAGACCGCCTGTCCTAAGTGTGGTGATCCTTCGTGGGGTATAAACAAGCATAATATATTGAAATTTACCGGCGCACGAAGTGTAATGTATAACAATGATGCAGCATTGGACGACTCGAAGGAAGAAAGAGAAAGTGAAAACTACATTATAAAGCGTCATTATATGTTCCATCATATGGGAGCTACCACCTCCTATGCTATTAGAGGAGTTGGGTTTGGTATTGAGTTCTGCAATAATATGGAACTCTTTGAGGTGAACTATGGAATGAAGATGCAATCGGGAAGTAAAGTGGAAGTCAATAATGATGCCAATGTTTCTCAGAATGGCTTTATAACTTGCCGATACTGTGGCAAATCTACACCGGTACTGAGTGGAACGGCAACGGAAGAGCAACATTACAGATTTTGTACGCATAAAGACATTTCTTTTGCCGATGATACAAAAAGCGAGGTTTTTGAAACTCTTTATCTTTACCGTCACATGCAAACTGAAGCTATCAAGATTTTGCTACCTATCCAGATAATGGATGCATCATCGGCTATAGAGATGTTTAAGTCAGGTATTCAATTAGGGTTGAAAGCTTATTATAAATCGTCGCCTGAACATATCAGGATAGATTCATATTCAGAAATGAATTTGGCTACCATGAAGAAGGATTACTATCTGGTAATGTATGACACAATACCCGGTGGTACCGGTTACCTTTCAACGCTTTATAATACAGAAGAATTTTCCAAATTGTTGCAGTATGCATACGATAAAATTCACGATTGTCAATGCCAATATGAAGGTAAAGACGGTTGCTATCATTGTATTCTTACATACGGAAACCAATACAATAGAGAGTTGTTCAGCAGAGAACAGGCTGAAGCTTTGTTTGAAAAACTCATAGAACATACAAAATCATGGGAAACGCTGCCGGGTTCTGTAGGAACCATATCACAGACTGGCGTGGCTGAAGACAGTGAATTGGAATTGAAATTTATTGATTCCATTAAGACTGTAGCCCGCACCAATAAATGGGATTTTGAGAAAGTACCAGACGCTGACTCTTATCGCTATGAATTAAGAATTATGGATGGAGAAAATGATATTAAATATTATATCATTCCTCAGTTTGCACTTGGTGGTCACTATGGAGTAAAACATTATACCGTTGCAGATTTTCAGATTATTTGCATGTCTGCAAGAATTAACGGTAATGATTTTAAGGAGATTGATAAATTGCCTATGTGGGCTATATTTCTTGATGGTTACACCTATCATGCTCAGGCTCCGAACATGAGATTCTATGGCGATAAAGAAAAACGCGATGGAATACGTGATTCTAAAACGCATAGGATATTTTCATGGACGATGACATGGGAAGATATTCAGCTATTTGAAAATGACAAGGAGGATTCTTTGGGACTTAATTCAATTACCCGTTTAATTGAGTTCTTAAAAAATCCTCAGATGGGATATATCAGAGAAACCGCTTTTGGATGTATCGCCGATGCAGAAAACTTTATGGGACATGGAGGTGCACTTTATCAAGGTGAAATAACGATAGATGAAAGTTGCTATGACGAACTTACCGATTTCTCAACAGACGAGAAAGTTGCTGAAGAAATTGATAAGGGTATATCATATAACTGGAATCTGCAACAGATTTATCCGGATATTGATAAAGATGAATGGATCGGATTTTGGAGACGATATAATTTACTGCAATTCTTCTCCAATACTACAAAGGTTGAACCTGTTATAGATGCGGATATGGTTTCTGTTGACCGGGATGAGATAAAGATGTACTATCCTGGACTGGAACATATTGTAGATATTCTATTGGACCATAAGATTCCATTCGGAACAGACGGTGATGTAGATTTAACCGATTCTGACGGAATTGTTTTAGCGTCAGCCGGAATGATTATCCGTGATTTAAAGATAGTAATTGATCCTGCTGATGACAACTCTGAATCTATTTTTGAAGCAGCTGGTTTTAAAATATTTACAGCAGAAAACTTTGATATTAATGAAATAACAAACATATAAAATTATGAGACTGTTTTTATCAGACACTTGTTATGAATCACTTTTTGATTTGCCTAAAAGAATACAGACAAAGGTGGTCAATTTCCAGAAAAAATTCCGTGAATGCACAACTTCCAATGGTATGCACTTAGAGCCAATAGCACAGTTTAATGACAGCTCGATGCGAACAGCTCGTATTGATGACAATTACCGTGCTGTGATTGGAATTATTGATAATAATGCATATCTATTGTTTGTTGGTACGCATGAAGTTGCCTACAATTGGGGCATTAGAAAACGTCTGGTATGGAATGATCATACTCAAGCCTGTCAATTGGTTTCAGTTCAGCAAACAACTGAACCTATTGCAGAAAAGACTGAGACAGAATCTATGACGTCTTCAGATTCTGTATTTAAAGATATTTCGAAAGAACAAATATTAAAAATTGGAGTTCTAGAGGATTTAATTCCTACGGTAATGAAGATTACCTCTCTTGATGATTTGGACCCATTGGAGGATTGTTTACCATCTGATGCATACGAGAATATCTTTAATTTGCTGGATGGGGTATCCATTAATGACATAATAGCTGAAATAGAGGAAGGCCAGGCCAAAGAGAACGAAGACCAACTTCTCAGCAATAATAACAAACGTAGATTTGTTGAACTCACTGATGATGAAGCCCTTCAACGTATTCTTGATAATGATATGGAAAAATGGCAAATTTTCCTACACCCAAGTCAACAGAAGTTGGTGAATGCTGATTATAAAGGAACTATAAAAGTTAGCGGTGGTGCAGGAACAGGAAAAACCGTTGCTGCATTGCATCGACTTAAATTTTTGAGTGCCAATCCTAATGCAAAAATCCTTTTTACTACTTATACAAGAACACTTAAAGAAAACCTTGAGGATCTGATAAAAAAGATGGACATCAATCAAAACAGATGTACACTGAGTAATATTGACCAGGTATTAATTGAAATAGCCAAACAATACAAAATAAAGGACGGATATAAGGTTCTGGATTATTCCGGTAATGAAGAATCCATAAAATTATGGCGTGAGGTTCTTGAAACAGAAGTGACAGAATTTGATGAACAATTCTTGTATGATGAGTATATAGACGTTATTATCTATTTTGGAAATACTGATGCTAAGTCGTATATGATGCAACAGCGTGTAGGACGTACTAAAGCATTAAGTCGTTAAACAAAGAATTGATATTTGGAAATTGGTTGAAAAGTATGTGGCACTAAAAAATGAAAGAAAAGTAGTTGACAGACTTGAGTTGTTTAATGAAACTACGAAATATCTTAACGACAATAATATTCGTCCTTATACGCATATTATTGCAGATGAGTTCCAGGATTTCTCAAATCCAGAACTTAAATTCTTACGTTCATTGGTAGCAGAAGGAAAAAATGACCTTTTCCTTACAGGTGATCCTATGCAACGAATATACAGTGGACGAAAGATCAATTTCAGTGCAGCCGGTATTAACGTGAGAGGTGTCAGAAGCCGAAGACTTAAGATTAATTATAGAACTACAGAACCTATAAAACGTGTCGCTGTAGGAGTGATAAAAGGCCAAGTATATGATGATATGGATGGCGGAACAGAGTCAATAAAAGGATATGTCTCTCTCATCCATGGAGGAGAAACACCATTATATAAAATTGTTGACAATGCAAACGATGAAGTCATGCAAATTGTAGAATGGGTGAACCAATGTACTCAGAATGATATTCTTTTAAAAGACATATGTATCGCTTCTCCAAGCATGGGATTGATGAAGGACTTACAATCACACTTGCATGTTAATGGTATTGCATATAAGGTCTTAAAAGGGACATCGAAAGTTGGATCTAACAATGGCATTTCACTTTGTACATTCCATTCACTTAAAGGACTTGAGTTTAAAGTTGTTATTTTAATGGGAGTAAATGAACGGAATATTCCATCAAAGGCGACAGACAGCTATCCTTTTAATGGAATGGATGTACTTGAGAAAAAAGAATTTCTTTCATCTAAACGTTCATTATTATATGTTGCAATAACGAGAGCAAGACAACTCGTCTATATGGTTGGTTATGGTGAACCATGCGGTTTGCTTGAAAATATAAATAAAACTATTTAAAAGCAACGGTATGAGTATGCTTGAAGATTTCAGACCACGTATTATTAATGTGACACGTAAGCTCTCAAAATGGACACTTTTGAGAATATCAAATATGTTTTACAATTTTAAGTAGAATTAATTTCAAGCCAATAATGATATTTGATAAAATATGAATATAACATATAAAGAACAATTAAGTAAGCATGTTGAAAACATCTTCATGGGATATTCGAAACATGGTCTTCACATCTGTGACATTGCTACAGGTGGTGGAAAATCATATACAATAGGTAAACTGACATGCCAATACTACCCTGAAAAGTTTGATCGCATTGTTATCCTCTGCGTTCAAAATAAACTGGTGAACAGCATGAACCGTGAAATAGACCATTTCATTAACTCTGAAGGAAGTCTTATATCCTCGTCTGACAAGATGGTAATAGAGAACAACCCCGAAGTTATCACTCAAGCCAATCAAAAACGGGTACTTCAAGAAACTTCTAGAAGAAATGTGCTATCAGATTGGAGAACAGAAAAATGCAAATTACAAGGTCGATGAAATACAATACAGTTACAATGCCGTCAAAAAAGATATATGAGGGACTGACAGGGTTGATAAAGACTCTTGACGAAAGTGGAAAGAACGACTATATTCTTAATCATATTAACGAAGGAGAAGCAAAACTTCGTAAGGTTGTTCGTGGATTCTTCGACACCTATAAAAGACACCTCGAAAAAACTAAACAGCTGAAAAAAGTCTCTCTCGAAACTATTTTAAATAAATTCCAGTCTCTCATTAAAGTTTATCCTCAGGTAGATTACAGACGGAAAAAGGTACTTCTTATGACTGTTCATAAAGCAATGTATGGAATTGATCCTATTCTTTCTGAGAAGATTTACCTGCAAGACATTGCAGAAAAGAACAAAAAGACACTTATCCTCTTTGACGAATCCGACCAAGCTGCAGTAGCTATGCGTACGGCAATCATCGACCAATCTATTGATAATGCTGGAGGTAGCAAGAGATTTGCAAAGGGCTATAATGGTTATCTGCAATATAAGGATTTGATTGATAATCCAGAACAAATAGCCAATCAGTATTACGGAGATTTGTTAGAAAAATGTCTTAACAAAGCTAAGGATATTACAAATTCAAACTGGAAAAAAGCTGTTGGCGACATTCTTACTTATAAAAATATTTTCTTAAGCAATTATGAAGAACTAGAAACATACAGAAGAGGGGTGTTCTTTTCAGGCCCTGCACTGAAAATAAATATCTCCCCAAAAGGAAACAATACCAATTCGTATATCTGCTATAAGAAAAAACGACCGACATTTCTATCTCGTTCATGTAAAAGATGCCAGTATGCTTACAAAAGAATATGCTATGGCAATTCCGTTAGACAGATTCCTTTCTCTCATCATCAGTAACACAACGTCAATAAAAGCACAACTCAGAAAAGTCATTTCTGATTCACTGAAGAAAAGCCGGGAGCAATTCGAGGCAGAGGAAAAAAAGGTCTCTGCGAATACAGCAACAACAAACTACTATCTTGGCTATCCTACATTGGAACGGGAGATACATACTTTATTCTCTCGTTTTGAAACCACATCAGAATATCAATTTGAGCAGCAAATTAACGAATTCATGACAAACAGAAAGAACTTGTTTGTTTCTGATGGTAGTAGCAAAATGAAGCTACCCGATTTCTCCGTGTATTCCCAAGGAGTGCAACTTTATCAAGAAGAAATTGATGAGCGCGATAACCTGCACAGGGTCAGATTGTCATGCCGAGAGATTTCAACAACCCCTGAAAAGATACTGATTGATCTCGTAAACACCGACGGTACTTCTGTTGTTCTATGCTCTGCAACTGCTTCATGCTGGTCTGTGGTAAGTAATTATGACATCAAGTACTTAAAGCAAACACTCGGAGAAAAAGTTCATGTGCTTTCCAAAGAAGAACGTGAGACTTTTGACTGCCTTGTTGATAAAACATACCCCTCAGTACACCAGATTAAAGTTGTTTCCTCTAGAGAGGTATGAATATGATGATAAAAGAGAGAATGCGATAGTGTTGCCGGACAAATACAAGCAGATGTTCTCTCCTGACGCTTTGGAGGGAGGATTGGCAGACAGATGGTTCAAAATTACATATAGAGAACTGAAAAAGACCACCAAGAACATAAATGACATACAGTTCCAACTGTACAGGCTTTTCCAGTTTATTGAAGCATATTATTGGTTTTTCACACACAATGATATTCATAGCATGATATTCTTCCAAAACCGTACTGGAGATAAAGACAAAGATCAAATTAACGTCCTTAGCTGTCTGATAGACGGAACTTTCAAAAACATGACTTGTACTTTGGAAGATGAAATCCCGTCAGATTGGGAAAATAAACACATCCGTATTTCTAAAGACTGGGAAGATGTGGAATCCAATATTCTATCAGAACTTAGTCAGGACAAAGATGCAAAATTGATGCTGATTTCTGCCTATGGAAGCTTCAAGGCGGGTGCCAACATGCAGTATGAAATACCCGAAGGTCTAGAATATACAAGTGGAGATAACTGGGTTAATGAAGGAGAAAAGCTAAAAAAAGACTGGGATGCCATCTATGTACAATCACCCACCTCATACCTTATGATAAATGAAGACGGCAATGAGATGACATTTGAAAAAAGCCTTTACAATGCCATGCTTACACTGATGATGCTGTATGAACGAGGATGCCTTTCCAAAGCTGATGTCACTCAGTGGCTCTATTATGCATTGTCCAATAATTTTATGTTTAGTGAGAAGCGTAATCCAGGCATAGTCAAGGATAAAGCGGCATGGGCACAAACGACAGTGGAACAAGCTATTGGCAGGTTATGTAGGACAAGGAATAAGCCTTATACAACATACATCCTTTTCGATGAATCCATGAAACCTTTCTTTGATGCCTCGAATATGGAGAAATCGCTCACAAAGGAGTTCAGAGCTTTGGCGACATACATTTTATCACATCAAGATAAAAAGGAAGAAAGAATCGACCTAGAAGAAATCATGCGATGCAATGACGCCAACTATGCACAGGCACAATTGGATCGCTTACGCAGGATTGCGCTTCGCTATACTCCTCACAAACAAGACGAGGATGAATATGATGATGACATTGAGGAAGAGGACGAACTGCCTTACAACGTAAAAATCAGTCAGATAATGTACCAGAACTACAAACAAACCATTATCAGAAAACCTGTAATCGCTACTATTGAGGATTTGAATGAGAACGACAAACGACTGACTTTTATGCCAAAATGCTATGGCAACTGGAAGCGTAACTCCGCATCTGAATTATATTACTATTGTGATGAAAGACTCAAGGTTTGTCCAAAAGAAAACGGGAAACTGTTCCCCTATCCTATCTCACCATCCTACGTCAGGCTTGATGTGCTAATGAAAAATCCTATTATCAAATCCCATTTTGAAAAAAAATGGTTTTGCAACAACTTGGGAGAAGGAGGGCATGATACTACACCCACAAATACTTGCCACAGACTATGCTGGAGAAATTGGAGAAGAGGCTTTCAAGGCAATCTTGTTACATTATACAGATTGCACTGAGAAAGACATCAAACATTTGGAAGGAAAAGATTACGAACTGGCTGATTTCGTTATCACGAATGAGGACGGAAACTATAGAATCGCATTTGACGTAAAAAATAATACATATTCCGGAGCATACCCGTTCACTTTCCGGCAGCTTATTAGGGTATAAAACCATACCTTAAAAGCGTAATTTTTAT
>ENA-OQJS01000227-OQJS01000227.1-human-gut-metagenome-genome-assembly--contig:-NODE-227-length-10475-cov-0.986954_pt1 | contig 10475 bp, 12 predicted proteins | sample MGYA00242598_ERZ504764 | MGnify/ENA primary metagenome ERZ504764 (study PRJEB26092, sample SAMD00036368) | human gut metagenome | host: Homo sapiens | study: EMG produced TPA metagenomics assembly of...
TCGTGATCTGCGCGAACCTTGAGCCGCCTGCTCCTGACCAGAACCTGAGCCACCACTTGGCCGCTTCGGACTGCATGATGGCCCGGGTAAGCATATGGCCGACATTGTCATGAATCTCGCGCGCTATGCGTGTACGCTCCGCGAGCGTGGCCACACGAACCGACGCGGCGCGATCTTCCTCGCTTTCCGCCAATTGCGAGCGCAGCCGGCGGATCTGGTCACGTTTGGAATCCTGAAGCCGCTTGTTCTGCCGGGTGAGCGTGACATTGCGCGCGCACAACAGGCCAACCATGAATCCCAACACTACATGCAATGCCAGCAGTACGGCGATGAGTGCAGCTCCCATATCATCCGCATGCGCGCCTGCATTACGGCAACGGACCAAGGTCGCCACTACGGGAATGATCCACACCCATCGTGCGATGACCGTCGTGATTTGCATCGCATCGTATTGCGGCATGTTCGGCAATTGCGAACGCAAGCGGCATGGTTCCGTCCCGCACGGGGTTGTTCGACGTTCTGTGATATGGCGGGCAGCATGGCCGCGTTGTATGCGGCGACCGGCATCATCGCGCACCATGATGGCGTGAAGCATGCGCCGCAATCCAACATCAACAGTATGGCGATGGTCCATGCCGACGAGCGCGCGTATTCCCCTACCGCGGCACAGCATATGGCCAGCAACGCGCCGCATACCAGTTCAGCCGATACGTCTCCGACGATATACAGGTTTGCGATCAGCCCGAACGTGAGGAATATGGCTTGAAGCAATAATCGCCGCATGCCTTCCTCCATCGTCGCCGCTTCTTGTGGTTATGTCTTCCCAGCGTAGTGTACGTTGCCGCCGTTGCGGGCCATCTTTGCCACGAAGGTGACATTTGTCATCTTCCATATGGCTGTGTTGCGCCAGGTTTATGACCTCAGACACCATGTCGTCGCCGTTTGGTCGGAGACAATGGAATCACTATCGTAAACGGCGGTTATCGCTGTTGGAACATGTGAGGTAAGGAGAGCCGATGAGCGAGCGTATGGAAAGGCAAACAGGTGAGAGCTCCAGCAGCGCGGTCAAGGTGTCGAAGCTGGTCAAACGGTATGGGGATATGCTGGCGCTTGACTATTTCGATCTTGACGTGCATCAAGGTGAGATTTTCGGTTTGCTTGGACCGAACGGTTCCGGCAAGACCACGGCGATTAACTGCATTCTCGCATTGTTGACGTTCGATGAGGGCACGGTACGTGTGTTTGACGAACCGATTGGCCCGACCAGTTATGCGCTGAAACGCCGCATCGGCATCGTACCGCAGAATGTGGCTGTGTTCAATGAATTGACGGTTGAGGAGAATATCGATTATTTCTGCTCGCTGTATGTGCCTGACAGGGCACGCCGTCATGCGCTGGTTGAGGATGCGCTGGATTTTGTGGGCTTGCGCGATTACCGCAGGTTCCGTCCGTCGAAATTGTCGGGAGGTTTGCTTCGTCGATTGAACATCGCATGCGGTGTGGCGCATAAGCCGGATCTGATTTTCTTCGATGAGCCGACCGTCGCCGTCGATCCGCAAAGCCGCAATGCGATTCTGGAGGCATTCAGCGTCTTAACCACGAAGCGCGACGGTGATTTACACGAGCATTACATGGAGGAGGTCGAGCAGATCTGCGACCGCATTCTCATCATGGATCATGGCAGGCATTTGGCCTTGGGCACCGCCGACGAGTTGAAGGCGATGATCGACACCGGCGAACGCATCAGTGTGGAAACCGACGATCTGGGTGGCTTGCATCATGAGGCGGGAACGCAGCAGGCATTGGAACAGTTACGTGCGCTGCCATGTGTGATGAGCGCCGATTATGACGGTCATGAGTTGACGGTACGTTGCCGTAGGGGCGATCACAATCTTCTTGACGTGTTGACGTTGCTGAAATCCAATGGCACGAATATCGGGCATCTTTCCTCCCGGCAGCCGACGCTGAACGATGTGTTCCTTGAACTGACCGGCACGGCGTTGCGTGACTGACGGAATCATGGTTCGAAAGGTTTGACATTATGTTGCAGACATTGCTGGTCAATCTGAAATTGCATTTCAGGGAGAAAGCGCAGCTGTTCTGGCTGTTTGCCTTTCCCATCATTCTGGCGACCATGTTCAATGGCATGTTCGGCAATATCGCGGAAAGTTACGCATTGCACACGGTTGACGTCGTCGTGGTCAATAACGACGATTGGCGCGCCTCTCCGGGCGCGCAGATGCTGGTCGACGGCATTTCGTCCGATACTGGCGCGACCGGTGCCGATGGCGATCATGCGAAGGTCGATGATGACGGTGACGCCATGCCGAAACTCATCACCGTCACGGAAGCCGCATCTATGGAAGCCGCGGATCGAGCGCTGCTTGACGCCAAGGCGCAGGGCAGACTGTCCGTCGACGGTAGTGGGAAACTGCAGCTGGCCATTTCCCAAGCCACGCAAACATCCGCCACGGATGTGATGGCGTCGAGCAGTGGTCTGGATATTTCCCTGACGGTGTTGGGCAATATCGTGGACTTGTACAATCGCAACACCGTCGTGGTGATCAATGCCGCGCAGCACAATCCGTCCGCGTTGTTGGATGACGCGTTCACCGGCAGCATCGGCTCGTCGAGTGGGTTCACGAAGGAAGTGCAGCTGACGAATTTCAAGCCAAGCGGCACCGCACGCTACTATTACGCGTTGCTCGGCATGGCCGCGATGATGGCCATGAGTTTCGCGGTGAACGCGGTATCGTTGGCCCAGGCAAACCTGTCGGCACTTGGCATTCGCCGTTCCGTCGCTCCCCTGCCGAAACTGCAACAGCTGCTGGCAGGTTTTCTTTCCAGTTGGATCTGCTCGTTCCTAAGTCTGACCGTGGCCATGCTGTACATTCGTTTCGGCTGCCAGATTTCTCTCGGCGGTCGTGAATGGGCCGGCTTGGGCGCGTGCTTGATGGCGTCATTCGCCACAAGCGCGTTCGGCACGTTGATCGGCGCAATACAGGGTGTTTCCACGAGTGCCAAGCAGGGAGTTGTGCATCGGCCTGGCATGCACGCTGTCGCTGTTTCCGGTTGTTGATTGCTCGGTTCGCCATGGATTTAAGCGATCAGATAGCGCAGCATGCGCCCCTGTTGAGCATGTTGAATCCGGCGCAACAGATTACGAATCTGTTCTACGACATTCTGTATTACGACAGTTTCCGCCCGTTCTTTGCCACGGTGGGCGTATTGGCTGCGATGAGCTTGGTCTGTCTTGGTATGGCGACCGTTCTGTTGAGGAGGCAACGCTATGAACACTTGTAAAGCAGCACTGCGCATTCTCAAAGCGCGCAAATTGTATGTGATTATCTACTTGGTGCTGATCGGCACGATGATGTTTTCCATCAGCTGGCAGATCATGCGTGGCTCCACAGCTGCCAGAGCGACGACGTATGAGCCGGAATCCGCCCGTATTGCGGTAATCGACCGTGATGACGACGCCGAGCATGTGCTCAATCGTTGCGTTCCTACCTCGCTTTGGACGGTGAGATGGTCACCATTGATGACGATTCCATATCGTTGCAGCAGGCTGTCGCATCGAATTATGTTGATTTGATTGCGATTGTGCCACAAGGTTTCGCCGAGCGTTATCTGCAGTATGCGGATAACGCCACGGCTACGCAACCGACCATAGATACCGTCGTCAGTTATGCTTCCGGAGCCGGATCGCTCGCACAGCTGAAAGTCAACGAGTTTCTTTCGCTGACGCGTACCGCCTATCTCGGTATGCCGCAGGCACAGCGCACGCTCGACGCCGCCATGGCAACGACGTTGGACGCTGCCACCGCCGATATGAAACAGTCGCATATCGCCGTGGTGTCCTCGGACTCTGAAGATGACGGCACCACACCGGGCTCATCGGCATTCGCGGGCACGCTCAAAACCGGCTTGTATCCACTGTTGCTGGTCATGCCGGTATGCACGTTCCGTCGTGGTCAGCACATTCAACGACAACGAAATCCGCCGCAGGTCTACTCGTCCCCCGCGCGTCTGGTGTCGTTGGAAGCGCAGCAAATGCTGACATGCGGGACGTTCGGTCTGCTGGTATGTGCTGCGTATACCGCGGTGACATTCCTGTTGATGGCACTGGCCGGAGTGTCCTTTACCGGCCTGAATGCCGTGAACGTAGGCTTGTCGTTCGTGTCGCTGATGGTCTACACGCTTATGGCGATCGCTTGCGGATTCCTGTTGGGGTCATCCGGTTTCAATGAAATGGCAACGAACGGTTTCGTCAATGTGTTCGCTCTGCTGGTCATGTTCACTTCCGGTATGGCGTTCCCCGTGGATATGATGCCAGATCCCATGATCATCATCGGAAAACTGCTGCTGGATGGTGGCTCTGCTCATCGATAGACCACGTATTCGGACTGGGTACGGCCTCCTCGAGCGGCGTGGACTACGGCGCGTGGGCGTCATCAACCGGATTGGTGGCAATGTTCGCGGTAGCTTCATCTGTCTGGGCTTGGCCTTGGGACGCATTCGGCACCGCCCGCGTTGGCCTCCCCCGCCACAACGCAGTTGCCAAGTAGTCGACGCCAACACTGTGGCAGCCGCATGGCGATCGCATACGACGTCCACGGTCTACTTGAGCATATTCCTCCGGTAGGCTGTGGGCGTCGTATGCATGTACTGCTTGAACGTGCGCGTGAAGAATGTCGATGATGAGAAACCAAGTTTTTTGGCGATGTCGGAAACCGGCATCGATGTGGTGTCCAGCATTTCCGCTCCAGCTCTCATACGCACGTCATTGACGAATTCAATCGGCGTCTGATCGACCATCTCATGGAAGATCTGCGCGCATTTCGTACGGCCGACGGACCCTGCTGAAGCAATCTCCTCCAGGGTGATCTGTCGAACGTAATTGTGCTGCACGTAATCAATCATCTTGCTCAAAATAGCGATCTTCGGATTCTTCCTGTCGTATTTGGAAGAACCATTCTTGCCATGTTCGCTCGCTATGGCCGTCAGTTCACGCACCATCGTATAAAAACAGCTGAGCACGGTCAACGATGCCGTATCATCCTTTAATTTCATATTGTCAACGGTGGCGGGATGCATGGTCTGGGCAGCCGGCATCTGACCGAATTTCGCATCATGCAGCCGCATCATGCATTCCAGCAACGCGGATCCATGCTCATCTTCAGGATCACACACCATGTACGGGAGCCGTTCGTCCGCCATCAACGGAGCCACAAAGCGTTCATAAACCATGTTCGGCATGCACATGCATGAAGGGTTCAGCAGAGTGCAGGAAAATTCGCAATCGGTGCCGTCCTCGGTGAAACCGTAATGCAATTGGCGCGAATTCACGAAAATGCCTTGGCCTTCTTCAAGACGAATGCTTTCGCCGTTCACGAAATACCACATGTGTCCACGGATGATGTGGGTGAATTCGAAATCGATATGCCAATGGCATTCCGCGCGCATGTTCGGATACTGATGCAGCAGCGAATGTTCGGTGAATGAGAAGAACATCGGCGCATCATATTGCACCATTTCCGCGCCGTTGGGCTTGCGTCCCCAGTTGGTGACCGGCATGAACTCATATGGAAGACGACCGTCTTGCGCAAGTTCAGGCTGTTCCGTTTGTTCGTTTTGTCCGACCTGCACGTCACGAACGTCTAATCCCATCTGTCCCATGCAATACCCCATCAGTGGATACGGTAAATAATACGAAAATCAAGAACGATAATACAACGAAATACAGTGTCAACGAATAATGATGCCGTTGAATGGAACATGATATGTCACGTCAATCGATTGACGTAATACAGCAGAGGAGGCAGCATGGTGGAACCCACCAATCATCCGGCACGCGACGAATGGGAGCGTATGCTCTCCGGCGAACTGTATGTGGCCGATAGTCCGCAACAGCAGGAAGCGAATATGCGCAAGCGTCGCCTGGTGCAGGCCATCAACACGTCCGAATATGACGCGTTCAAAGAACGTGACGAACTGTTTCACGAACTGTTCGGCGCATTTGGAGAGGGTGGATTCGTGGAACCCCCATTCAACTGCGATTATGGATGCAACACGTTCATCGGCAAGAATTTCTATGCAACATGGATTGCATTTTCCTTGACGTGGCACGCATCACCATCGGCGACCGCGTGTTCTTCGGCCCCCGAGTGGGCCTGTACACGCCGTATCATCCGATCGATGCGACGGTGCGTTCCTCCGGCCCTGAAGGCGCTCGTCCGATCACCATTGGCAACGATGTCTGGTTCGGCGGCAATGTGGTGGTCGGCCCTGGCGTCATCATCGGCGATGATGTGGTGATCGGTGCCGGATCAGTGGTGGTCAGGACATTCCTTCGCATTCGGTGGCAGTCGGCAATCCATGCCATGTGATCCGTGAGATCACCGACGCGACCGCGAATATTGGGAAGGCAAGGCAGCGGAATATCACGCTTGGAAGGATTCGATTCAGTAAATCGTTAGTTCACGCACCGCAATTTCACTCGGGTGCGGGCATTGGCTATCATCGCCCGCACCCCATCAATGTATTTCTCGTACATTTCCTACACGCACCAACCATCCTCACATCATCATGCAATCTTCCATCACTTGGCGCGAGTTTCTTCGACAGACGTTGACGCTCGCCCTGCCCATCGCGTTTCAACAACTGATGCTGGCGCTGTCATCGTGCGCCGACACTCTTATGCTGACGAACGTCGGTCAAAACGAGCTGTCGGCAGTGTCTCTTGCCACGCAGTTCCAGTTCATTTTCAGTTTGTGTCTTGCCGCGCTCACGCTTGGCATGAGTATTCTGGTGGCCCAGTATTGGGGTGCGGGCAACACGAATGCCGTCGAACGTGTCTTGGCGTTCATCATGCTGTATGCCGGCGGATTGTCGTTGGTGTTTTTTCGCATTGACGCTATCTCATTCCGGAAACGTTGATGTCGATTATGACGAACGACGTAACGCTGATTGTCATCGGCTCACAGTATTTGCGGGTTTCGTCGGTTTCGTACCTGTTCATCGGTTTGTCGCAAATGTATTTGTGTCTGATGAAGAATGTGGGTGCGGCGGTCACCGGAATGACGGTAAGCACGGTTGGCGTGATCGTGCATGTTGCGCTGAACGCGGTGCTGATCTATGGTTGGTTCGGTTTACCCGCATTGGGTATTTTCGGCGCGGCGATTTCCACGGTGATTTCCCGAGCCATCGAACTGGTGTGGTCTGTGCTTGTAGCCAGCCGCAATGGCCGCCCACGTTTGCGGTTGTCGATGGTGCTGCATCCGGATGTGGCGTTGCAGAAGGATTTTTGGAAGTATAGTCTGCCCGTGCTTGGCAATGAGCTGGTTTGGGGCTGCGGTTTCACCATGTACACCGTGATTATGGGTCATCTTGGTACGGATGCGGTGGCGGCCAATTCCATTGCGAATATCGTCAAGGATCTGTTGGTCTGTTTGAGTCTTGGCCTTGGCAATGCGGGCGGCATTCTTGTCGGTAATCTGCTTGGCCGCAATGCTTTCGATCAGGCGAAGGTTATGGGCGACAGGCTCTGTGTACTGGTGGCGGCAGTTGGCGTTGGAACCGGCCTGTTGATTATCGCGGTACGTCCTTTGGCATTGCAATGGGCGGGATTGACGCCGCAGGCCACGCGTTATCTGTCGGTTATGCTGTTTATCTGCGCCTATTATGCGGCATGCGGGTGCATGGCCAATCTGACTATCGCCGGTATTTTCCCTGCCGGAGGCGATTCCCGGTTCGGACTTGTCTGCGATGCGAGCGTTATGTGGCTGATTGTCGTACCGGTCGGTCTGTTGGCGGCTTTCGTGTGGAAGTTGCCGGTATTGGCGGTCTATGCTTTGCTGAATACCGACGAATGCATCAAGATGATTCCTGCTTTGCTGCATTATCGAAAGTATCGTTGGGTCAATAATGTGACGAGACAGACCGATTCCGCCGTAGTATCAAACGCATGAAAAACCGGTATCAACAAAGCCCGTGTCATACTGCATTGCACAGTGTGACACGGGCTTTGTTATTTGCTGATCTCAATCATGTGATTATTTATTTCATGAGATTGCGCAGCACATACTGGAGGATGCCCCCGTTGCGGTAGTAGTCGGCCTCGCCTGGGGTGTCGATGCGTACGACCGCGTCGAATTCGGTTGTGGAACCGTCTTCGTGGGTGGCAGTGACATGCACCGTCTTCGGAATAATGCCATTGTTGAATTCTTCAACGCCGGCAATATCGTATGTTTCAGTACCATCGAGACCAAGGCTCTCATAGGAGTCGCCTGCGGGGAACTGCAACGGCAGCACACCCATGCCGATCAGGTTCGAACGGTGGATACGTTCGAAGCTTTCGGTGATAACGGCTTTGACGCCGAGCATGACGGTTCCCTTGGCGGCCCAATCACGTGAGGAGCCAGTGCCATATTCCTTACCGGCAAGTACCACCAGAGGCACATCGTGTTCGATGTAGTCTCGGGACGCCTCGAAAATGGTGGTCGGCTTCTGGTCGAGGAAATCGTAGGTGAAACCGCCCGGAGTGACCTCTTCTCCCACGGACGCAAGCAACTGGTTGCGCAGTCGGATATTGCCGAACGTGCCACGTACATGACCTCATGATTGCCTCGACGGGAACCATAGGAGTTGAAGTTCTTCGGTTCAACGCCACGGTCGGTCAGGTACTTGCCAGCAGGACTGGATGCCTTGAACGCGCCGGCTGGAGAAATATGGTCGGTGGTCACGGAATCACCGAGCAGTGCGAGCACGCGGGCGCCATGAATGTCTTCGACGGGATCCGGTGCGGCCTTCATGCCATCAAAGAACGTCTGCTTACGCACGTAGGTGGAATCCTCATTCCACGCGAACAGTTCGCCTTCGGGAACGTCAAGTCCTTTCCAACGACGGTCGCCTTCGAATACGGAAGCGTAATCCTTCAGGAACATCTCACGGCTGACGGTACCATCCACCACGGCGGCGACTTCGCCATTGGTGGGCCAGATATCCTTCAGATACACATCATTACCGTCCGAATCCTTGCCAAGCGGCTGGGTTCGAAATCGAAATCCATGGTGCAGCGAGCGCATAGGCGATGACGAGCGGCGGTGATGCCAGGTAGTTCATCTTGACGTCCGGCTGATGCGGCCTTCGAAGTTGCGGTTGCCCGACAGCACTGAGGTGACGGTCAGATCGTTGGCGTTGATGGCTTCGGAGATTTCCGGCAGCAGCGGACCGGAGTTTCCGATGCAGGTGGCGCAGCCGAAACCGACCAGCTGGTAACCGAGCGCGTCGAGATCGTCTTGCAAGCCAGCCGCTTTAAGATAGTCGGCCACAACCTGGGAGCCGGTGCGAGCGAGGTCTTGACCCACGGCTTGGGCTTCAAACCCTTGGCATGCGCGTTGCGTGCAATCAAACCGGCTGCGATCATCACGGACGGATTGGATGTGTTTGTGCACGAGGTGATGGATGCGATCGCCACATCGACCGTTGGTGATGTCGAAGTCACCGCGGAAGTCGGTGGAAACGGCAACCGGCTCCTGCACGGTCTTGTCCGTTTCGTACGCGGGCAAGGTTTCGACGAATTTCGCTTTGGATTCAGACAGTTTGATGCGATCCTGCGGGCGCTTCGGGCCAGCGATCGACGGTACGACAGTACCGAGGTCGAGTTCCAGGTATTCGGAATACTGCGGTTCGACGTAGTTTGGATCGGTGGTGTCGCCCCACAGCTTGTTCGCCTTGGCATACGCTTCGACCAATGCGATCTGTTCTTCGGAACGGCCGGTCAAGCGCAGATAGTCGAGAGTGACGCCGTCGATTGGGAAAATGCCGCAGGTGGAGCCGAATTCCGGACCATGTTGCCGATGGTGGCACGGTTGGCCAGCGGCACCGAGCGATGCCATCACCGTAGAATTCCACGAATTTGCCGACCACACCATGCTGGCGGAGCATATCGGTGATGGTCAGCACCACGTCGGTGGCGGTGACGCTTCAGGAATGGAACCGGTAAGCTTGAAACCGACAACACGCGGCACCAGCATGGAGATCGGCTGTCCAAGCATGGCCGCTTCGGCTTCAATGCCGCCAACGCCCCAACCGAGCACGCCCAAGCCATTGACGGTGGTGGTGTGCGAGTCGGTGCCCACGCAGGAATCAAGATAGGCAAGAGTCTTGCCACCGTTTTCTTCGACCTTGGTCATGATGACCTTGGCGAGATATTCGATATTGACCTGGTGGATGATGCCCGTTCCCGGCGGTACCACGCGGAAGTTCTTGAATGCCTGCTGACCCCAACGCAGGAACTGGTAACGTTCGCCGTTGCGCTGGTATTCGATGTCCATGTTCTGTTCGACCGCGTCGCGATGCCGTACTTGTCGATCTGTACGGAATGGTCGATGACCATGTCGGACTGCACCTGCGGGTTGATGACCTCAGGATCTCCCCAAGATCCTTGACCGCATCACGCATGGTGGCAAAGA
>ENA-OQJS01000228-OQJS01000228.1-human-gut-metagenome-genome-assembly--contig:-NODE-228-length-10470-cov-0.906023_pt1 | contig 10470 bp, 17 predicted proteins | sample MGYA00242598_ERZ504764 | MGnify/ENA primary metagenome ERZ504764 (study PRJEB26092, sample SAMD00036368) | human gut metagenome | host: Homo sapiens | study: EMG produced TPA metagenomics assembly of...
TAACATTCCACCCCCGACAACTTTCCCCGTCCATCCAATGTGCATTTAGATGACTAAATCATTACTCGTTCGTATCTCATCTTCTATAAATCGAAACTGCCACGCAGGAATCATATCACACATCCAATGCCCCGTTTCATTTCTTCCCGTTGTCATTGGGTAATAAATCAGTTTCATCTGATCCAGCGTAATCGGCTCGGCAATTGCCAAATCATACTTATTTCTCAGCGTTTCCAAAATAATATCTTTTTCCGCAAGAGATACCGGTTCCTTTTCCCGAATAGCATAGTGATTAACTGCTTGAAGATATTGAATTCCGCCCTCCGTTATAACAGCCTGTATTTTAGATGACGGAATATAAAGATCATCCTGCCGGTTAATTTCATTGCATAATACAGGAACCCCATTCAGATATCCCTGAAAAAACAACAGGAAGCAATCATCTGCTTTTGACCACTCATATTTCTGAATCTTCTGAGGCTTTAGCAATTCTCCATTCTCGATTGCCTGTTCCATTAATTCCTGCTGTTTTTTCATTCTGTTTATACGAAAAACTGTAATTTATCTGTCAATTCAACCTTTTCCCAGTCTCCAATCCATCTAACAAACTCTTTTCCCTCCTCTATCAGCTTTTCTTCGTCTTCCAATGAAATTTCCTGCTCATTGTCTCTGACTAAAATCCCTTCACCATAGGCTGATGTAATATATTCAACAGGTAAATTATAATAAACTTTTTTTCCTTCTTCCGTTTCTACTCCTAATATATTGCTGACAGACACCGTTCCATTTTGATTTTTTAATTGTTCGCCAAGTATTCCCTCATACGAATAACAAACGTCCGGCTCTCCTGTGTCTCCTTTTCTTGTTTCCAATCCACTTTCCGGGATTTTCCCAAGTATTTTATTGAACACACTTTCTCCTTGAAATCCATCCACTTCTATCACACATTTTTCAAACTCGTTCCATTTTTTGTCAGGCATGTCAACAACCGCATCAATTTTTGCCTGACTGCCAAGCTGAAAACTAATATGCTCACCATCGCTTAATTCCTGATCATTTTCATGTGTCACATTTGTTTCCGTTTCATCATTGCTGATAGAAATATTCCGTTCTTCTCCATTTTCCTGTTTTTTTACCTGCTGCAAATTTTCTGACTCATTCCCCATATTCTGACAACCCGAAAGAAGCAGCAATATCGTCAGAACTCCCAACACTTTCTTTCCCATATATCCCCTCTTTTCAAAATTTCGTTCTTTCTCTTCTGTACTCGAAGCATAACGAAAATTTTCTCCATCGTCAACGGATCTGGGATATCATGCTCTATCTGGGATAATCGGTACAGATGGCAAAAAATAAGACTTTGTCTTTGAATCCTGCATTCTTTTTGCTTCCTTCATTACAAACAAAGTCTTTTTTTATTGCGTTCTATGAGGTAGGTATCAAAAGGTCTTTTGACACTGATATCATTTTATCGGTAAACACTGCCTCTGCGCAAAACAAATCTCCTGTCTCATAATACTTTAACGCGCCACCTACCTTTTGCATCGTCCGTTTTACACTTTTGTGCCCAATCCCGTGGCTGCTTGTATCTTTCTTCGTCGTATTCAAACTTGAATTTTCATTTAAAACAGATTTCTCTATTTTGTTTTGAATCTCCAACCGAAGATATCCCATTTTTTCCTCTACAAAAATTATAATTTCTTTCTTCTCTGTAACTTTCCGCTCTGCTTCAATCGCATTATCCATGAGATTTCCAAACACAGTGCAAAACTCCAAATCATCAATTCCTTCCATTTTGCTCAGAATCGTACATTTCACATCTACTTTTTCACTTCTCGCAAGAGTAATTTTTGTATTAATCATAGAATCCACATAACTGTTTCCGGTCTGAATCAGTGTCTGCACATCTTCAATTTTCTGATTAATTTTTTCCCATACCTTTACCATTTCCGACTGCGGCATGGTCTCCATTGCCTCTTGCAGAGGTAAAAGATAATTTTTCAAATCATGTTTAAATTCTCGTAATTCTTCATTACTTCTCTTAATAATTTCCATACTTTCCTTTGAATATTTCTCTTTTTCTTTCATCAGTTCATATTCTAGCTTTGTTTGATTATCCTTGCTCATTTGCTGTACTATAAAGTACATAATCAGGCACATCAGCCAGATACAGCATACGCACAGCAAAATCCATTTCTGTTCCTGCATCTGCACACTTGGCAGATCTCTTACTACCAAAATCATAGTATCTCCCGCAATAATTGAGAAAACAAGGTTGCATCCCATGACAATCCATTGCCAGCTTATCAGATTCTCTCGTTCAAACAAAAGACTATTTAGTAAATTTACCAACAAAAAAATAAGAAATTTTTGATAATAGCACGAGCGCAATTCTTACTGTATCCTGATCTTGAATAAACGATGCAACACTTTCTTGAAGGATAAAACTGCCGCCGAAAGGATCGCTGTGTTTACCATCATCAATACTGCTCTCGCAACTACCGCTGCAGTAACCTTTCTCAGAACACTTCCCTGTGTACCCACCGTCAAATAGACAAAAAGCCAAATCAATGTGATCCACATTTCCCACCTGTCATATAACGCAGGATACTTTTCCAACGCAGGAAAGATTAGCCCAAATAGCACTGCAATTCCCCACAAAACTTTACCTTTTTTCCCTCTGGGTTTCTGCTGCATAAAATCCATGCAGAATTCCAACAAAAGTATGTTTTCCCAAACAGAAATTGCAAGTTCAAAGACCTTCCAAAATGCTGCACTCATTCCATCACCACTCCCATAATTTTCATTCGAACCTGATTCAGATAATTTCTGCTGACAGGAATGCTTTTCCCGTTCAATAACAGAAGTTCTTTTTCGCGCAACCGATATACATAGTTCATGTTAACCAAATATCCTTTATGTGTCCTTACAAATTTATGCGCTTCTAGTTTTTTCTCCACTTCTGACATTTTCATTCTTACACGAATCGCCTCATCCCTCGTCATCTTTTTCCCGATTAAAAACGCAAGATAGTTCTTCTCGCTCTCCACAAACCAGATATCACGCAATGCAAGTTTTACACTCTGACGCCCTGTCTGCAGTTCTATTTGGGGAACTTTCTTTCCTGCCTTTTTCTGCAGTTCCAGCAACTGCGGCTCCAGTTCCTCATCCAGATGTGCCTTGCGGATAAAAAAGAATGGATGATACACCAATGACTGAAACACCAGATCATCCTTATTCGATACAAACACAATGCAACATTCCCTGTTCCACTTTTTCAGATACGATGCAGCCTCAAATCCATTCACTTCCGGCATATCAATATCAATAAAAAAAGCAGAAATCTCATCAAGATTTTTGATTCCTTCCAGCATCTCCTTCGCAGATACGTAGCACTCCATTTTCACTGCAATCTTATGTTTCTGACTTAAACCTCGAATTCTGATTTCCAGTTTATTTAAAAACACTTTATCATCATCGCATAAAATTAAATTCATTATTTTCCCCCATACTCTTCTTATCGAAGATTCTACTTCTCAACAGCATACCAAATTTTTTTCTTTTTACCTCAAGCAATCTGGGATAACCCGCAGTATTTGGGATAAGCCGCAACGTAAAACAGCACCCGAATCATTTTGACTGATGCAGATGCTGAAATGTATGGATTCTTTCTCGAATTATGATTCCAAGAACAGCTCAATATTTTGAGTTGACTTATTTCATTCTAAATGATATTATACTAAAAGAAGCGGTTTTGTACCACTTGGCTGTTTTCAGTCTTGAGTGGGTTACTCGCTTCTTTTTTATATCTACAATATCATATAAGTACAATTTTCCATTCGATGCGCAGTTAATTACCAGACATGCTGTATAAACGTTATATTCTTCCGTTTTATTTTTATTTGTTTATACAATGGTAATGCAAATCTTGTATGATAATAATACCAGCCTTTCTGTGCATCCTGTGAATGTTTTTCTTTTCGATTCTCACAGAATACCTTTTGTGCTGCAATCTCAATCATTTCCATTATCCCCTGTGCCGCTATTAGCTTTTGCTTTTGGCTCTGGCACCTTTGGATTTTCTTGTATACAAAGAGCCGCTATATTCATCTGGAAATTTTTCCCAATATAAACGACTTCTCTTGTTTCGGCTATTTCCACAATTTCTCCCACATACTTTTCCAAATATTGTTCCACTAATTCCCATTCAATGTTCTGTTTATTAAAAAATAGAATTTCTGGAATCAGTACGATCTTATTCCCCTCGCTGTCCTTTACAATTTCAAGTTTTGCCATTCAATACCTCTCTTTTGAAAATATTGCTACTATCATACCATGAAATACACCTGGCTGCATTCCAAAAATCTCCGGCAAAATTTGGTGAAAACTCATGAAATTTTTCTTTACATAATTGTTCCCCAAAAAAGAGACTCCCGTTTTCAGGAATCTCTTTCTTCTTAAATAGAATTGCTGTATGTTACGCCACGACATCCTCAAATTGCGAATTGTAAAGGTTTGCATAGAACCCATTCTTCGCAAGCAGCTCTTCATGGTTGCCCTGCTCGATGATATCTCCGTCCTTCATGACAAGAATCAGATCCGCATCACGAATCGTGGACAGCCGGTGGGCGATGACGAAGCTTGTTCTGCCCTTCATCAGGTTATCCATGGCTTTCTGGATCTCGATTTCAGTTCTGGTGTCGACGGATGAGGTTGCCTCATCGAGGATCAGAATCTTGTTGTCAGCAAGGATTGCGCGTGCAATCGTCAGCAGCTGTTTCTGTCCCTGCGACACATTGCTGGCATCTTCATTCAGTTCCATCTGATAGCCGCCCGGCAGGGTCTGGATGAAGTGGTGGGCTCTTGCGGCTTTTGCTGCTGCGATGACTTCCTCATCTGTCGCATCGAGCCGGCCGTAGCGGATGTTTTCCATGATGGTTCCCTTGAACAGCCACGTATCCTGCAGGACCATACCAAAGGCATCGCGCAGCTCTCTGCGGTTGAAGTCTTTGATGTTGTGGTCGTTCAGCAGAATGGCTCCGCTGTTGACATCGTAGAAGCGCATCAGCAGTTTGACCATCGTCGTCTTTCCGGCTCCGGTCGGGCCGACGATCGCGGTTTTCTGGCCCGGTTTTACTTTGGCGCTGAAATCGTTGATGATGATCTGCTCCGGGTTGTAGCCGAAATGTACGTGGTCGAAGGTGACTTCTCCTGTCACAGTCTCGATTGCTGCCGGATTCTCGACAATCTGGTCTTCCTCTTCCTCGTTCAGGAATTCAAAGACACGCTCGGATGCCGCCGACATCGACTGTACCATGTTGATAACCTGCGCAATCTGCTGGATCGGCTGGGTAAAGTTTTTCACATACTGGATAAATGCCTGGATATCACCGATCGTGATCACGTTTTTGATCGCCAGAAGTCCGCCGGTCAATGCCACGCAGGCGTAGCTAAATTTCCGACAAACATCATAATCGGCTGCATCATACCGGATAAAAACTGGGATTTCCATGCGGAATCGTAAAGAATATTGTTGGTTTTTTCAAACTCTTCGATCGTATCCCTCTCGCGGTTGAATGCCTTGATGACGAGATGGCCGCCGTAAACCTCCTCAACCTGTCCATTGATGTGACCCAGATATTCCTGCTGGTCACGGAAGAATTTCTGGGATTTCTTCGTCACCAGTCCGATCAGCCCATAGAAATTGGCAGGATCACAAGTGCGATCAGCGTCATCAGCGGAGAGATACTCAGCATCATGATCAGAACGCCGACCAGCGTTGCCACGGATGTGATGATTGTGGTAATGCTCTGGTTCAGTCCCTGACCAGTGTGTCGACATCGTTGGTAATACGTGAGAGCACTTCGCCATAGGTGCGGCTCTCAAAATATTTCATCGGCATGCGGTTGATTTTCTCCGAGATTTCCTTCCGGAGACGATAGCATACCTTCTGGGTAACGCCGGTCATAATCCAGCCCTGGATGAAGCTGAACAGGGCGCTCATCAGATACAGGCCAAGTACAAACAGCAGAATCGTTCCGATTCTTGCAAAATCAATGCTTCCTGTGCCCCGGATCTTTTCCATCAGTCCCTCGGACAGTGCGGTCGTAGCTTTTCCGAGAATCTTTGGTCCGGCAACGTTGAACACCGTCGAGCATGCGGCACAGATCATAACGATAAAAATCGCAATTTTATATTTTCCGATGTACTGGGCGAGCTGTTTTGATCGATTTTTTCTAGATCTTTCGGCTTCTCGCCCGGCTGCATGCCGCGGCCCATCCGTCCCATCGGTCCTCTTTTGCGCGGCTGCTGGTTCATTTCATTACTCATGGTCAGCCACCTCACTTTCCTTCAGTCCAAGCTCTTTCTCTGACAGCTGAGATTTCGCAATCTCCTGGTAAACCTCGCAGCTTCTCAGCAATTCCTCATGCGTACCTTTTCCGACTACTTTTCCGTCATCGAGCACCAGAATCTGCTCCGCATGGAGAATCGTGCTGATCCGCTGTGCCACGATGATCACGGTGCTGTCTTTGACATTCTCCGCCAGTGCTTTTCGAGCGCCGCATCCGTTTTCAGGTCAAGTGCAGAAAAACTGTCGTCGAAAATAAAGATTTTCGGGTCTTTTGCAATCGCACGCGCAATCGCCAGACGCTGTTTCTGTCCGCCAGATACGTTCGTTCCGCCCTGTGCAATCGCGGTTTCGTATTTGTCATCTTTTGCCTCGATAAACTCGGTTGCCTGCGCAATTGCGGCTGCCTTTTCGATCTCCGCATCCGTCGCATCGTCTTTTCCGAAGCGCAGGTTGGATGCGATCGTTCCCGAGAACAGCACACCTTCTGCGGCACGAAACCGATCTCATCGCGCAGATCCTTCATCGTAATGTTTCGAATATCTTTTCCATCGAGCGTAATCTTTCCGCCCGTCACATCATAGAGACGTGGGATCAGGTTGACCAGCGTCGATTTACCGCAGCCGGTGCTTCCGATGATCGCTGTCGTCTTGCCAGGCTCGGCAACGAAGTCGATGTCATGCAGCACATCCTCCTCGGCGCCCGGATAACGGAAGTTGACGTGATCGAAGCGGACAACTCCGTTGTGAACCTCCAGCTGCTCCGGATTTTTGACATCCTGAATGGAGGATTCTGTCTGAATGACTTCATCGATACGGCCGGCGGCAACAGCGGCACGCGGCAGCATGATTGACATCATTGTCAGCATCAGGAAAGACATGACGATCATCATGGCGTAGGTAATAAATGCAGTCATTGCACCGACCTGCATCGTGCCGGCATCGATTTTATGTGCACCGACCCATACGATTCCGACGGTCAGCACGTTCATAATCATCATCATACCAGGCATCATAAAGGTCATGACGCGGTTGGTGAACAGGGTTGTTTTGGTCAGTTCCTTATTCGCACCGTCGAAGCGCTCTTCCTCTTTGTCCTCTCTTCCGAACGCACGGATGACAGAGAGTCCGGTCAGGATTTCACGCGATACGAGGTTGATGTTGTCGACCAGTTTCTGCATCAGCTTGAATTTCGGCATCGCAAGGGAGACAAGCAGCATCACGTATCCGAGAATGACGATGATCGCAAGAACAATGATCCATTCCATACCGGCTCCCGTTTTCATGACTTTCAGCACACCGCCGATGCCAAGGATCGGTGCGTAGGCAACCATTCGCAGTACCATGACGGAGACCATCTGGATCTGCTGGATATCGTTCGTGCTTCGGGTAATCAGCGATGCGGTGGAGAACTGATCCATCTCCACATTGGAGAATCCGACAACCCGTTTGAATACTTTTTCGCGCAGATCGCGGCCGATTCCGGCGCCGACGCGGGAGGCAAACAGTCCGACGAGAACAGTTACCACACCCATCAGGAGTGCCATGCCGACCATCTTGAGCCTGCGGTCAGAAGATACGTTTTCTGAATCTGGTCTAGATCGAGGCCCGCCGCTTTGTCTGCGGAAACTGCATACGCAATGCCCATCGATTTTACCAGGGAGCTTCCCATCGTATCAAGCGTTTTTTCCATGCTGTCGCGCATCGAGAGCACGGTGTCTTTATCCATCTGTCCGCTCTCGAGCATCGCTGCAAAGATTGGACGGACATCCACACAGGTGACTTTGACTTTGTTTCCATCGTCATCCTCTTTTTCCTGTTGGAAGCTCTTCAGCTCCACATGCATCATCTCGCCGATCTGCTCAATCGTCATGTTTTCAACATCCGACGCATCCTGACCGGTCTGCTGTGCATGAGTTGTTTAAAGGTATCCTCCTCCATCGCACCCATCTGGTAATTCATCAGCAGTGCAACGGTCAGTGTATCGTCTGCTTCATCAAGTTCTTTTTCAGAAGCTTTGTTCCGTTCATAATAGCCGTCCTTTTTCGTATAGAGGCTTTCCCATAAATCCACCTCATCATCCGTCATGATAAACTCGGCCGTCTGAAATTCTTCCTCTGTGATTCGTTTCGGTGTAACGTGCTCAACACCACTGTTCTGAATGCCCACATCAATAATATCGGATGTGTACGACGGGAGCGACAGGTCGCACCACGCCTGGACAAACAAAAGCATAAGAATCAGAGAATCGATTTCCAGTACGGGATCATGTTCTTGAAAATCTTACTCATTTTTTCCCCTTTCTGTCTTTTTTTGTGTACCAGCTTGCCGGCACACTAATTCTGTCGTTTTCGGGTGTCAATTTCTTTTTCTGCGATCTCATAGATACGATCCAGATAAGCAACCAGCTGATCTATATCCTCTTCCTTTAACTGTGACATCACAGAGCAGCCAAAGTCCTGCATTCTGTCCCGTACCTCTTCCCCCTTTTTCCAGCCCTTCTCTGTCAGACTGATATACGTATTTCTGCGGTCTTTTTTGTCAACGCTCCGCTCTATATATCCTTTTTCCTCCAGTCCGCGCAGTGTGCGCGACACAGCCGGCGGAAGTGTTTTGGTCTTCGCCGCCAGCTCTGAGCTTGTAATTTTTCCGTTTTCTCCCATTTGCAAAATCGCACCCATAACGGAAAATTCGGAACTGCTGAGTCCCGGAATCAGGTCTGATACGTTCAGTTTTTTAAACTGGTGCACCGCACGAAACAGTTTTTCAAATGCATCCTTCATGTTTCCCCCTCCTTTTGCTGCAAATGCTTAACAGCGTTATTTATTTACGCGCGTTAAATAATAACACCGACAAATTTCCATGTCAAGAAATTTGCCGGTGTTTATGTTTTTTTTAGAATTTACGCTACCGCATTTTCGTTAATCTGATTGATTACTTTCCGAATGCCCATCCAGACTGCCAGATCTGTAAAGACTTCCGCAACACTTCCCCGATCTGTAAACGGAGCTTCCTGAAGCACGGAAAGGTCTTTCATCATTCCATTATGAACAATATATTCGATAATCTGATTCACAAAATAAATTTGTCTGCTGTCAAGATCGGCATTCGTCAGATACTCTGAAAACGCTTCTTTGGCTGCATTCATATCGAGTCCGACAATTTCCCGGACAAATTCTCCCAAAGGTTTCGTTCCAAATTCCTGCTCGTAATCCTGCTTCGTACCAATCTCATTCCAGAGAATTTTTTCCAGGCTGGCAACATCCATTTCTGTCAGCGGCTGATTTGTTCTCAGTTTCGCAATTGCAATCGTGTCCTGATGCTGCCGGATATAATACTCCGCTTTTGCTTTATAATTTTTCAGCTCATCATTTTCCAGTTCAGACTCGCGCCAGTCGATGGATAATAAGTCATCATCAAAATTGGTATTATAAAGCAATTTCGTTTTTAGAATATATTTCATCAAATCCCGTAATCTTTCCCGGATTTCTTCGAATTCATTGATTCCCGCATTCGCAATATAATCTGTATGCAGAATTTGCCCAATCAGATCTGACTGTGCTGAATTTCCGGAACATTCGCAACGTTTGCAATACCAGCTTACTCTTTTCATAAGATCACTGGGCCCCGTGTATATTATTTTTTCCAATCAAATATGCCAGTTCAATTCCATACATCAATGCATCAAAACGAACTGCACTTGCCTCATCTTTATCCGGAAGAATTAACGGTGCCACTTCTTCACGCACAAGCAACGTATCTTCATAGGTAAGAGCATTATAGTTTTTTTCATCCGAGTACAAATCTACATATTTCAGATGCTGCCTTACCGCAAAATTATCTCTCGGCAGCTCCCGCACCTTTTCTGTCATCTGTTTTACCAGCGCATCACGGTACGCAATCAGTCTGTCCACCTGATAGGAAATATCCTGCAGTTTGTAGGCAATATCAAATTTCAAATTAAATATTGCTCCCTGCAAAGCAATCATATTTGCAGTTGCTTTCCCTTTATTCATTCGGAAAAACTCAAAGTTTCCACAAAAGTCAAAAATATAAAACTTCTGCTTATCCTCGCCATCCAGCAAGCCCGGGCAGAGTCGTGTTCCACGTCCAATCATCTGC
>ENA-OQJS01000229-OQJS01000229.1-human-gut-metagenome-genome-assembly--contig:-NODE-229-length-10433-cov-0.970114_pt1 | contig 10433 bp, 14 predicted proteins | sample MGYA00242598_ERZ504764 | MGnify/ENA primary metagenome ERZ504764 (study PRJEB26092, sample SAMD00036368) | human gut metagenome | host: Homo sapiens | study: EMG produced TPA metagenomics assembly of...
TGGTTTTACTACTACCATCCTTATCAAAAGCCTTGCTAATACAAGGTTTTTCAGTCATTTCAAATCCCATCTGATACTACGCTGTGATAGCTAATTCAGAGGATTTTACACCGTCCGATTGGCTCGAAATTAGCAAGTCTTTCGATTTTGGTGGACGTTGCAAGTGCAAGTAAATGTCACTATGTAACTTCTCGTGATGCGAAATGATAGGAAATCCTATTCATTCTCGTGTGAGGGTGCGGGTGTCCTTAGACACAGATTTCAGTCTGTTTTATATATCATTTCAAAATGAATTTTTCAACCAGAATTATTAAGAATTTCAAAGGTTTTTCAGACTCAATGATTCTATGTAATTTAGACCCGCCGAAGCAGGTCTTTTTTTTATTTCAGCATAATCTCTCTATCCTCAGCGCCGAGCATATAAGCACCCTTGGCAAAAGCATCCCTTGCAAGAAGCTCTGCTACATCAACCCTATCGAACAGCATCCATATTTCTTTCTCTTTCGGAGTCAGTTCATGGCTATGGTCAAACAAATGCTCAAGTCCCAATCCTTCAAGCAATGCCGACTTTGCTGCTTTGTATTCCTCAGCTCTGCCAACATATTCGTCGTTCCTTTCCTTGGAAAATGCCTCGATATTGTCAGCTCTCAGATGCTCGTAATACTCGTCCATAAAGATTCTATCCATACTCGTTGACCTCCATAACAAAAAAATAAGGGCAGACCCTTTTACAGCTATTGTAGCTATGTAAAAGGATCTGCCCTTGCAGTTACTATAATGTTTTTGCCAGCGACTTCAGGAGTGCTGCCATTTCCGGATTTTGCAGAAGCTTCAGAAGAAGTTCTTTATCATCAGCGGAGCTTCCGTTGCGGCTGGTTGAACCGGCTCAGGCGTTGCCTGTCTGCCTGAGTAGAACGCAGCTTCCATTCTTTCAGCGTTCAGTCTGCGGTCATCGTCGATGATATGGGAGTAAACATCCGCTACCATCTTGACCTGTGCATGACCGGAATCGCCTTGAACGGATTTCATATCGCCGCCGTTCAGCTTCAGCTTGTAAGTGATACTGGAATGTCGGAGACTATGGAAAACCACTTTCGGCAGTCCCTTCTCCTCAATCAGCTTATTGAAAGCACGGTTGATAACCTGCCCCTCAATCGGCTTGCCATTGGAAGAACAGAAAACCAGATTGAAGTCTACGAACTCGTCACCGAAAAGGTCTTTCAGTTCTTCGATGTCAGCCTTTCGCTGTACCAACATTTCCGCTACGGTTTTCGGTAAGAACACCTTGCGGACACTTGTTTTGGTCTTAGGAGTTTTGAGAACCAATGCGGTATGCGTACTGGCGAAGGTCGGTGGGAACTTGAACATGATGTCCTTACCGTCCAGATCTGCCATCGCTTCACGATTTACTCTCTGCAACTCCTTTTCAACGAAGATGCTTGCCTGACCAAGTTCAATACTGGTGGGGGAAATGTCAATACAGTCCCAGGTAAGCCCCAGAAGCTCGCCCATTCGCAGGGAACAGGAGAAGGCAAGGTTAATAGCCAGACGAAGAATATCATCGTCACAGGCTTCCAGAGCCTTCTGGAGCACTTCTGCTGTCCAGATATCCCTGGTCTTGTGTTCTTCTTTCGGCAGCGTAGCGTGCTCCACAGGGTTTCTGGTCATCAATTCCCACTTGACCGCTTGATTGAAAGCATTTCGCAATGTCTTGTGAACCTCTCGGACAGTATGCGGAGTCAGATATTCTGTACGGGCTTTTACATACTTAGAAGAAACCGCTTTGACAGAAAGCAAATCTCGGTAATACTTGTCCATGATTCTCGGCGTGACATCCTCCAGCTTCATATCACCGATGAGGGGACGAATATAGTTTGCAATCAGGCTCTTTCTGCTTTCATAGGTAGACATCGCCAGGTGTTCACACCATAGATTGACATATACTCATCCAAAAGATCATTGACGGTTTTAGCAGAAGGGGGAATAAAGGTTCCGGACTCCTGCTCATATTCAACCTGCAACTTCCTTTTCTTTGCTTCGGCATTCGTTTCAAAGGTTTCCCACTTCTGACGCTTGTTGCCGTTCTCATCGGTGTATGTATAAACCACAGAATACTTCTTTTTTCTCTTAACGATAGATGCCATGTAATCAGCTCCTTTCCTGTCTATCTTCCGCTAACTGGTAGCGGGTCTGATTGTGATACCATTTTTCAAAGCTCTCTTTGGTAGCTCGCTTATACCTGCCAACCTTGATAAGCTCAAAATCTTCATTGGCAACGATATAGTAAATGGTCTGACGATGTACCCCAAGCATTCTTGCCATTTCCGGCAGACCGTAGGTGGATGCCATAATATCTGCATCCAGTTCCTGATCCTCTACCGTGCGGTAATCGGTTTGAGAAGCATACCATCTTTCAAAGCTCTCCTTTGTCACTCTGCGCTTGCCCAGGACATCGACACATCAAAATGCCCTTTGGCAACCAGTTCGTAAGCAGTCGCTTCTTTCAGCCAAGGCGCTGTCCAGCTCCTCCATTGAATATGTAGTTTTCTTCAATTCCTCGCCGGGAGGGGTTCCATCGACCTTCTGGTATTTGAACTGATTGGCATACCATTCTTCAAAGCTGTCGATCATCACCCTCATGGTGTTGCCGACAAGAATGGTTTTGAAGTAATTCTTCTTAATGAGCCAGTATGACTCCGTTTTACCAAGACCGAGCATCCTGCCCATTTCCAGAACAGACATACTCGTGCGTTTTCTCATTTCCGCCATCGTACAACCTCCTATGTAAAAAATGTAGCCATGTGTTTCTTGTCATGGCTACATTTTATCGAACTCTCAATATGTTTTGAAGTTTGTCGCCGGGTTGTACGACGCCCTTGACAAATCTTACATTTGATGATCCAACCACTCATCAAAACTCTTTTTGGAGATTCTGATACTGCCACCGATGCGGACGCTATGGAAAACTTTCTTTTTCACAAGGTTGTATGCGCTGGTTCTGCTGATGCCCAGAATATCCTGAATCTCATCAACCGTATAGGTTCTCTTATCAAACTGAACTGCGTTAGCAGCCATCGCTTCTTCGGTGCGCTGATTCATGGCAGCGATTCTTTCTTCAAACATTTATGTTCACTCCTTCGCTCTCTTTGCTTTATGTTTGGGGAACGCTTTTTCAGCTTGTTCCATTGCCAGGCTGACAGATAAGGCTTTCTCAATCGCTACCATTTCACGGGGCGTTACCTTACCTAAGTAATTATCAATCCTGCTTTTATCAATGGTACGAATCTGTTCCAGCTGAACAACGGACGCTTCTTTGAATGCAGGATTGTCGTAAATAACAAAGTGCGTCGGCATATTCGCTTTCTTATGGATTCTGGTGGTGACCGTTGCCACAATCAATGTGGGAGCGTGTTTATTACCGGTATCGTTCTGAATGACGATAACCGGACGGATGCCGCCTTGTTCCGACCCAACTACCGGGTCCAGCTTGGCGCAATAAATATCACCACGGCAATATACCCAATTTTCTTTCATCATGTGCCATGACCTCCTTTCGTTGGCTATGTAATAACTGACTGCCAGAAAGGAATCAGGCAGTCAGTCCAAAAGTCTATGTGTCCCATATTTGCCACGCACCCCTGGGAAAGAGGCTTACGCCCTCAGGGAATCACCGAACGACTGATTGCGAATCAGTTCCATAGGAATCTAACCTCTGCCGGGTTCTCCGCCAGCTCCGTAGAGAAGTATCTTTAATCCTGTTGCTTTCATGGCCGTATTGGGAGCAACCCAATATTTACAAGCAGTATTGATCGCTGGCATCGGGAGAGAGACAAGCGCTTAATTTATAGAAGAAAGTCGTTCTGTTTCTCTATCCGATACGTCTCGGCGTACCGCTGATGTGGCTGATGCTCTCGCACCGGCAACAGGAACGTATTCGATGACTGTGTATTCAGTTTTCAAGGATCAAGCAGCCGATTTTCTTTGGCTGTATCTAAATTGTACCTGTTCCTCATGCAAGTTTTTATTGCCTCGTAGGTTATAGTTTTGAGGTTATTCACGACCTAAAAATATGTAATCAAGGGTTGTCTCAAAGCGCACAACCAGTTCGATTGCCAAATCAATAGAGATACCTCTGTTGCCGGTTTCAATTCGTGCAATGGTGTTTGCGGCAACACCTAACTGCTCCGCAAGCTGTTCCTGTGTAAGCCCATGTTCCTTTCTCAAGGCTTTAATTCTTTTTCCGCTTTCAACCAAGTCGTAATACATTTTCGTTCCTCCGTGTTTTTGAATTTGTGAAGTTGCAAAATCAAAAACAGCGGGAGGAGATCGTGCCCGATTCTCAATACCCTTTGCCATCTGCCTGTCCTCCTTGCAGGCATAAAAAAAGAGCCGGAGTAAATTACTCCAAGCTCTCGTTCATGCCTTTGTGTTAATTATGGGGGAAAATAGGCAGGTATAAAAAAAAGCCCCGTACCCATTACAGGCACGAGGCGTAACTCTCTCTATTCAATTTTATGCCGCTATCTCCCAGCATAGCCATTTTAACACTGGACAAGTCGGACTTTCAGTAGGGGAACCGTCGTATTTTCATCGGATTTTAGTCGGACTAAATCCTGTCTTAGCATTCACAATAACACAATGCTTCTTCCTCCCGGGCACTTTCCAGGAAATCTTTTCAATTTAGGAATGGCTGTTCCCCAAAGTGACAGACCAAATAACAGTATCGCTTCTTTCTTTCGGTCATAGTAGGTGCTGCGTTCCATATTCAAAACCTCCAGCATTTCTGATTCCCTGTACTTGAAGCGGTTGAGATATGCCTTTGAGATAATCTCACAGTACAGAGCGCCTTTATCTGGATATTCTCTGATTTTCAACATAGCCATATCTACCAGTTCAATGATCCACTTTGTCTCAAATAAGCTGCGAATGCGTTCTTCAAATCGTTCTCTCGCTTCATCCGGAGCAAAGTTCTCCAGATAAATCAATGCACCATCTAAGCTGTCACCGTAAGTACAAATAAGGGTATCACATACATCATTCGCACGATCAATGGTAGACCAGCACACCTCTCGATATATGGATAAAATCAGCTTTGCTCTTTCATACAGAACCTTCTCGTCAATGTTCTGCATCCGGCAAAGCATTCGAATACTGCTTAATACCTGTGTATTATATCTGCTCATTCAGAATCTCCTTTCAGCCTAATCCATAAAATAAGAATTCCTTTCTAACTCCTGTCACTTGGCTAAAGGGAAACAAATACCATGGGACAAGAATGACTATAACTTCCGATATTTGATTAAAATAACAGAAGTGAAATCGGAAGTTCTTGACTTTATAAAAGTTCCGATATATAATTAAGTGGAATTAAAACTTCTGTTATGATTCTTATTATAGCATTTTCCAGAAGTTTGTCAACAAATAATCGGAAGTTACGAATAAATATTTTTTGAAAGGAAGGATACTACCATGACATTTGGAGAAAAAATTAAAGAAGCTCGTTTGGCTATGAACCTATCTCAAACGGAGCTTGCCCAGATGACCGGCATTTCCGAAAGATCCCTTTACACCTATGAGCAGCTCGGAACACTCCCCAGAAAAAGCAACATCAGAAAACTTGCTGAAGCACTGCATATCTCTGTGTCCTATCTTTTGGACGAATCTGAAACGGATAGCCAGAGCCATATAGATCAGGATATGTTTATTTTAGAGGCAAAGGAAAACTTCGGTTCAAAAGGAGCAAAAGAAAGCTCAGGAAGTGTTGGGTCGTGTAAATTCTCTGTTTGTCCGGTGGAGAATTGGACGAGGACGCAAAAGATGTATTCTTCCAGGCGATTATGTCAGTTTATATGGACTCTAAGAAAACAGCACGGGAAAAGTACACTCCGAAGAAATACAGAAAGCATAAAGATAAAGAGTAAAATCCTCAAGCACAGAATAATGTTTCTGTGTGCGATTCGGAGGTGAAGCAAATGAAAACGGCAGAGCATATCATTGAAACTGTCGATAAGCTTGTGCGAAAATATCACACCAGAGACCCTTACGAGCTATGTCAGCTGTTAGGTATCAAAATCCACTATTACGATTTACAGAAGAAATTGAAGGGCTTCTTCTATTACCAGTCCAGACAAAAGAATATCGTGATAGATCACAATGTGAACGGTATCCTGGAGCGTATATTAGTCGCACATGAATTAGGACACGCTGTCCTGCATACAAAAATCGCTATGATGCACGGCTTTCAAGAAATGGAAGTTTTTGATGATAGATCAATCGAAGAAAATGAAGCAAACTTCTTTGCGGCGGAGCTTCTGTTAGAAGATGGGAAAGTCCTGGAATGCCTTTCGGAACACACATTTTTTGAAACGGCTAAAATGCTCTATGTACCGGCAGCATTATTAGACTACAAATTCAGCCTGCTCCACGAAAAAGGAGAGCTGGTAAATTCGATGTATATTCGTAAAGCAGATTTCCTGAAAGAAGATCTTCATGCCTACGATAACGACATTGGTTATGGCGATATATGAATATCTATTTTTATATCTTTACAGAAAAAAGTCCACCAGTACGATGCGTAGTGCATCATGACTGGTGGACTTTTTGCTTCTTAAAGAATCAGTATATTGTGCTGCAAAAAAGAACCCCATAGCAGTTCACTCTGTACCGTCAATGGGCTTCTTTTTCATTATATCAATCAAGCTCCGCTTTTTTATCATCTCTTGCTGGTCAATCAAGACATCAATCAACTTTCCTACGGTTATCAATGTTGTTACATTACACTTTTTCAGTTTTGCAGCAATCTCATTATCAATGATGCTGTCGCATTTTGCATATGGGGTATCCAGTAAAAAATAGTCAAAGTTCTTTTCCAAGACGAATGCCAGTTTTAGAAGCATTGCCAAAGAAACTTTCGTCTGTCCAACTTCAACATGGCTCATATGATTGTTCGAGCAACCAACCAACGCACCCAAATCAGCCTGACTATAACCCTTTTCCAGTCGGGCAGCTCTAATGCGCTGACCAATCTTAACGTAATCAATTTCCGGTTGCGTTTCAATCACCTCCATGCTGTGTATGATTCTGCTATACATTATAAAATGTACCAAAAATCTCAACAACCAACATCGGGTGCAAGTTGCATTTATAAATGCAATATGATAAAATTTTATAGGCAGATTGCATTAAATGATAGAATGAAAAGAACCCCAAGACGACAATATGAGCTATCTTGAGGTTCTTTAAAATAAAAAATTCGTAGAGTACATTACTCCACGAATCGCATTCTTCTTCTGTTTTTTTTAGTTTATATCTTTATTTTACAAATTGTCGCACTTGTTTGTCAATATGTTAGGGACATAAAACACGAGGTTTTGCACAAAAAATCCATCTTAGAAAGTTCCAAAGTCACAATTTGCCGTCAGAATTATAGTCATATTGAAGGAGGTGTACCTTATGGCACGAAAAGGAGAAAATATTTACAAAAGGAAAGACGGCAGATGGGAAGGAAGATACATTAAGTCCCGATCTTCTACAGGCAAAGCCAATTACGGTTATGTTTATGCAAAGTCATATCGAGAAGTCAAGGCAAAACTTATCAGTCAAAGTTCGTGCACGAGTAATTCTGTCACTGTCGATCCAGAAATTAGCTCAGATCAATTTGAACAGGTTGCTATGGAATGGTTTCAAGCTATATGTCCTAAAGTGAAGGAATCTACAAGCAACAAATATAGGAATCTTCTCAGCTCGTATATACTTCCTGTGTTCGGAAGCAAACAATTGCGTGATATAACACACGAGTTTATTGAAACGCAGTGTAATTTTTTCCTTGTTTCTGGTGGATTAAAGGAGAATGGACTTTCCTCTAAAACTGTTTCAGATATTTTATCTCTAATTCGAAATGTCTTACAATTTGCCACCCGAAACGGGAAAGCCATTTCTTGTGACGCACGATCTATACAGATAAAACGTCAAACGAAGGAAATGAGAGTTTTGAGTCGTGCTGAACAGGAAAAATTATGCCAATACTTGTATTCTAATCTTGATTCCTGCAATATTGGTATATTAGTATGTTTATTCACTGGTCTCAGAGTAGGTGAAATTTGTGCGTTACGATGGGAAGATGTTTCATTCTCAGATTACACAATCCACGTGCATCAAACGCTCCAGAGAATCCAAGATAGAACCAACAGTGAATACAAGACAAGGATTGTTGTTACCACACCAAAAAGTGCTTGCTCCATCCGTACTATTCCAGTACCCCATGGCTTAATGACTATTCTTACAGCACACAAAGCTTCTTCTACTGGCTACATCCTAACCAATAGCGATCAGAATCCATTAGAACCAAGAACCATGCAAAATCATTTTAAGAAGGTATTGAAAAACAGCGGAATCACCTCCGCAAATTATCACTCGTTACGTCATACATTTGCTACAAGGTGCATAGAGCTTGGATTCGATGTAAAAAGTCTCAGCGAAATATTGGGTCATGCCAGCGTGAATATTACAATGAATCGCTATGTACACCCATCCATGGATTTAAAAAGAGAAAATATGCAACGGCTTTCTGATTTATTAGCCGTCAAATAAATTGTCAACACCGTCAAATAATGCTGAGTTTTCAGTGTTTGGCGGTGTTTTTTCGTGGAGTAATGTACTCTACGAAAGAGTATACCCAGGAGGAGATTTATTGATTCAATTTGTAGGGCGAGATGCTTATAAGCAGTTTTGGAATTTTAGTAAAGATGAGAAAGAGAACTTGGCCACTCAATTGGCGATTGAGTTACCCGCACTCAGAGGAAAAGTTGGTGCATCACAAGAAGAAATTGCTTCGGCTGTTGGTATTTCACGACAAACTTATAGTGCCTACGAAAATCGGACACGCCCAATTCCATGGAGTTTATATCTAGCACTATTGTTTTATTTTGATTACATTCCAAGTACACATTATATGATTCGCCAGCTTGAATTATTCCCAAATGAAAGAAGTTATGGAAATAAGACTTAGAAGCAAACTTAAGAGTGTGTTGATTAGTGCAGTATTACTTAAAATTTTGTATAATAGGAATTGAAGTTAAATTAGATGCTAAAAATTTGTAATTAAGAAGGAGTGATTACATGAACAAAAATATAAAATATTCTCAAAACTTTTTAACGAGTGAAAAAGTACTCAACCAAATAATAAAACAATTGAATTTAAAAGAAACCGATACCGTTTACGAAATTGGAACAGGTAAAGGGCATTTAACGACGAAACTGGCTAAAATAAGTAAACAGGTAACGTCTATTGAATTAGACAGTCATCTATTCAACTTATCGTCAGAAAAATTAAAACTGAATACTCGTGTCACTTTAATTCACCAAGATATTCTACAGTTTCAATTCCCTAACAAACAGAGGTATAAAATTGTTGGGAGTATTCCTTACCATTTAAGCACACAAATTATTAAAAAAGTGGTTTTTGAAAGCCATGCGTCTGACATCTATCTGATTGTTGAAGAAGGATTCTACAAGCGTACCTTGGATATTCACCGAACACTAGGGTTGCTCTTGCACACTCAAGTCTCGATTCAGCAATTGCTTAAGCTGCCAGCGGAATGCTTTCATCCTAAACCAAAAGTAAACAGTGTCTTAATAAAACTTACCCGCCATACCACAGATGTTCCAGATAAATATTGGAAGCTATATACGTACTTTGTTTCAAAATGGGTCAATCGAGAATATCGTCAACTGTTTACTAAAAATCAGTTTCATCAAGCAATGAAACACGCCAAAGTAAACAATTTAAGTACCGTTACTTATGAGCAAGTATTGTCTATTTTTAATAGTTATCTATTATTTAACGGGAGGAAATAATTCTATGAGTCGCTTTTTTTAAATTTGGAAAGTTACACGTTACTAAAGGGAATGTAGATAAATTATTAGGTATACTACTGACAGCTTCCAAGGAGCTAAAGAGGTCCCTAGCGCCTACGGGGAATTTGTATCGATAAGGGGTACAAATTCCCACTAAGCGCTCGGGACCCCTTGTAGGAAAATGTCCTAAGTGTGGCAACAATATTGTATTAAAAAAATCGTTTTATGGTTGTTCAAATTATCCTGAATGTACCTTCACTTTAGCTGAACATTTTAGAAAGAAAAAACTCACCAAAACAAATGTAAAAGAAATTACTAGAGGGAAAAGAAACCCTGGTAAAAGGAATCAAAAACAAAGAGAAAAAGCCCTACAATGCCGTTGTAAAAATTGGGGAAAAGGGATATATTGATTTTATCTCTTTTTCAAAATAAACATAAAAGCCTTTAAAGAGGGCTTTTATATATTAATCACAAATCACTTATCACAAATCACAAGTGATTAATCACTTGTTTATTAAGATAATTAAAAGCTAATAATTTAAATAAAGCGTGAAATTTTATGACACAAAAAGAGGGGA
>ENA-OQJS01000230-OQJS01000230.1-human-gut-metagenome-genome-assembly--contig:-NODE-230-length-10431-cov-3.628688_pt1 | contig 10431 bp, 11 predicted proteins | sample MGYA00242598_ERZ504764 | MGnify/ENA primary metagenome ERZ504764 (study PRJEB26092, sample SAMD00036368) | human gut metagenome | host: Homo sapiens | study: EMG produced TPA metagenomics assembly of...
TGATTCAGTGCATCCCGTACTGGCCTCGGATATAGAGGAAAATTACCAGACAGATCATAAGGGATGTAGATACTAATTGAAAAGTGCGCCAATATTCCAGTTGAAAATTGCGCCACCATAGGATAAGTATAATGACCTTTGTATAATCCAAATGCAAAGGTAAAATGAAGACTATGGTAGAAAGACAATCAATAATACACATGTATAGGGTATGCGGTTATAGCAAACGGCGTATCTCTCGTGAACTTCATGTCAGCCGTCATACCGTTGACAATATTCTTTCAGAGTACGAATCAGCCATCCGCACGGACAATCCGGAAGAGGCTTTGAGTGATTTGCTTACCATCCAGCCCAGGTATGACAGTTCCAGACGCCGTCCTCGCCGGCTCACCCAGGAGATTAAGGATAAGATAGGATTTTGCCTGAAGAAGAATGCCGTTAAGATAGCTACCGGACTTCGCAAACAGCGCATGTTGAAAAAGGATATCCACCAGTTTCTGTTATCTCAAGGATACACCATCAGTTACGCCACAGTATGCAGTTATATAAAAAATATAGAGTCATACAAAGAGAAGAAAAAGAGCGAAGCCTTTATCCGGTTGTTCTATGAGCCTGGATGCATTGCCGAGTTTGACTGGGGTGAAGTTCTTCTTTTTATTGACGGTGTCAAAACCAAGTTTTATCTGGCCGTATTCACTTTCGGGCATAGCAATGGCAGATACGCCTATCTTTTCAGGCATCAGAATACGCTTGCCTTCATGGAATCCCACCGTAACTTTTTCAGGGATATACATGGTGTCCCAGCCATGATGGTCTATGACAATATGCGTGTAGCCGTCAAGAGCTTTGTCGGTGGTGATAAGAAACCTACAGAAGCTTTGATGAAGATGTCCGGTTTCTATTGTTTTGAGTACCGTTTCTGTAATGTACGGGCCGGATGGGAGAAAGGACATGTGGAGCGCAGCGTGGAATATGTCAGAAGGAAAGCTTTCTGCCTGACAGACCATTTTGGTGATATACATTCTGCCCAGGAGCATTTAAACCGGGTATGTATGCAGGTCAACAACGAGCAAGGCAGTCTTTCAACAGCGGAGAAAACATCACGTCTGGAAGCTGACCTGTCATCGCTGAAGCCTTTTCCCGGTAATCTGGGCTGTTTTGAGGTCTATGAGTACATTGTGGATAAATGGTCAACTATCAGCATGAAAAATGTTCATTATTCCGTACCTGATTCTCTTGTGGGAGAAAAAGTACATGTCAAGGTTTATAGTGAAAAAATCGTCATCCTGTACGGGAAGGAGAAAGTGGCCTCTCATCAACGCAGTTATTGCGGTGGAGACTGGTGCATCAAGCTGGAGCACTATTTGCGTACACTTTCCCGTAAACCGGGGGCATTGCCCCACTCTGTGGTTTGGCAAAGAGCACCGGAAAAACTGAGAAGGCTGTATGACATCCATTTCAAGGAAGACAACAGGACGTTTGTTCTGTTGCTGGACTATGCCCGAAAAAATGGATTTTCCGGAACGGACATTGTCGCGGCATGCAAGGAGCTGACCGGACGTGGTGTCAGAAAGATATCTCCGGACCAGGTAAAGGCCATGCTGCATGGTAGCGTACAGGGAGAAACAGAAGAAACCATGGAACCGCCTGTTCTCCCGGCACAACAGGAGAATATAGAAAGAGAAGCTGTGGATATGCTTGAAGGCATCACGGCGCTCATGACAGGATACAATGAAGTGCATGATATAATACCAACCATTTAAGTTTATAATATATGAAATCAGAAAAAGAAACCATTTATGACTATGCTGCAGAACTGAAGCTTCTGTCCTTTAAAGAGGAACTGGAATGCACCCTTTCATTGGCAGCTGAAGAAAACTGGAACCATCTGCAGTTCTTAACGGAATTGCTTGGAAAGGAAAGCGCCAGGAGAAGGGAGTGTAGAAGAAGATCAAGGATAAGATCTGCGGGATTTCCACAAATGAAGTATCTGCATGAGCTTGTTATGGAAGACATGCCCAAAGAGGCACAGGTAATATTACCTGAATTGGAAACACTGGACTTCATCAGACAGGGAAGAAACCTGGTCCTGTATGGAAATCCGGGAACGGGAAAGACGCATATTGCTACGGCTTTAGGAATAAAGGCCTGCCAACAGGACTTTACCGTATTGTTTACTTCAGTGCCGGTCCTGCTTACCCAGATAAGGGAGGCTAAATCAGCAAAGACACTGAGGACGCTACAATTAAGGTTTGAAAAATACGATCTGGTCATCTGTGATGAGTTCGGATATGTCAGTTGTGACAAGGAAGGAGGAGAACTGCTTTTTAACCACCTGTCGTTAAGAGCCGGGAAAAAGGCTACAATCATTACTACTAATTTGGCTTTTAACAGATGGAATGAAATCATAAAGGACAAGGTGCTTGTGGCGGCAATGGTTGACAGGCTTACACATAAAGCTTATCTGGTTAATATGACCGGACTGTCTTATAGGCTTAAGGAAACACAAAAAATGAGACAAGATAAATGAATATTTTAAACTTATAGTAATTTTGTAACCAGTTATGGATGGAGCTCTTTTCAATTAGAATACGGCGCACTTTTCAATTAGTATCTACAATTTGTCAGCAAAGAACAAACCGACAAACTCCGCAACTTACTAACAAGCAAAGAAAAACACCTTAGCCAGATCATGCAGCTGTTTCGGAAAAGGAATGAAGCTGACAGCCTCTTGCTTCAACACTTACCTATGGCTATACACCAGGCCACATTGCATCGTACGGTTACACGTAAGAAAAAAGGAATTCCAGGTTTATTTGGGGCAAAGGAGACTGTAATCTTGCCTCCGGAAACAAGCACACTCCAATCACTGAATGAAGCGTATCTTTCCATGCAAGCAGAAAGGCAGAAGGACATAGACAATTATGCAAACAACCTGCGCGACTATAACAAAGAGTTGAACCAAGAGCTACGCACCTTGATTGCTACGATGGAAGGGCAATTCCAGAATGTCCTTACAACTAAGGAACAATATCTTAAGAATTCGCATGACCGTTCCACTCTCGTCATCACCAGTCTTGTCCTTTCCGCGGTTCTTCTGTTGGCTGTATCATACCTGATTATTTTAAGGGATATACGTATAAGGGAAAAAGGGCGGAAACACTTGGAAGAACTAGTTTCGCAAAACTCTGTACTCTTGGACATGCAAAAGAATATCATCCTCAGCATTTCTCACGATATTCGAACCCCCTTGAATATTATTACCGGCAACACCGAACTGGCAATGAACACACGGGAAAAGAAACAGCGAAATATCTACCTGAAAAATATTGGAGATGTATGCCTTCATGTAGTACATCTTCTCAACAACTTGCTAGATGTATATCAATTGAATGAAGCAGAAGAAAAACGTCAAGATGTCCCGTTCAACCTTCATGAAATGTTAGAGCGCACTGCTGCGGGATTCTCGCATATGGCCAATAACAAGGGCATACGGTTTGTCTGCGATTTCAAAAACACGGATGTCAGACTTTATGGTGATGAGGTACGCATAGAGCAGATTATTGACAATTTACTTGCTAATGCCGTAAAGTTCACTGAATCAGGCACGATTAGTTTTCGCGTTTGTTACCATGGCAGGAAACTATCACTGGAAATTGAAGATACCGGCAGTGGTATGACCGAAGAGACACTTTCACGCATTTTCCGTCCGTTTGAGCGTAAGGCATCAGCTGCCAATGCCGACGGACATGGCTTGGGGTTATCTATCACACAAGGGCTAGTAAAGTTGCTTGACGGGAGCATTGAAGTAACCAGCTCCATCGAGCAGGGAAGCATGTTCCGTGTAACTCTTCCGTTACGGCAAACAGACGAACCGGTGAATAGCAAGAATTCGATGCAACCTCATTTTGAACACCTGCCTCATCGTGTTCTGCTTATTGATGATAATATCATGCTGAGAGATGTAGTCAAGAAAATGCTGGAAAGAAAAGGTATAGTATGTACGGCATGCCCTTCCGTCAAAGAGTTGGTTAAGGCTATGCGTAACATAGATTATGACTTGTTATTGTCCGATATACAAATGCCAGAAACCAACGGGTTTGATTTGCTTGCTCTGTTGCGCAACTCAACTATTGGTAATTCGCGAACAATACCTGTAGTTGCCATGACCGCACGCGGTGACTACGAGAAGAAGGATTATTTAGAAGCCGGATTTGCTGACTGTATTTACAAACCGTTTTCTCTTCCGGATCTGTTACATCTACTTTCAACTCTTAAAGAGTGCTGGGATGATAAAAAATATAAGGTGGATTTCAGTACGATGTTAGCAGATGTTGAAGACAAGACAAAACTGCTAGAGTCCTTTATTGAACAGTCAAAACGGGATGCGGATGAACTCGCTTCAGCCATGAATGATTGTGATCGAAAAAGATTGCGTAAGATTGTTCATCGTATGCAGCCAATGTGGGAGCTGTTGAAATTGGATGAGACCTTGTTTACTTATCGGCTTCTACTGAAAGACTTTGTTACTGATGATAATGCTATACGAGAACATACACAACAAATTCTGAAGTGTAACACTATGCTGATAGAAGAAGCGAATAACGAAATAAAAAAGATTGAACAATGAAAAGGAGAATATTAATTGTTGAGGACAATGTAGGCTTGTCGCAGATGCAGAAGGACTGGTTTGCACAGGCAGGTTATGATGCGGTAACGGCCATAAGCGAACCGATAGCACGCTCATTGATACGTAAAACCACATTCGACATGATACTTTCAGATGTACGTCTGCCAGAAGGGAACGGTATCTCTTTATTGGAATGGATCCGTAGAGAAAAGAAAGATATTCCATTTATAATTACGACTGAATATGTATCGGTTCCGGATGTGGTACGTACTATTAAATTGGGTGCAATAGACTACTTGCCCAAGCCTGTTCATAGAGAACATTTACTGGAATTGGCAGAGGATGTGTTTAAGCCTATGGTTACAGTACGAAAAAAGGAAAAGGTAATGTTTCATCGGACAAGTCCTCTAATATTGCAAGTACAAAAAAATGTCCGGTTGGTTGCCTCTTCAGAAATGGCTGTAATGATACTTGGAGCCAACGGAACAGGCAAAGAATCAGTGGCACAGAGTATCCATCAAGGCAGTGAACGCTGGAATAAACCTTTCGTGGCGGTGAATTGTGGGGCGTTGCCCCGTGAACTGGCAGCCTCTCTTCTTTTCGGACATGAAAAAGGAGCATTTACCGGTGCAGATACCGCCAAGGCTGGTTATTTCGATATGGCGAAAGGCGGAACATTATTTCTGGATGAAATCGGAACAATGTCTTATGAAATTCAAACCATGCTTCTCCGTGTGTTGCAAGAAAGTACCTATACACCAATCGGCAGCAGTAAGGAACGAGTAGCGGATGTGCGGATAGTCTCTGCCACAAACGAGGATTTGCTGCAGGCTATCAAGGAGGGGCGGTTCAGGGAAGGACCTCTATCACCGTTTGAACGAATTTGAAATTCAACAGCCATCGTTGGCTGAATGCCCGGAGGATATCCTTCCCTTGGCTGAGTTTTTCCGTGAACGCTATTCAAGGGAGCTGAAACGGGAAACAAGCGGTTTTTCCGATGATGCCAGACGCAGAATGCTTGCCTATCCATGGCCGGGTAATGTGCGTGAACTGCAAAATCGGGTAAAACGTTCCGTGCTTGTTTCCGAATCACCGTTATTAGAAATGGAAGGATTAAATACAGAAATCCACCAGCATAATAATGAGACAATTCCCTTAACTGCTATCCGCCCGCTGAAAGACGAAACGCAGGAGAAAATGAACATAATCAATGCTCTTAAAGCCTGCAACGGACATCGGGAACAGGCGGCTGCGATGCTCAAAATCAATCCGGCAACACTGTACAGAAAGATGAAAAAATACGGGCTAAAATAAAATGACTAATGACAAGTATTCAATAATTTCAATAGGAAAAGTATGTTTGCATATCATCTGTAGATTAAAAATCTCACTTCTTCCAACAATGGTATTTGCCGTCTGATTTACCGTAATTCTTGCAGGATGTAACTTGCATTTTGCGAGATTTCTTGCATTCTGCAAGGTCTTATTTCCATCATTTCTTTTCTCTAATAATTTTTATTTCGCTGTATTTCAATGGAATATCGATGCCATTCCATGAAACATGGTGCCATTGGCATGCCGTTAGCCCTATATCATGATATAACCTGTTGCGCAACAAGGTGTAATCACCCGATTATTTACACTCAAAGACAGATGACCCGTAATGCAGCTATTATGGTAACTGGGTGTAATCACCCGATTATTTACACTCAAAGACAGACCGTATTATGATACAGATAGACCGTGAAACCTTCCAGATGATGCTCCATCAGATCATGGAACGGTTCGACAAGATTGAAGACAGACTGAACCGCATGAACCGCCAGACTTCCGCCCTTGACGGCGACAAGCTGCTGGACAATCAGGACATGTGCGAGCTGCTCGGCATAACCAAACGCACCCTCGCACGGTACCGCCAGAAGAAACTCGTGGCGTATTACATGATTGACGGGCGTACCTATTACAAGTCTTCTGAGGTAGAGGCATTCCTCAACCAGAAGGGAAAACGTATGCCGGGCAAGGTGAAAAACCAGGTGGAATAATAAAACAGAAAAGAATATGGAACTTGTATGTATTGACAAACAGACTTTTGAAGAGCTGCGTATCCGCTTCTGCAAATTTGAGGAACGGATGACACACATTTGCCGACCGGTAGAGGACCTCGGCCTGAAAAACTGGCTGGACAACCAGGAAGTGTGCGATGTGCTCCGCATCAACAAAAAGACTCTTCAGGCATATCGGGCCAAAGGGATACTTCCCTTCAGCCGTATAAAGAACAAGCTCTTCTACAAGCCGGAAGATATACAGAGATTGTTGGATTTGAGTTATTCACCCTTTAATAAAGAGCAGATTATGAGCTATCATTTCATAGACAAGAAAGACCCGCACATTGATGTGATGTTTCAGGGATTGGAGAAATTGGAGAAGATGCTTTCGGTATTGGAGGAAATCCCGAAAACGTTCTTCAACGGTGAACGCTTCCTTACGGATGAAGAACTTTCCAATGTCCTGCGGGTAAGCAGACGCACATTGCAGGAATACCGTACATCCGGTGTAATCCCTTACTACCTGGTACAGGGAAAGGCTCTCTATAAAGAGTCCGACATTATGAAAATACTGGACGATGCCTATAAGCGGTGCCGGGAAGAACAACGCTGGGTATAGCTGGCATCATTAAAGTCAGAACGGAGAAACGACCTGCCGGGTTGCGGTTGTTTCTCCGTTCTCCTTTTCATACGGCTTGCGATTTCCGCTTCCGTTTTTTCTTTGTCGTGAAATCCTCTTCACATAATTCTATGCTGTTACCGAAGCCGGTGGCTCTCAAGCGTTTCATGTCCTCGTCCACTTTTGTGTCCATGACCTGCGCGTAAATTTGCGTGGTGGAAATGGAGGTATGTCCCATCATACGGCTTACCGTCTCTATCGGGACACCTAACGAGAGAGTGATGTGGGTTCCGTAATTATGCCGGGCCTGGTGGAAGGTCAAATCAAATCCATAGGCCTTTCCCAATTCTTTTGTCAGCATGATAAAATAACAGCGTCCGTAAATGTTGAACACCTTGTCCCCGGTTCTCTGGCTACGGTACTTCTCTATGATTTGGAGAGGAATATCCAGCAGACGGACAGAGGAAAGCGTATCGGTCTTTTGGCGGTGGATATGAATCCACCAAGTGCCGTCGTCTGCCTGCGTAATATCATTTACCGACAACCTCTTCAAATCCGCATATGCCAGTCCGGTAAAAGTCGAAAAGATGAACATATCCCTCACGAATTGTAATTGCGGCTTCTCTACGGGAGTAGTCATCAATGTCTTGAGGTCCTCCAGCTTCATGTGGCGGCTTCTTCTTTTGGGGAGTTCGGGGTGCAGACGGCAGTATGGATCCCGTCTCAACGTGCCCTGCTGACAGCCCGTACCGTAAGTTTCTTCAAGCGGTACAGATGCTCATGCACGCTTTTGGGCTTCAGGTTGCGGTCGGTGCGCAGGAAAACTTCAAAATCGTCATAGAACACCCTGTCAAGACTTCGCAACGTGACATCTTCCATACCCTTCTTTTCCCGTACAAATGCGGAAAGATGTTTGTATGAACGCTGATAGGACTCGTATGTCTCCCGTATGCGGTCTATCCCGACACGTTTCTTGAATTCCTCATTATGCTCCCTGAAGAGAGCCAGCAGGGTAAGCGGTTTCTGTCCGATACCTTTGACTGCATTCTTGACCAGTTCTGCCGTGATGAAACCCAGGCTGTTCTTTATCCGATCATAATGTCCGGCTATCTCGCTTGTCAGGTCATCTATGGCGCGGTTCACAGTAACGGCATTCTCGCTTCGTCCATCTGCACGCCCTTTCTCCGGATTCCAGATAGCCGGATTGACAGATACTTTGGTACCTATCTGAGCCCATTCGGCATCGATGCTCACCTTGCACAACAACTGGCACATCCCGTCCTTGCGTATTTTTGTACGGTTGATATAAAACAGCACGGCAAATGTGCTGCGGCGTTTGGTATTCTGTTTCTCAATATTCTGTTCCATATACTTTCCATTTAAGGGTTTATTAAATGACGACAGAAAAGCGTTCTGAAATTTTCCGATTCAGTGCCTTTGTATCGGCATCTATCTTGTCATCGGTTACTTTCGCATAAATTTGGGTGGTTTCTATCTGACTGTGTCCGAGCATTTTGCTGACTGTTTCAAGGGGTACGCCATGGGAAAGTGTTATTTCCGTAGCGTATGTATGACGGGCGGCATGAAAGACCAACGGACGGTTTATGTGGCAGATTTGCGCAATCTCTTTCAAATAATGGTTCAGCATAGAATTGCAGTACATCGGCAGCAACTTGTCATCGGGAGCAGTGTCGCTGTACTTCTTCAGAATCTGTAATGGCAAATCAAGCAGCGGAATCTCAAATTCTATTTTGGTTTTCTGTCTGGCACTTTTTATCCACCATGTCCCATCTTCTGCTGAACATAGGTTGCTTTTGGTCAGCAGACACATATCTCTATATGAAATCCCGGTAAAACAGGAAAACAAAAATATATCACGGACATGATATAATGTCTGTCTGTGAAGCGGAGTGGTCATGATTCTGTGTAACTCTTCTGCCGTGAGATATTTCTGTACGGCTTTAGGACGCACCGGCTCGTATCCCAAAAACGGACTGGCGGTAATGATACCGTCAGCGATGCTTCGCCGACAATCGTTTTCAGTTGTACGGTCAGATTGATGATTGTTCCGGGGGCGAGATTGCGTTCTGTCCGAAGGTACAAATCATACTTGTCAATAAAGGAACGGTCCAGTGCTGAGAACGGAATATCGGAGAGTTTGTATTTTGTCTGCAAGAATCTTTCGATATGGTTGTAGGCATTCCGATAAGCACGCAAGCTTTTCATGGTACGGTTTACTCCCACACGCTTTTCAAAACAACTGATAAATCGTCTGAAGTAGCCCAAAAGAGTTTCCTGTCCGCTGGCCATTCCTAGCAGAATACTTTTTACCTCTTCTGCTGTCACACCGTCACGAACAGCCGACAGTTCTGAGTAGATACTTAAAGCCATTGCACGAATCTCGTCCAGACGGTTGTTTATTTCCTTTGCAGCCATACTCTTGCCTGACGCACGTCCGGAAGTCCAGCGCGACTGTGAAACTTTCATCTTCACACTGAATGCCGCTTCCGAGTATTTTCCGACACTTAATTTAGCCATTACAGGGCTGTTTCCGTCAACATCCGCCTCGCTCTTTTTCAGGTAGAACGATACCTTTACATTTGCTTGATTCATAACTAATTCCTTTGTTTGCAAAATTATTATATAGCGAGCAAATGAATGGCATGAAAAATATAGCGGAACGGAGAATAAGGTCCTTCGCCTAACAAACAAACCCTGTCTTTTTTTCTAATACGGAAAAATATGACTAAGTTTGCATGATAGACATAGCAAGAAACATCGTTCCATGCAGTGATAAACAGGATATGAAAAGTAGAAATGGAAGCTATTTCCAACCCTCTTTTTCAACCCGGAAAAGGCAACGGATAAGTAGCGATTTGTTTTCCGAACTCCCTCAAAAACGGTCAAAAACCACAAATGGAAGAATCTGGACCAAAGCTACATATTCCTTTAGTTCTCAAACACTTTGTACTATTTCCTCAAAAGTTATCCGAATGTGGGCGAGTTTCATTATCTTTGCGCGATTTTTAAAGTATAGTGCACATACACGGACAATGATACAACAAGAAATGCCTAAAAAGCAGGCTTAACCAAGGCTTGGCCCAGCCCCATTTTATCCAAGATGACACTACTCTATA
>ENA-OQJS01000232-OQJS01000232.1-human-gut-metagenome-genome-assembly--contig:-NODE-232-length-10384-cov-0.997563_pt1 | contig 10384 bp, 8 predicted proteins | sample MGYA00242598_ERZ504764 | MGnify/ENA primary metagenome ERZ504764 (study PRJEB26092, sample SAMD00036368) | human gut metagenome | host: Homo sapiens | study: EMG produced TPA metagenomics assembly of...
TAATATAAGTTAATATTATCTACTATTTACAGTCATTGTTAATGTATTCAATATTATTTAATTAAAAAATAATATTTTCATAATTTCGTTTTTTTTGTTTATATGAAAATAGTTTGTACATTTGGGCTACCAATATAAAAATAAGGACAGAAAATCAATTTTATATTACTATTTATAGTTAACTAAAACAATTAGCATGAAAAACCAAAAAAAAATCCGGTTTGAAAAGATGGAGTATAGTAACTCTGTTTTTTCTATGTGTTTCGAATTTTATGCTTGCACAAGGAATCAAGGTTAAAGGTGTTGTAACTGATACGACAAATGAGCCTTTGATTGGTGCGGCTGTTACTGTTAAGGGTACTTCTACAGGTACAATTACAGACTTTGATGGAAATTTCATTATTGACGTGTCATCAAATGATGATGTTCTTGTAATTTCTTACATAGGATTTACTCCTAAGGAAGTAAAGGTTGCTGGAAAAACTGTTATTAATGTAGTTTTGGGAGAAGATGTTAAAGCTTTGGATGAGGTTGTAGTAGTCGGTTATGGTGTTCAGAAGAAATCTCATCTTACAGGTTCTGTTACCAAGGTTGAAACTGATGGATTGAGCGATTTGCCGGCTTCTCGAATTGATCAAGTTTTACAAGGTAAGATCGCCGGTGTGCAAATTACCAATACCACTTCGGAAGCCGGTGTGGCTCCACGGATCAGAGTACGTGGTATGGGCTCTATCAGTGCAAGCAGCGAACCTCTTGTAGTGGTAGATGGTTTCCCTGTAGCCGATGGTTTAGCTTTTGTAGATATGAATGACGTAGCATCTATTGAAGTACTTAAAGATGCCGCTTCTTCCGCTATCTACGGTTCACGAGGAGCGAATAGGTGTAATCCTTATTACTACAAAGAGCGGTACTTCTGATAAGCCTAAATATTCATTTAAGTCAAGTTGGGGCGTAAAGAGTGCATACAAGACACCTGATACATATACCAGCCGTGAATATACTCAGCTTTTGGCAAGAGACAAATATCTTCAGAAGCTTTATAGTAATCCAGATTTCGCCTTGGAGAACTCTCCGGAAATTGATATGAATAAGTTGCTGGACAACAACCAGGCAATATCTTATCTGCCTACAATTTTTACTCCTCAGGATTACAATAATCTTTTATCTGACAATGAAGAGGCTTTGTTGTACATCGATAACGATACAGACTGGCAAGACTTAGCTCTTAGAAATGCTTTCAGCCAAAACTATCAGTTAGGAGTTTCTGGGGGGAAGAATAATACAAAATATTATGTTTCTGCCAATTATTCTGACACTCAAGGTATAATGAACTTCAATGAATATCAGAAAATGGGTTTCCGTGTAAAATTGGATACAGAGTTGAATAAACGCGTATCAATAGGTTTGAATGTCAATCCTTCTTATTCAAAGCGTGAAAGGCCATCGGTTAACTTCCTTGACTATGTGAAATGTTATTCATTCCTGCCATACAGGCACACAGAGGCTACTGCCGTTCTTACAGGGCAGGAAGTAGGAAGTTATGCCCATCCATATCACTTCAACACACTTTATACAAGACCTGACGGAACTACATTCCAAGCTAATCCATGGTCGTCAAGCAATAACAATCCATTGTCAACTGCTGAAAGATACAGAAGGTATCAGGAAGATTATCGTATGCAATCGTCTGCATATATTAATATAAAGATTGCCGACGGACTAACTTTCAGAAGTTCAAACGGTATTTATATGTCATATACTCAAAATGATGAATATATGGAGTTTGATGCCAAGAAAGCAGGAGAAACAAACCAAGGCATTTATAAAAACAAATTAATTTATAGACCTTCTGACAGAAAATACATTGAATTACAATAAGACATTTGGTCAGCATGATTTCTCTGTTCTTTTGGGTTATACTGCCGAAAAGACTACTACTACCACAGCCGGTATTACAGGAACAGCATTCCCTACAGATTATATTCACACTCTGAATGCTGCCACATCAATTACTTTGGGTCCTGACAATACTTACACATTCAAGGAACAAGATGCGTTGATGTCTGTATTGGGACGTGTAAACTACGCTTATGCCGACAAGTATCTAGCTTCAGTAAGTGCCCGTACCGACGGCTCTTCTAAATTTGCCAAAGGAAATCGCTGGGGTTGGTTCCCTTCTGTTTCTTTGGGATGGAGAATCTCTGAAGAACCGTTCTTGAAGAAATATTACTGGCTCAGTTCTTTGAAACTCAGAGCAAGCTGGGGTCTTACAGGAAACAATGATATTGCGAACTATTCGTTTATGAATAAACTATCATCTGCGAATTATTCATTTCGGTTCAGGAACAGGAAAAGTTTCATCAGGTTTGGCCAATCCAACATCAGTTATTGCAAACCGTGATATAACATGGGAACAGTCAAGTGAATATAACTACGGATTGGATTTGAGCTTGTTTGATAATAGAATTAACTTTTCTGGCGAATATTATTATTCAGAGACTGTACAGATGCTGTATCAGCAGACTGCACTTTCTATAACAGGTTTCCAGAAATTCTGGAACAATATAGGTAAAGTTGCCAATAAAGGTTTCGAGTTTGAACTTCGTACGATGAATATAGATAAAGGAAAAATTCTCTTGGAAATCATCATTTAATATTTCGTTCAATAAGAATGAACTTCTTGACCTTGCAGGTGAGGTAAGACAGATTAACTATGGCGAACGTCAGGAAAGTTACTTGGCTGAAGTTGGAAAACCTTCTATTCAATAATTATTTATTTAAGACAACTGGTGTATGGAAATCTGATGAAGAAGTTGCAAATAATCCACATCACACTAATGACAAAGCTGGTTGGTCTTAGGGTTTGGGATGCAAATGATGATGGAGAAATTACAGATGCCGACCGTGTAACTTGTGGTACTCCATTTCCTGATTTCACTTGGGGATTCACCAACTCATTTAATGTATATGGTTTCGATATCAGTGTAATGCTTCAGGGCTCACAAGGGGGTAAGGTTTTTAATGGTGACGGATATTATAACGAAACATGGAAATTCAACAAGATGTTCAAAGATACTAACTATTGGATTTCTCCAGACCATCCGGGTAATGGTGTATCACCTTATCAGCTTTATGGTATAGATCCTGAGCTTACCGATTACTTGCTTGAAGATGCTTCTTACTGGTCTGTTAAGGATATAGTTGTCGGATATAAATTCCCTAAGACTATAACTAAGAAAATCGGTTTGAACGGATTGAGACTATATGCTTCAATACAGAATTTATATGTACATTTTGCAAGTAATTACCGTGGCGTAAATCCAGAAGCGAGATATACATCCGGAAATTATGCCAATCCTTTGATTTCAGGTTATCAGAGAGGTAGTTTCCCTATGGAGAGAAGTTTTAATTTTGGTATAGACATTAATTTCTAATATAATTTGAATTATGAAAAGCAAAATATTTGTATCAGCGATATTCGCCATTACCATGAGCAGCTGTCTTGACCTTAATCCTATATCTGAGATAGGAGAGGACACATTTTATAGTAATGACACAGAAGTTGCAGTAGGACTGACCGGATGTTATAACGGTCTTCAGGCTCCTATAAAAAATGAATGGATGCTGACTGATATCCGTTCGGATGTATCAAGAGCATACGACAAGAGTTCTTCAAAGACTGAGATAAAAAACGTGATGGCTCTTAACGAACTTGAGGCTTTTGCTTCAATACAGCAGATAGAACAGTACTGGAATTCTGTTTACAATAACATTTACCGATGCAACATGGTATTGCAGAATGTAGGAAATGTATCAAACGACGCAAAACGTAAACAGTATGAAGGTGAGGCGCTGTTCATAAGAGCATATCATTACTTTAATCTTGTGAGATTGTTTGGTCCTATTTTTTGGGTTGATAAACCAATCAGTGCTCAGGAAGCATTCTCATATGAACAGAATGGCTGTAGAACGTGTATATTCGAATATAGAAAAAGATCTTCTTAAGATTATTAATGATGAATTGCTGCCAGAGGCATACAGTAGTGACAGTGATTTGGGGCGCGTAACATTGTTAAGTGCAAGGACTCTTTTGGGCAAACTTTATCTGACTCAAAAGAAATATGCAGAAGCAAAAACTCAGCTTAAGGCAGTAGAAACTGCATATAATGGATATGACTTGTCATCTATAAAATATGCAGATGTCTTCAGTATTAATAATGAGATGAACAAGGAGATTATTTTTGCAATACGTTTCAAGGCAGGTAATGTGGGATTAGGTAATCCTTTCGGTAACATGTTTGCACCGCTTAACAGTGGAACAAGTGTGATAAACGGCAACGGTAGTTCATATAATTACCCTACCACAACTTTGGTAAATTCTTATAAGGATGGTGATGAAAGAAAAGACGCTACTTTAGGTTTTGGGTATCACAATAACACAACAGGTCTTGATGTTACTATCAGATATGTGAAAAAATATCTCTCTCCTGTAACAACAGCTGAAGACGGTGAAAACGACGTGCCGGTATTGAGATATGCTGATGTTCTCCTCATGCTTGCAGAGATTGAGAATGAGTTAAGCGGACCTACTGCCGAGGCTTTGAACTATCTAAATGCTACTGTAAAAAGAGCCGGTGTCACTCCTTTCACTATTGCCGATTTGCCAAACAAAGTTGCTTTCCGTCTTGCTGTAGAAGAAGAAAGATTCAAGGAATTTGCATACGAAAACCAGCGTTTCTTCGACCTCATCCGTACTGGCAGATATGTGGATGTTATGAAGAAACATTATGCAACTGAGTTTGATGATAAGAACAATAAGTCATATTACGAGGATAAACCAAATTTGATGGCTGGAAATATTAATCTGAATCAATTGCTTCTTCCATTGCCTACTTCTTTAATTGACGTTAATCCTGAAATTGCACAGAATCCGGGTTATTAAGAGATAGTTTTATTATGAGAGGTTTTATTATTTGCGCATTAGCCCTTGCATTTTATGGGGCTGATGCCAAAACCTACAAGGTTTCGGACATAAATGCTTTTAACAAAGCTGTAAAGGTTGTTCTGCCGGGTGACAGTATTGTAATGGCCGATGGTGTATGGAAAGATGTAGAATTTAAATTCAAGGGTAAAGGCACGAAAGCATCACCTATAGTTCTCACTGTAGAGACACCGGGTAAATGTACAGTTGAGGGTGTGTCGCAGCTTCGTCTGTCGGGCGAGTATCTTGTTGTTGATGGTCTTGTGTTCATCAACGGACATGCACCAAAGGAAAAAGTCACTATCGATTTCCGTATCATCTAGCGAGGATTTTGCTTATAACTCAGTTGTCAGAAACTGTGTTATAGATCATTTCAACTATCCAGACAAAAGTGTGAAAGACCATTGGGTTGAGGTGTGGGGTAAGAACAATACTGTGGAATACTGTTATTTTGCAGGTAAGAAGAATTTGGGGACAACCTTTGTCATCTGCTAACGGCGAGAAGCATGCTCCTAACTATCATCGTGTTTACCGTAATTATTTTGGAATCAGACCACGTTTGGGTAGTAATGGCGGAGAGACTTTGAGGGTAGGAACAAGTACTTATTCTCTTCAGAGTTCATCTTCTACTATAGAAGAAAACTATTTTGAACACTGTAATGGAGAAACAGAAATCCTGTCTATCAAGTCGTGCGACAATAAGATTATAAACAATACGTTTCTTGAATGTGAGGGAAGTATCGTTCTTCGTCATGGCAACAGGAATGAGGTTTCGGGTAATATCATGTTTGGAAACAACAAACCATACACAGGAGGTATACGTGTGATAAATGCAGGGCATAAGATTTACAACAATTATCTGTCCGGACTGAGAGGTGATGAATTCCGTCTGCCTTTGGTTGTGATGAATGCAGTGCCAAACTCACCGATAAACAGATATCACAAGGTAAAGGATGTTGAAATTGCATATAATACGTTTATGAACTGTAATGCCGCATGGCATTTATGTGTGGGAAGTGATGACGAAAGAACTGATTTGCCTGAAAATGTAAATATCCACTCCAATGTGGTGTATTCGCCTCAATCGGAAAATCTGGTGATGAAATATGACGACATAAAAGGTATCAGTTTTTCTGACAATGTTTTGATAAACAAAGACGGACTCGTAAAAGAGTATGGAGGTGTTGATACTGAATATCAGTTGAAGTCAACACGCGAAGGATTTCCTGTCATTTTGCCGGAATATACTTCTTCGTCTTCAGAATATATCACGACTGATATAAACGGAAGAAAGCGCAACGAACAGAAGACTGTAGGAGCTTTTGAAGCCAACTCTCTGTCTGCACGACGTTTTGTTCCTAATCAGATGAATTGCGGTCCTCGATATGAATGGAACAGAGTTGACCCTTCTGCACAATCAATAGGTAGCATAATAAAGATAGCCCCCGGTGTGAACACACTGTATGAAGCGGTGAAGAAATCATCGGCTGGCGATATAATAGAACTTGCAGAGGTACATAACAATTAACGAAAAACGTATAAAACGTAGGACATAATCTTACAATACGTGCTGCGGCAGATGCAAAGAAACGCCCCGTAATAAGAATGGACGACAAGGAATCGAATACGGTAACTATGTTCGACATGAAGGGAGGTGCCTATCTCAAGCTCATTGACCTGGCTTTGAACGGTAAGGACGGAAAAGCAAGACAGACAAAATATGCCGTGTTTATAAGCGAGCCTAACACTCTGGAGCATTACAATTTGCTGATGGACAACTGCGATGTTTATAACTTCCAGCAGACAGACGGAGCAGTGATTTCTGCACAGAAAGGTACTTTTGCGGATACTGTAAGGATAGTTAATTCCACTGTCAGCAACTCATATCGTGGAATAGCTCTTAATCGCGAGAAAGATGATAAAGGCTTCTACAATGCCGAATATGTGATATTGCAGAATTCTTCTTTCCGCAATATAGGCGAATGGGCTGTTCATTTCTATCGCGGTGGTAATGATGAATCTACGCTTGGTGGTTTTTTGGTTGTCGATCACTGTATTTTCGACAATGTAAACAATCGTCAGGATCAGTATATCATAAAACACAACAGATGGCAGAATGTGAGGATAGAGAACTCTCTGTTCATGAACAATCCGCAAATAAAAGGAATTATGAATCTCGACCAGCGTACTCATATCATTCGCAACTGTTGTCTGGTCAAGTCAGGTAAATTAAAAGTTAAGGGAGAAGCAAAATCGGCAGATATATACTACGACATTAAAGAGTTGACTGGTAATGCTACCGATGGCGGAAATATTGGTTTAATCAATTAAATAAAACAAAACGTATGAAAACTCGAAATATATTATCAATAATGTTTGGTGCGTTGGCAATGGGAAGCCTGTCGTTCTCTTGCAGCGAAGTAACTAAGATAGAAGCGGAAAGCCCGCAACCTCCTATCATAATAGGATTCAGTCCTGCTGAAGGTAGAGTAGGAACTGAAATTAAGATTTGGGGTGACAACTTAGGTAATGTGACTCAAGCCTACATTGGTGGTGGACAGGCTGGTATAAAATACAGAATTACGCAAGACACGGCTGTTATCTATCCCATAGAGTCGTCTGTGACCGGTGTCATTAAGTTGAAGAACGCATATGGTGAAGTGGAAAGTGTTGAGCAGTTCACGAGGTTATATCCTCAACCGGAACTTACTGATGTACCAACAACAGCCAAGGCTGGTGATGAGATAATGATTACAGGCAAGAACCTTGACGTGGTTATATCAGTTAATTTTGGAACGGAAGAAGGTATTATGACATACAAGTCAGAATCGGAAATTATAGTACAAGTACCTACAACTATAGCTGATAATTCTGGCAAGATAAGTTTCTCTTACAATAATGCTCGGGAACGCCAAGTCATGTAGAGAGTGCAGAGGAATTTACACCTGTTAAGATGAATCCTGAATTTGACCAAATTTCAGTAAATGAAGCGGATGAATGTACTTCAATAACATTTACAGGAAAGAATCTTAATGTAGTTGATAAAGTTCTGATGAATGGTAGCACAGAGTTACCTGTAAGTAAATCAGAAATTTCTCTGTCGGTGACTTTGCCTGAAGTGGAAGCAGATACAGAAGTAACTCTAACTGCATATTATTTCGGAGACCAGTCTGTAAATATAGTCTCAGGATTTACAGTTAAGAATATTCTTTATTTTGCACACAAGAATGTATTGATGGGTGCCCGCGAAAGTGGATTGCAGTCATTCTTCAATGCCGTAACGGGTGAAGCATTTGCAGCGTGCGATATAAAAGGTATGGGAGATTTGGCGGAAAATGATAAATTCCATTTCTATACAGATTATTCTAGCTCAACACTTATTTTTGGAAACCCTGGAGGTGGTGCAAATAAATTCAAGAATTTTTTTATGTGATGGAGAAAAACTGGAAGCTAAGAATGCAAGAATGTAGTAAAATTCTACCCAGTTGAAAATGCTGATTATGCAAGTAAGGTTGTTTCTGCAAACCATGAAGATTTAGTTGCTATCTTCTCGTTACCGGCCGATGATATTGTAGATGCATTAAAAGGTGAAAATTCACCTACATCAGATTTTAAATACCCATCTTGGAATACTACTGATAAGAATGTAATATTATTCGTATTGTATGACTCTGAAAGTCAACCTGCCAAAGTTGGATTTATACATGCATTGAAAGTTTCCGAATCTGAAGCTAAGGATATGAGCAAAACAAGCAGTGTTACATTACAACTGTTACTTCCAGAAATAATACAGTTTACTATAATTAAGCAATCGTTGATTAAGTGGGGCTTTCATAATTAAACTTATGAACCGTTCCCCCATTTATATCATTAAAATCTACACTTATGAATAAAATATTAATATCTTTTCTACTTCTCTTTTCGCTATTTTCGTCGTGTTCATCTCCTGAAGATATAACTTTATCTCCGGATGGCGACGAAGATGTCAAACCGACAATTCCTATTGAGAAATATAAGTTAAGCGTTGAAAAACCGGAACATGCCAAGCTGCAGATAGAACCTCTTGCTCCCGACTCTACCTATGAAGTGGGGACAACAGTTAAAGTTACTGTTAGTGTTGATGATGGCTACCGTTTTGATGGATGGACGGGTGATGTCAGCGGAACTCAAACATCTCTTGAGTTTAAGATGGATGCAGACAAGACTATTGGAGTGAAAACCTTAAAAATTATTTCAAATACAGTAAAATGGTATGTCAAAACGAAAAGATGAGTTAAAAAAAGCGCTTAATGGTATGGAAACCGGTGATACCATTGTGGTGGCCGATGGTACATATAATATCGATGGACAAACTATTAATACCGGTGGAACTAAAGATAATCCGGTTTTGATTACTGCTGAAAATGTTGGAAGAGTAACATTGAATGGTAAAAGTTCTTTTACACTACGTCACGTTGAATATGTAACTATACGTGGATTCAAGTTTGCAAGCGAAGGAAAAACCGTTGTAAAGATGGAAGGTTCACGTTATTGTCGCGTCACACAGAATGAATTTAATTTGAATGAAGAGAAATCCAACAAATGGGTTATAATTGGTGCACACTATCAAGATACTGAGAATAAGTCATGTGGAAACCGTATTGATCACAATCTTTTTGAAGGAAAAACTCAGCCGGGTAATTACATAACAATTGACGGAGTATCTAAAGCGCATCAACCGTCGCAAAATGATACGATTGACCATAACCACTTCAGAAACAATAGTCCGAGAGCGGCAAATGAAAAGGAGAGTATTCGTGTGGGATGGACAGATTTGTCCGGTGGTAGCAGTTATACAGTGATTGAACACAATCTTTTTGAGAATTGCGATGGTGACCCTGAAATAATTTCACTGAAAGCGTGTTACAATATAGTGCGATATAACACGTTCCGCAGATGTTTAGGAACAGTATGCTTGCGTCAGGGAGCTTATAACAGAGTGGAAGGTAACTATTTCTTCGGCGAAGGAAAAACAGTGGAGTCAGACGGTCAAAAGCTTGGATGTGGTGGAGTAAGAGTATATGGTATAGGACATGTGGTAGTAAACAACTATTTCGAGGGTCTTACAGGCGATAAATGGGATCCGGTTCTGGCTATTACCAATGGTGACAAATCCAACGGTGGTGACTTGAACAATAGTTCACATCTTGTTCCGGAAAAACTTATTTTTGCTCACAATACAATGGTGAACAATAAATCCAATATAGAGATAGGTTATGATAACAGCGGAAAATATACAAAAGAAACCTGTTAATTGACCAGATAAAGAACAATAATCATACTAACAATACTACAGACTGTATAAAGTCTATACCGAAATCTATCGATCATCAATAGTATTATAACATATTTTCATCTACAGGA
>ENA-OQJS01000233-OQJS01000233.1-human-gut-metagenome-genome-assembly--contig:-NODE-233-length-10360-cov-0.763412_pt1 | contig 10360 bp, 20 predicted proteins | sample MGYA00242598_ERZ504764 | MGnify/ENA primary metagenome ERZ504764 (study PRJEB26092, sample SAMD00036368) | human gut metagenome | host: Homo sapiens | study: EMG produced TPA metagenomics assembly of...
TAGAATGTAATGATTGTGAAGAAAGAAGAAATTTTGAATATGTGAAGAAACAGTATGGTACGATGCCGGAGTATTTATGGGCACAATCAACCAGATAATGCTGATGTTGCGACATAAGAATGGAAAATGGTATGCTGTGGTCATGAGCGTTGAAAAATGCAAACTAGGATTAGAAGGAAATGAATTTGTCGATATTATGGATGTAAAATGTGATCCGGAAATGACAAGTATGATTATTCAGACCTTTGGATTTTTGCCAGGATACCATATGAACAAACAGCACTGGATCACAATTTTACTGGATGGTTCAGTAAGTGAAGCAAAGACATTAGATTTTTTGGATATGAGCTATGATATGATTGATGGGAATAGAGGAAAGGAAGAATGATGAGAAAGGTAATCGTATATTCATCTGTGCATCATGGAAACACAGAGAAATTAGTAAAGAGCATTGCAGAAGAGTGTCAGGTTGATTTGATTGATGCTGTAAAACAGCCAGATGCAGATCTGAGCAGTATGATACGATTGGGTTTGCATCAGGAATCTATTTTTCAAAATTTCATCAGTCGATATTGGGATTTGCAGAGAAGAATCTACCGGACGACAAAGGGGTATTTCTGATCTGTACTTATGGTGGAAGTGCGAATTATAAATCCATAGAGCAGATTTTGGGCAAGAAGCATTCTACAGCAATCGGAAAATTCGGATGCAAGGGCTATGACACATTTGGCCCATTTAAACTGGTGGGTGGTATAGCAAAAGGACATCCAGATGAAAAAAGATATAAAAAATGCAGTTGAGTTTGTAAAAGGACTCTAAATAGTTTAGCGAAAAAGAAAAACCGGGGAACAGTCCTCGGTTTTCTGATATTTGCGGTTCAGTCTTCAATTTGAAAAATCTCTTCTACTGGCATTTTCAGATAATGTGCCAGACGGATTGCAATTTCGAGAGAGGCATTTCGCTCACCACGCTCAATGCGTCCGATGGTATCACTGCAAGAACCGACAGCTTTTGCAAGATCTGCCTGAACGAGATTTCGTTCTTCACGGATATCTTTAAGTGTGTTGTTAATTGCCATTTTATCACTTCCTTTATTATTTTCAGCAAGAGCAGGCTAGAAGTCTGCAGTTGATCTTTAATGAAAACCAGGGATTTCTGCTCCTTTGCATTTTCCGATTACTTTCCCAAAGATTTTAAAAGAATCAGATTCATAAATCTGGATTGGATGATACTTTTCATTCAATGAAACCAGATAAACTCCATCCGGACCGTCATGTAGCTCTTTGATATAGGTATTGCCATTGAGATAGAAGATACCGATTTCACCGTTGGAGATACTGTCTTGTTTATGAACCATGCAACATCTCCGGTATGATACATTGGTTCCATACTGTCACCAGATATACGGATTCCAAAATCCGTCTTTTCAGGTGCGAGATGACCGACATTGTAACTTTCTTTTACACTGTCTTCAATATAATTTCCAGTACCGGCAGAAGCTGGCTCTACTGCAATCGGCTGATAATTTTCAAATGGAATGATATCGGCTCTATGCGGAAGATACTTTCTGGACGCCCGCAGAAGATTGGCAAATTCAATAATCTTAGCTTTGCCGTCTTCATTCAAATTTTCCATGACATGATCAAATGGATTTTCACCTAAAAATTCTTCGTATATATCTTCAATATCTAAAATCTGACAAACTGTCAGGATTGTGTGTAAGGAGGGTTCTCTTGTTAGATTCTCCCATTTGGAGACTGCTTTCGTAGTAACTTCAATTCCTTCCTGAGCAAGTAAGTCCACCAGATCCGCCTGGGAGTAGCCTTTCCTTCTTCTGTTTTCTACTAATACTTCTCCGAAAGCACGCATATGTTCGCCTCATTTCTTTTTGATTTTTCTATATGCATTATAACCCGAATAAAATCAAAAATCAAGAAAAATCTCCATAACGGAGATAATACGACCAAGATGTCGCTTGACTATCTCCAATACGGAGATATATACTAAGCATACAGAAATTGATAAGACAAATAAACCAAACAGAGAGAAGGTGGTGGAGTTAATGGGAGACAGGACAATTCTTCATAGCGACATGAATTCATTTTATGCAAGTGTGGAAATGCTGCATCACCCGGAATTTGCCGGAATGCCTCTTGCAGTTGGCGGTGATCCGGAAGCCAGACATGGAATTGTGCTGACAGCAAATTATATTGCAAAGCGAAAAGGTGTAAAGACCGGAATGGCATTATGGCAGGCAAAACAGATTTGTCCGGAAATCATTTTTGTGCCACCACGGATGGACTTGTATTTGAGATTTTCACAGATGGCAAGAGAAATCTATTCGGAGTATACGGACAAGATCGAGCCATATGGGATTGATGAAGCCTGGCTGGATGTATCAGACAGTAGAAATCTGAAAGGAAGCGGAATAACGATTGCAAGAGAAATCAGCCATCGGATTAAATACGAACTGGGTGTAACGGTAAGTATTGGAATTTCCTGGAATAAGATTTATGCGAAACTTGGTTCAGATTACAAAAAGCCAGATGCGATTACAGAGTTTAACCGGGAGAATTATAAAAGTATGATTTGGCAGCTTCCTGCATCGGATCTGCTTTATGTTGGAAGACAGACTCGGAAGAAACTTCAGAAGCTGGGGATTCGAACAATTGGGGAACTTGCAGAAAGTGATGAAGCAATGTTAGAAAGCCATTTTGGAAAGATGGGAATTGTGTTATGGTCATTTGCAAATGGCTGGGACGATGATCCAGTTTGCAAAGATGGGTATACAGCTTCGGTGAAGTCAATTGGTAATAGTACCACAACTCCAAGAGATTTAGAAGATGATCTGGATGTCTGGATCATTCAGATGGCACTGGCAGAAAGCGTTGCAGCAAGATTAAGAAAACATGGTTTTAAATGCAAAACGATAGAAATTACGGTCCGAGACAATGGCTTGTTTCGTTTTTCGAGGCAGAAACAATTACATCATCCGACAAATATAACAGATGAGATTGTTACAGCAGCGTTTCAATTGTTTAAGGATTATTATAAATGGGAGCATCCAATCAGAAGCCTTGGTATTCGAGCAGTAGATCTTGTGTTGGATGATATTCCCATCCAGTTGGAACTTTTTGGTAATCAAGAGAAACAGGAAAAATTGGAAAAGATGGATCGCACTGTAGATGAGATCAGACGACGGTTTGGTTATTTCAGTATACAGAGAGCAGTTATGTATCAGGATAAAGTCTTATCCCACTTGGACGCTGGTACACATACAGTTCATCCACACAGTTATTTTCATGGATAATGGGAGGGATAGATTTGAAACAGAACATTAACCAGAAAACAGGAAGAAAGCTATCAGTGCATTTTGAATTATACGGAGGAGCATGGATATCCGCCGACAGTACGGGAATTTGGAAAATTGATCGGGGTGAAATCAACATCATCAGCATTTTCCAGAATCAAGCAGTTGGAGTTAAATGGATATATCCGCAGAATCCCGGCATCGCCAAGAGCAATTGAGATTTTATAGTGAGGTGTCGGCATGAACAAAGTATATGTAGATGTAGTGGCAGAGTTTCGGAAAGACGGAAAACTGGTTCCTATATTTTTTACCTGGGAAGATGGAAGAAAATATAACATTGACAGAATTTTGAAAATCGAGCGATGCGCCAGCAGAAAGGCAGGCGGTGTAGGAATGATGTACACCTGTATGATACAGGGACAGGAAAGCCATTTGTTTTACGAAGTGGATAAATGGTTTATGGAGAGAAAAACAGCATAAGGAGAGATTGGTATAGACGATATTATTTGGATTATTAACCGGCAGGGATAGTCACTTTCCCTTTATATTCCTGCAGGTTTTACATAAGAAGATGGATTTCGGTCAGCAAAGGCAGCTCCCACAATGCCTTTTGGATATCCGCTTCTGCAAGTTGTAGTAAGTAATTGCTTCCCATCAAAATCATGGGGAAAGCGAACTGGTCTGAAAGACCGCCAGTTAGTGTGATGATGATAAGGAGATTTTGAAACTGATGACAGACAGAGATTATGCAATTAAATCAATGAAAGAGATTACCTTCCAGATGGCAAGCCATGCGCAGGATTATCTGGAAGTAACGATGGAGAGACATTATACAGATATCAAAGAACTGATGACAAGCTATCAGAAATTGATTTTGGAAAATCAGATTGTATTAGAAGAACTGGATATGGAGTGCCAGGAGAAAATCAATGAAAGATATGCATATGCGTTGAGTTATCTGAGTATTTATAACAATCAGTTAGATGTGCCAAAGATGCACCGGGAAATGAATAACCTGATGATCATTTACGGCTTGTCAGATATGATCTATCGTGGAATGACACTGGTAAAGTTCTATGCACCGAATGGTGTGATGCTCAGTGAGGTTCTTCATTCCTGTTTTTGCAATCATTATAATAAGACAGACGTGGAAGTACAGCAGGAGTTAGGAATAGGCAGGACTTCTTTTTATAAAATGAAGAAGCAGGCACTTGGGTATTTAGGATTTTATTTTTATGAGATCGTGGTACCGCAGGCAAAGGATAAAAGATTTAAACCGTCACTGGGCGTTGAGGAAGAGTAGGTGAGTAATATGAGATACGAAGATTCGATGAAAGGTGTAGCTGATCAGATAATCAAAGAACAGCAGCGAGCCAGTAAAATTAAAAACAATCCAGAAGAGTTCCATTGGCATGACGAATATGCAACGTTGAATTTCTTTCGGTTTATCTGCAAAAATATCGGTAACTTGAGAAATGGAGAAATTGAAAAAATGGTCACACGCTTAAAGCACATAGATCAGAAAGCAGTGGAAAACCATGTGAATGGTGCTGTTTGGGCATTTGATTATGATAAGATGTTCTGTGTATTGATGGAAAATGAAATTTGCCGAAAGGTGTGTGAAAAGAATAAATATAATAGTTGGACGAAGCTGATTGGACAGTATTGTGTTTCAATGGCTTAAAGATGAAGAAAGTGTTGCTGGAGAAAAAAAATACTCTCCAGCAACTTCGTTTTTGATGAATAAAGGTCAGTTTTTTGTTTTAAATTATATAAAAACGATATGAGATGTATTTGTATCATTTTCTTGTTGACACCATTTATATTAAGTGATATATTTGTCTTATAAAGATACAAAAACATCACATTGAAAAGAGGGATGATTATGACAAAAAAACAAATGAAACAAGTTATCTTTATGGGAGTAGGGTGTGTAATATTACTGATTGCAGGGATAATTTACTCTTTATTATTTAACGACGCACGCTGGGTTAAAAACATGGATATGTCTAATTATGTATTTTCCATAAAGGATATACCAATGTTGATAGTCGGTGCTTTGATAGCTATTTATGTCTTATATGTAACAGTTATCTTCTTTAAAAACGCCTTTTCTAAAAATTTTAAAGACAAAAACTATTCAAGAACAGTATCTTCATATTGGGGACTGTGTGGAATATTTGGATTTCTAGGTTTTAGCGGTTTTTGGACTTATTTTGAATATGGGAAAATATATCCTTTTGTATTCTTTATATTTTTTGGCTTTTTCGGCTTTTTCTTTGAAGGAAAACTTTCTCACACTTTAGAAGATGAACTTTTTTTAGAAAATAAAAGAAAAGCAGAAATAAACGCTATAAAGTAGGATTTAAACTTCTCTTTATAGTCATTTGGCTTATGGCAATAGGAATGTTTTCTCGTAATGTGGAATGGTGTGCAATTTTTTATGCTCATTTCTGTTTCACTTATCTATGCTTTAGTCATTTTTCTTAGCAACTATTTATTATACCGCTACGAAAAAGGAGAATAAGTCATGGTAGAAGATTTCATGTGCAACTTAAAGGTATATCGTGTAGCACAAGGTTTAACACAAGAACAACTGGCAGAAAAAGTCGGGGTTCGTAGAGAAACAATTATGAGGTTGGAAAAAGCACAATACAATCCATCTCTAAAACTGGCGATTGATATTTCACGGGTTCTCAATGCACCGATAGAAGATATTTTCATTTTTAAATAAGATAGTGGTAGTAAATTCGGTTCTATGTGATATTGGGAACAATAGAATATTAAGTTTTACATCAATATAAGAGTAATGCAACTATAATGTTAATTTGTATTGCTTGGAGGAACAATACCTGATGAAGATGATAATGATGTCATCGCAGAACAACTTGCAAAAATCAGTGAACAGATGGCAATTAAGAATAGGCGTAGCAAAAAAATTTGGAAAATTGCTGGGGTTATATTCCTAGTAATTGTGCTATTGAATATCCTCTTGATAATATTTAATATGTCAGTATCTAAAAACGTTTCAACAGATAGTAGCACCACTTTCATAGAAATAGGTGAAGATGATGTGATTGATGTAGAATAATTTCCAACATACAATCCCAGTTTGACAACTTTATATCCATACACACAAAGCAGTTAGTCTTAGGATTGACTGCTTTTTAACAAAAGACACCACTCAGGTGTAAAGGGTGTCTTTTTAGTGCTATTTTATTGTCATATCAAGGCTCATTCAATTGTGGTAAATTCGTGGTAAATTAAATAATTTTCTATACTTCAAAGTGCTTGAAAGTATAGTGTTTATGCGGATAATCGCAAATTAGATATAAAATTTTGTTTAACTATTCTCACTATTATTTGATTCAGTGATTTTTTTCTTCTTTGGAGAAACCAGTTTGTGACCGGAATAAATGGACATGCCCATACAAAGCAATGAAGAATAGGCAAAATATTTATGTGCAGTTATAGATTTTTTGATTCCAGAATAAATGCATCCCAACATACAGAAAAGTGCTCCGAGGGACCAGTATTTATGCGATTTCATGATTTGATACCTCCTTTGATTTAACTGATTCCATCATAACGCTTTTTTTACGAATATGCAAAGAAAATTCTGAAATATAGTTCTATAGAATTAGAACTTGGTTTTGCGATTCTGTATATTTAAGATATTCACAAGTATACTAAATTCAGAACGATTATTCGTTCCGGAGGAGGTGTTACGATGGATTTGAAAGCAGTAGGACAGCGAATCAAATCAGCACGAGAAGCAAAAAATCTCACGCAAGAGGAACTGGCTGCATTAGTAAATTTAAGTCCGACGCATGTGAGTGTAATTGAGAGAGGCTTGAAAGTTACAAAATTGGATACCTTTGTTGCAATTGCGAATGCACTAGATGTTTCAGCAGATACTCTTTTAATTGATGTTGTGGCACATTCAGTTACAGGTGTTACCAATGAGCTAACAGAGAAAATAAGAAAAACTTCCAATCAAAGAGCAGAAAAAAAATCATCAAAGTAATCCATACATTATTGGAAGAGTAATATGACAAACTGGGAAGAGCAAGTAGCTCTTCTTTTTTTGCCTATTTATCCAGCTTTAAGTAGGAAAGTGTCTTTTCATGACAATAGAAATATGCTAAATTAGTTCTGTAGAACAAAGTATAATTCCGCTTATACATTGGAGGAATATGAATGAGAGAGAAAACTATTTATGAGAAGATTGCAGAAAAGTACAACACAACACCAGAAGAAGTACGCAGAGAAATGCAGATAGCCATAGATGCAGGCTTTGATAATCCTAATCCGGCTGTGCAGGAAGAATGGAAGAAAATGACACTTAAAGAGACAGACCCACACCGGAAGAAGTGATCAATTACGCAGTAAAACAATTAAAAGGAAATTAATGAAAATATGAAGAAAAAGATAATTGCAGTGATAACAGGAGCAGTGATCTTGATAATTGCTGCAGGACGTATTTATTGGAAACCTGAATCCGGTCATAAGAGAGGTGAACCGGATGTAGTAGGAACATTTTCCATAAATCGGGATGAAAATTTAACTGTGGTCGCTAACCGAGAAAATATCGAGGATAGAGAAGCGTTTGCAAGAGAACTTTTGCAGATGTACAAGAATGATTCTTTTCATTCGACAAAATTCTCCACAGACAGGGGATATGCGACGAGCCTTGATATGAACATCTATTTATGGAAAGAGGATATTGAAGACGGGGAATCGGTAATGACAGCCGAATATAGACCTGTAGAATACGGAAAGGACTATGATGTTGTCAATAATCCTGATAAATTTCAACTATATATAGATGGAAAAGAGATTAAATAGTAATCTCCTGAAAGCAAGCTTTTTGTCAATTATTTCAAAGAAAAATTAAAGGATAACAATACATAGTTTTGACAATGATATTTGAAAAAATTATAGGAATGCTCTATTATCAAATTGACATAGGAATATGGTAGCGTATAATTAGAATTGAATACACTGAAAAAATGGAGGAATTACATGAAAGCACAATAAATATTGGTCAGTAGGAGCAATTGATCACAATGCTTGGGACTTTTTACACTGGATATAAAAAGCAAAAATCAAGTCACAAATACTTTGCTTTAAGTTCTATGTTATGTATGGTAATGGCGATATATACAGGTCATAAAATGATTACCGGGAATAGGAAGAAAAAGGCGAATAAAGAGAAAGATACAGAAAGGGAGGGATAAATAATGTTGGAAGTAGGGGTTAAGGCACCGGATTTTGAGTTGCCAGATCAAAAATGGGAAAATACATAGATTATCGGATTATACAGGAAAAAAAGTGATCTTATATTTCTATCCCAAGGATCAATACAGCGGGATGCACGAAACAGGCATGTGGGTTTTCTGAGCGATACCCTCAGTTTACCGAAAAGGAGCAGTTATTCTTGGAGTCAGTAAGGATTCTGTATCCTCTCATAAGAGATTTGAGGAAAAATATGGATTGGCATTTACACTTTTAGCAGATCCAGAGCGGAAAGTTATTGAAGCATATGATGTATGGAAAGAAAAGAAAAATTATGGCAAAGTCTCTATGGGAGTAGTAAGAACCACATATCTTATTGATGAACAGGGGGTTATTATAAAGGCAAATGATAAAGTCAAGGCGGCAGATGATCCTGAAAATATGCTTAAGGAATTAGATTAATGAAGATAATATTATCCCCTGCTAAAAAGATGATTACAGATACTGACAGCATAGCGCCGGATGGATTGCCTGAATTTATTGAAAAGACGACAGAGATACAAAGTTGGTTGAAAAGCAAGTCAAAAGAAGAACTGAAGACTATCTGGAAATGTAATGACAAAATTACAGAACAGAACTTCAATAGATTGGAAAACATGGATCTTTATCATTTACTTACTCCAGCTGTCTTATCATATGAAGGAATTGCTTTTCAATATATGGCTCCATCCGTGTTTGAGGACAGTCAGTTTGAGTATGTACAAAATCATTTGAGAATAATATCTGCATTTTATGGTGTGTTAAAACCAAGAGATGGTGTGACGCCTTATCGTTTGGAAATGCAGGCGAAGGTTGGAATAGGGGAAACAAAAAATCTGTATGAGTACTGGGGAGATTTATTATACCGCTCAGTGATTGATAACAGCAGGATTATAATCAATCTGGCATCGAAAAGAAATACTCTAAGTGCATAGAAAAAATATCTGACACGACAGGATAGATACATTACGATTACATTTTGTGAGTTATCAGGAGATAAACTGGTGACAAAAGGTACATATGCTAAGATGGCTCGTGGTGAAATGGTTAGGTTCATGGCTGAAAACAGTATTGAAAATCCTGAGGATATTAAGAAATTTGATAGACTAGGCTATTCATTCCGCTCTGATTTATCATCAGATGCAGAATATGTTTTTGAACGGAAAAAATGATGATTGAATGATTATTTAAATAAAAGGTAATCAGTAATATTGATTATTATAATAATAGTAATTATTACTATTATCTATTGACAATAAACAGATTGAGATGCACCACGAAGAGAGATATCGTGCACTTCTTAAGAATATTGAAACTGCACAGGTATTTGAAAAGAGTGAAGTTAAGGTATGGGAATGCCGTAACTGCGGACATATTGTGGTAGGAACAAAGGCTCCTGAGGTATGTCCAGTATGTAATCATCCACAGAGCTATTTTGAAGTGCATGAAGAAAATTATTAAGGGGGAGATTATTACGAAGAAACAAACGATTAATTCAAAAAAAGCAGTAATGAATAGGCTGTGGCTTTGTCGGTTCCGCATCTGTATTTGCTCTTATGCAAAGTGGATTATTTACAGAGATTGTCCTAATCGATGCAGATAAGAATAAGGCGGAAGGAGAAGCCATGGATAGTCAGACCATGGAATTCCATTTACCAGCCTAGTAGAAAATATATGCTGGGGATTATGATGATGTTGCGGATGTGCAATTGTGATCATATCAGCAGGTGCAGGACAAAACCAGGAGAGTACAAGACATTGACCTTGTTAAGA
>ENA-OQJS01000234-OQJS01000234.1-human-gut-metagenome-genome-assembly--contig:-NODE-234-length-10337-cov-0.664447_pt1 | contig 10337 bp, 17 predicted proteins | sample MGYA00242598_ERZ504764 | MGnify/ENA primary metagenome ERZ504764 (study PRJEB26092, sample SAMD00036368) | human gut metagenome | host: Homo sapiens | study: EMG produced TPA metagenomics assembly of...
TCACAAAAATTGTAACTTGGATACAAACAAAGAACAAAATCGTACTGCGTTTCAACAAAATAATCCGGATTTCGCAAAAATGAACGAGTTGTTAAAATATAATCATAGAAAAAGCGTGAAAAGAGAGGATGCCATCATGAAGAGAAGAACGTTTCTGTCGCTGATGGGCGCGGCGGCACTGACCAGCAGCATGATGCTTACCGGCTGCGGCGTCGGCACCGGTGATGACCGCAAGATTGTGCGCATCGGCCATGTGCAGTCCCAGACCCACCCGGATCATCTGGGACTGGAAGCCTTTGCCAACTACATCAACGAGAAGCTGGGCGACAAGTACCGTGTGGAGGTGTACCCCAGCGAGTTGCTGGCTCCCAGACCGAAATGGTGCAGCTGACCCAGACCGGTGCCATCGACTTTGTGGTGGCGTCCACTGCCATCATGGAGACCTTCAGTGCCAAATACCAAATCTTCAACCTGCCTTACCTGTTCCTCTAGCGTAGAAGCCTACCACGAGGCGATGGATGACCCCGAGGTGACGGACCCCATTTTCAAGACCACTTCCAAGGCCGGTCTGGAAACGGTGGCATGGCTGGATGCCGGCACCCGCAACTTCTACACCATCAAGACCCCCATCAACCAGCCCTCCGACCTAAAGGGTCTGAAGATCCGCGTGCAGCAGTCGCCCACCAACGTGGAAATGATGCGTCTGCTGGGCGGCACCGCTACGCCCATGGGCTTCGGCGATGTGTACACCGCACTACAGGCCGGTATTCTGGATGGTGCCGAGAACAACGAGCTGGCTCTGACCGATAACGGTCACGGCGATATCTGCAAGTATTACTCCTACGATATGCACCAGATGGTGCCGGACCTGCTGGTGGCAAACTACGCCTTCCTGAACGAACTCAGCGATGAGGAGCGCGCGATCTTTGAAGAGGGTTTCCAGATCGTGAAGCGCACCGAGCAGGACGCCTGGGAGGATGCTGTGGCTGAGGCGAAAGATAAGGCCGAGAATGAGCAGCACGTCAACTTTATTTACCCGGACACTGCACCGTTTCAGGAGGCTATGGCCCCCCTGCACGATTCCGTGCTGGCAGCAAACCCGGAACTGCAGCCCATTTATGACCTGATCCAGCAGCACAACGCTGCCCATACTGCGGACTGAGGAGGAGCATCATGGAAAAACTGAGAAATACCCTGAACAAGGTGCTCAACCTGCTGGCAGGTCTGAGCATGACGGTCATGGTGGTGCTGACCACCTATCAGGTCATCGTACGTTATATCTTCAACTCTCCCTCCACATGGTCGGAGGAACTGGTGGGTTATCTGTTCGGCTGGAGCACCATGCTGGGTGCCACCATCGTCTCCGGCGAGCGCGGCCACATGAACATCCCCGTGCTGGTGGACCGGTTCAACCCCACCATGCGCAAGGCGTTCCACATCTTTGCCGAGGTCATCGCCTTCATCTTCTCTGCGACCATTCTGGTGTTCGGCGGTTTTCAGGTGTCCCAGCTGGCTATGGGACAGCAGACCTCCTCGCTGGGCGTAGCCGTGGGCGTGTTCTACTGGGTCATGCCCATCTGCGGCGTGATCATTCTGGTGTATTCCGTGCTGAACATTATCGGTATCGCCAACGGCTCCATCTGTCTGGATACCCCGGAGGATGCAGACTTTGCAAAAGTGGAAGCCGAAATGGCTGCCGATGCCGACAAGGAAAATAAGGAGGACTAAGCTGTGGCAATTCAAGCGTTACTCGTAATTCTGGCAGTGCTGCTGGTGCTGCTGTTCCTTGGCGTGCCCATCTCGTACGCCATTGCAGTCTCTTCCCTGACTGCCATCCTTTCTTCCATCGACCTGAATGTGGCCGTGCTGACCGCTGCCCAGCGCACCTTTGTGGGCATGAGCAAGTTCAGCCTGACCGCCATCCCGTTCTTTATTCTGGCCGGCAACATCATGAATCAGGGGCGGCATCGCCAAGCGGTCTGGTGGATTTCGTCATGGCATTCTGGGCAAGCTGCCCGGCGCACTGCTGGTGACCAATATCGGCACCAACGCTCTGTTCGGTGCCATCTCCGGCTCTGCATCCGCTGCGGCGGCTGCTGTTGGTCCATGATCCGCGATGGTGCGACGAGCAGGGCTACGACCCCGCCGTGACCGCTGCCACCAACGCTGCTTCCTCCTGCTCCGGTTTACTGATCCCGCCGTCCAACGCCTTGATCACCTACTCGCTGGCATCCGGCGGCACCTCTGTGGCTGCGCTGTTCATGGCGGGTTACATCCCCGGCATCATCTGGGCGCTGTGCTGCTGCGTGGTGGGCGTGCTGCTGGCGGTCAAGCTGGGCTATAAAGGCACCCCCGGCAAGTTTGACTGGAAAAATCTCGGCATCTGCACCCTGCGCGCCCTGCCTTCGCTCTCCCTGATCATCGTGGTCATCGGCGGCATCATCGGCGGTGTGTTCTCTGCCACCGAAGCTCTGCCATCGCGGTCGTCTATGCGCTGGTGCTGGCTTTCTGCTACCGCTCCATCAACCTGAAAAGCCTGTGGAAGATCATCGTGGACTCTGCAAGATGTCCGGCATGGTGGTGTTCCTTGTGGGTGTTTCCAACATTCTGGGCTGGGTCATGGCCTTTTTGCAGATCCCGGATGCTGTGGCGGCAGCCTGCTGAGCCTGACCAGCAACAAGTACATCATCCTGCTCATCATGAACGTGATCCTGCTGGTGTCCGGCACCTTTATGGATGTGACCCCGGCCATTCTCATCTTCACCCCGCTGTTTCTGCCCATCTGCCAGAGCTTTGGCATGAGCACCATCCAGTTCGGTCTGATCCTCGTGTATAACCTGTGCATCGGCAACATCACCCCGCCTGTGGGCAACGCACTGTTCGTGGGCATCAAGGTGGGCCGTACCTCGCTTTCCAAGGTCATGCCGTACATGCTTATGTACTATGTGGCCATCATCGGCGGCCTGCTGCTGGTCACCTTTATCCCGGCAGTGTCTACCGCACTGCCGCAGGCAATGGGCCTGATGTAACTGAGACGTTCCCTTCTTCTCCTAAAAAAGGCGGTATCTGCTTTGCGGCGGGTACTGCCTTTTCCTGTCTCTTGCACAAAGGCAGTCTTGTGCGCTATACTATCTGCAAAGGGAGGGAGACACCATGCGCAGACGGACTTTTTTAGCCGGGCTGGGCTTTGCAGCCTTGCAGCTGGCAGGCTGCGGCGCAAAGCCGCAGACCACACCGGACTATGTGCTGACCTATGCCGACAACCAGCCCGCCGGATACCCCACCACGCAGGGCGCGCAGTATTTGCGGACCTTGTTGCAGCAGCAGACCGGGGCAAGGTGGTCATTCAGGTCAAGGCGAACGGCGAGTACGGCTCAGAGCAGCAAGTGTGGGAGCAGCTTGCCATTGGCGGCGTAGATTTTGCCCGTGTGTCGCTCTCGGTGGTCACGGACGATCTGCCCGGCTCCAACGTGCTGCTGCTGCCGTATCTCTACCGGGATGCCGACCACATGTGGCGCGTGCTGGATGGCAGCATCGGGGCTGAGTTTTTGCAGGGCTTTACCGCACAGGGACGGGTAGGCCTGAGCTGGTACGACGCGGGTGCCCGCTCGTTCTATGCCCGTCAGCCGGTGCGCAGCCTGAACGATTTACAGGGCAAGACCATCCGCGTGCAGGATTCGCAGATCGTGATCGATATGATCCGTCTGCTGGGCGCGGTGCCGGAGACCACGGCGTACAGCGATGTGTACTCAGCGCTTGAGACCGGGCAGATCGATGCCGCCGAAAACAACTGGCCGGCCTACTATTCCATGGAGCACTATAAGGTGGCACGGTACTACATGGCCGATGAGCATAGCCGCGTACCGGAAGTGCAGCTGGCTTCCGGCTGCACATGGGATGCACTGCCGGAGGAATACCGGCAGGTCCTGCAGGCATGCGCCCGGGCATCGGCGCAGTATGAGCGCCAGCTCTGGCACAGGAGGAAACCGCCGCCCGCAAAAGCGGCATTGGCTGGCGGGTGCCGGGAACTGCCGCTGCCCGAAGAAGAAATGCAGAACTTCCGGCAACTGGTGCAGCCGCTATACCGGAAACATTGCGCCGACTATCTGCCGCTGGTGGAAGAGATACAGGCAGAGTGACAACAGAGAAAGGGACGAGTCAAATAAAAAGGCTCACAGCTTTGAGGTTATGCTGCGGAGCACTTTTCCTCCACGCCCACTCCGTGGAACGGCAAACAAGCCAGACCCGCCGGTCTGGCTTGTTTGCAATATCAAAATAAATGTTTCCGCTGAATATACCAAGGTGCAGCGGAGGACCTTCTGAATCAAAAACTCTCCCTTAGCTCACATATTCATCGGTCACGCTGATGATGTTGCATTGCCTTCCAGACTTTCATACACGTTCACAACGGCATAGTGCATCTCAGCACCCGGATAAACCGTGGTTGCTTCGCACAGGATACGGTAGTTCGTGCCTGCCCTATGTGGTCATGCGCAAGCCGGAGCCCATTGACACGACCACCCTGAACTACAATTGGCAGACCTGGGAAACAAACGCCTTCAGTGTTTACACCAAGGAGATCTGCCAGCTGACCACCCGCTACGGGAGGAAGAACTGGGAGTGACTGTAACTAACTGAGCATCTTTCGACAGTTGTTTCAGTTTCCAAGGGAAGTTCTTTCACTTCCTCACCATCAACAGGCACAGGAAAATTGAATACGATCTTCTTTATCCAGCTTCCGTCTTTCCTTTTCTCCGGGAACATCTCAATTCGCTCGATAAAGGCCTTCATAAACTCCTTCTGCTCCGCTTCCGTTGCGGAATGGTAGACTTCATCAAATGCCAGCAACAAGCGATAGATATTGTCTCCGGAAATCTTCTCCTGCTGGATGCTGCGGATCTGACTTTGCAATTCGCCAATCTGAACTTCGATTTCCTCTATGGTATCATACTGCTCATCATAGCGGCGCTGCAAGTCCAAAATCTTTCTGTCATAGTGGACATCGTTGATGTCCAAGGTATCCATCTGACGCTCCAAGCGGCTTTTCGTTCCAAAGGCTTGCTTTAGCCGCCCTTGTAGGACAGCAATCTGCCGTTCCATATCTTCTGTATCAACTGCTGTTCCGATTTTCGCCTGAATCGCTTCTACAAACCGTGGATTGTTGACCATAGCGGAGATAACCTTCGCCACAAATTTGTTGATTTCCGTCTGCTCGATATTCAGACGGAAACTGCACTCATGCCCGGTAGGTGTTACCGTATTTTTGCAGTAGTAATAATACCGTGTTTTCTTGTCCTTGCTGTGCGCCTTGGCGATATTGCCGTACATACTCTTTCCGCAGCATGGGCATTTCAAGATACCGGACAGGATGTGTGCGTGGTCTGGATTGTTAACCTTTTCCCGCTTAAAAGAATTGATCTTGCGCTTTTCCTGTGCCAGATACCAATCCTCTTCGGAAATGATAGCTTCGTGTTGTCCTTCATAAACCGGGAACTCCGACTGCTCAACCACGTGCATCTCGTTTCTTGTACCCTGTTTCTTTTCTGTTCTTCGTCTGCCGTAAGCAATCTTTCCCATATAAACAGGATTGTACAATACATTTTTCACAAAATCTCTTGAAAATCCCGGAATGGTATTATTCTGTCTTAGTTTCTTAGTATAACCATTGCGGTTCAGATATTTTGCAACTCCTGCAACACCCTCATTAGTGTGAATGTAGCGGTCATAAATGACACGAATTACTTCCACTTCATCCTCTGCAATGACAAGGTTTCCATTTTCCAGTTTGTATCCATATGGAGCGAAACCGCCGTTCCATTTGCCTCACGAGCCTTTTGCTCACGTCCTGCCATTGTCTGTGTGCGGATATTTTCTCGCTCAATCTCTGCCACCGCAGACAGCACAGAGATCATCAGCTTTCCTGCATCCTTGGAGCTGTCAATGCCATCCTCCACGCAGATCAGATTGACACCGAAATCCTGCATGAGTTGCAAAGAATTCAGAACGTCCGCTGCATTTCTGCCAAATCGGGACAGCTTAAAGACCAACACATAAGAAACATCATCTTTGCCGTCCTGGATGTCATTCAGCATCCGTTGAAACTCCTGCCGCCCTTGAATGTTCTTTCCGGAAAAGCCCTCGTCAGAATACTCCCCGGCAACGATCATATCCTCGTATGCCGCATACTTCCGCAGCTTGTCACGCTGGGCATCCAAGCTGTATCCGTCAACCTGCATCGAGGTGGACACTCTTGTATAAAGATAGCATTTAAGTTGTTTCTTTTTCAGAATCTCCACCTCCCTCATTCCTTCCTTTTACCATAAGTCCCTCGTTGCGGATATAATACTCCAAAAGCCACAGCACATAATCCGGTGCATGGCGGTTGTCCAATTCCCATTCAGTCATAGTCCGGTAAGGAATATGGACGAGCTTGCAAAAATCTTTCCGATTCAGTCCTGTGCTTTCACGCAACTTTATAATTCTGTTTTTACAATCCATCCGTCTTTTCTCCACAAAAGCAAAAAAATACACGTTGCGTAATCATTATAGCATAGCCATAGCGAATACGCAACGTGTAAATTGCAAATTTTATGCAGCCTTATCCGTCAGAAGCTGCGCTTGATTACTTTCCTCGGAATGCTCCACTCCCTGCGGTGCGTCCTGTTCCAATTTATCCAAAACCTGATGTCCATATTTCTGGAGCATCTGGCTCATAACATCCACACAGCGGTCAAATGCCGCATTATATTTCGCTTCCTCATAATATTTCTTCAATAGGCGATTCCTCCATCAAAGTTCCATATCCTGTCCACGCTTCCGGGCAGGGTGTTCGTGTTCCTGTGTTTCCTTTCCTCTGATGAGGATAGAATTGATAAAAGCCCGAACCTTTTCGGATGCGATTTCCAGTGCATCCAGAAAGGGTTGGGCTTTCTGTTTGAGTTCCATATATTTTTCGTTTACCGCTTCATACCGCTGCTTCCAGATGGAAACCGTCTTTTCTGCGGAAGCCAATTTTTCTTTCAGTCGCTTGTTGTCAGCATTGGCAATAATACCATTGACCGCATAGTGTTTGAGCGTGTCGCATTCATCCGGTGTCAGCGTGATATTATTTCCGAATGTGGCTTTCTTTCCCATCGTTTCAATCTCCTGCACCGTCAGAGCAACGGTCTTTGCTGTTTTGGTTTCCTTTTGCAGAGCTTCCAGTTTCTTTTTCTGTTTCTCCGTGGCAGCTTTGGCATTCTCCAACCCGCGCTCCGCCTGTGCCACCTGTCCGGTCATAGCTTCCAAACGCTGCTGTTCAGCCTGAACCTTGAACTGTGTCACTGTCAGATGTTCCTCGGTACTGCCACGCTCTCCACGCTCCACATCGGTATATCCGGCATTTCGCATGAAATGAAAAAAGTCATCCTGCAACACACTGTAGGACGACTTCAAAATCTTTTTTCCTTTTGCGTTCAACATTGGATTACCATCCTTGTCAAGCACCGGCTTGGACTCCCATTTCTTACTGCGGCTGACCTGTGTGATGACCTCCTTAACGGTTCCCCGGAGGCTTCATCCTTGCATCGCTTCGACCAAAGGATCTGCTTTTCCACCACCGGGATATAAACCACATGAAGGTGATAGTGGTACACATCCTCACCCAGAGCTTCCGACATTGCCCGGTTGCGCTCGTCGGCATGCATTACAGCGGAGAGGATATACTGCTCACCGCCCACAATCTCCACGGCGGCTTTGTAGGCATCGGCATAGAACTGTTTGGCATATTCATAGCCGCCGTGGTTGTGGAAGTAGGCAGAGTTTACATCAAACAGCAGCTCCCCATATTTCACCGCATCGGCTTTCAGACCACGGGTGGAGATAACACCATCTGCAATCATCTGATCGAACATGGCGGCATAGCTGTCGGTAGGTTTCTTGAAGTGGACATTGCGGTGGGTCTGGGTGGTATCAATATCTTGATTGGAGTAGCTGTCTTTTTCTCGCTCGTTATGCTCCTGAACTTTCGCCACATCGTCGAGGGTGGGCAAGTCCTGGTTACGGGCAAAGGTACGGTCAATTCCATCGTTTCTTGCCATAGGTTTTTTCCTTTCTTTCGAGAGTAGCAGACGGGCGGGGCTGCGGGGATGCACTTCTGCGGAAGTGTAATAACCCACTATAACACTTTCATCCATTCTGGCTGCAAAGTGCCGTGGGCTCTCCCGAGGGGGTGTGCGGTCACTGCGGTGACCTCTGCTGACCAAGGCAAAATGTCTGCAACTTTTCCCATGGTCAGCCCGTCTGCATGAAGCTGTTCTGCGGAACGTTTCTTGCAGACGTTGGCAGCGTCTTTCACTGCCATCCATAGGCAGCACTGCGGTGCGCCTATGGAGACGGGAGATGCGAGGGGCTGTTGCCGAGCATCACTTCTCCCGTCTTTTCTGCCATACGATGTCGTAGCCAAGCACAGCCGGCAAGCTCCAATACTTCCTTATATCGGATGCTTTCCCGCTGTAATTTTGCGGACAAATTGGAAACGCTGTCGCTCCATCCGTATTCGTCCGAGAGCAAGTCAACTCTTCCTGCATGGTCATTCCGGCACGGATGATCTGTGCCTTTATTTCATTGCGTACATTCATATTGAAAATTCCTCCATAATTTTGATTTGTAGTTTGGTACGATAGCTACTCTCCGAAGCGGAGCGGATGCACCGAACAGTGAAAAATCCGGCAACTCCAAAATCGTTTTATTTTTGCGGGTGCGATATTCTGTCCATATAGCATATATCCCATTTTATTGTTCCGTGAGGTTTAGTCTGGAACAGTGAAAACACCCATTGTTCCGTGAACAGAGTACACGGTTTAGAGAAGCACGATTTGGCGAAATGGTTTCGTCCTGCGGTCAAAAACTTCGCTGTTTTCATTACCATTGATTTTCGATGTCCGAAAACAGGTCGGCTCTGAAAACCGCTGTTTCCTATAACAAGAGAGAACGGGGGTAAATGCTGCGTACATACGTACAGAGCACGACTGGAAAAATCATTCCCGCCAGCCCTCCGGTACGTACGTACACGGCGAAACATCGTAAAATCCATTTATATGAGGTCTTGCCACAGCTTCCACACCCATAAATCCCCACACCCGCCGTCCGGCAGAGTTGGTGATGTTGTTGCAATGTTCCAGATTGAATCTCCCGGCATTGGCAATCATGGCGTCGCTGAAGCTGCGGGCTTTCAGCGGTGCAAGGGAATTTTCTTCGCACCACATCCGGTAGATTCATAGAAATCCTTGGAGCTGATGGACGCATCCGCTTTGCACCGGATGTATCCCTCCGATTCCATGAAATCAAAGATATTGTTGTTGTCACGCTTGACCGCTTCCCGGTTTTCCCGGATACGGTCACTCTCCGTAAACTTAAAGTTGTTGGCAACAAGCCGCTGCAAGCCTTCAAATGCCCACAGGAAGATACCCTCGGCTTCAGCTTTCATCTTCTCTGCAAGATCAGGATCGTCAGCTCTGTCCACCTGCTTTTCCTTGGTGGTCAGCACAAGCTGTCTGCGATAAAATCCGTCGCTGCGGTCATACAAGGCTTGCAGATCACCGTTGCTGAATGCCAGCAATCGGGACGAACATCCAGCCTGATAACTCTGCTTGCCTTTACGTTCCAAATCCATCTTGCCTTGTGCTGTCACGATGGATTTTACATAGTTGGTCTGGCGCAGAGCTTCCATCCGCATATCATCATCCACGCACAGCAGGATGTGTTCCAGATCGGCACGGGCAAAACGGTTTTCAGAATCTTCCCGATGCTGCCGTCTTTCATATTCGTGCCGAAGATGGTGGACAGCACCGCACCGATTTGGGATTTGCCCTCGCCGCCGTTGCCTTTAATCACCATCATGCGCTGCCCCTTGTTGGAAGGAATCAGACAGTAGCCGATAAACTCCTGCAAAGTGGGGATGTCCTCCGCATGGAGCAGCCCATCCAGAAATTTTAGCCAGGTCACAGGTGTAGGTGCATGAGGATTGTAAACAACAGGCAGACGGTTTCGCACGATAGTCGGTCTGCCTCGGTAATGTGCCGTCCAAAAGTAGCGTACCGTTGGACAAATGAATCCGATCCTGCTCCGGTGGAAGTCCGGCACTTGCGCTTCCAGTTTCAGCACTTCCAGAATGTTGGTGATCTTCCGGGGGATATTGTTTACGGCACAGAATTTCAGCTTGTCGTAAATCTCCCACGCAGAGGGAGATCGTCCGTCACTCGACCATTGGGCGTGAAAAAAGCTCCGTTGCGAAGATGATTTCTGCGCTCCTGCAGAAATCTTCACAAAACAGAGCTACTGTTTGATGTTCTGCCGCA
>ENA-OQJS01000235-OQJS01000235.1-human-gut-metagenome-genome-assembly--contig:-NODE-235-length-10330-cov-1.556209_pt1 | contig 10330 bp, 12 predicted proteins | sample MGYA00242598_ERZ504764 | MGnify/ENA primary metagenome ERZ504764 (study PRJEB26092, sample SAMD00036368) | human gut metagenome | host: Homo sapiens | study: EMG produced TPA metagenomics assembly of...
CTTTTATGTTTGTATACCAGAGTATATAAGTTTACTATATACTTATTTTAGCTTTAACGCTTCTCTTTTTCTACCAGCACAATCAACGGTCAGCTTTCAAACGGTCTGCCATAGCTTTTGCCAGTTCCTTACCTGACGGCAAGTATCTTCCTTCATACTCTGCTTCATTTCTACCGGATTGCCAACAACCTCGAATTTAAGCTTTTCTGTATATTCACCGATTTTCTTGACTGCGGCACTAGCCCATGTAAACGAACCGAAATATCCCATTACGCGATTCTTCATCTCGCGGGCAGCCACCTTGCTCAACAAAGCTTCCATTTCGGGATATAAGTTCATGTTGTAAGTAGTACATCCTGCAATCAGACCTTTATATTTAAAGATATCTGCCAAGATAAATGAATGATGAGTTTTCGAAACATTGTGCATTACAATATTCTTGATACCCTGGGCACTTAATTCTTCAGCTATGGTTTCTGCAAGTTCTTCTGTATTGCCATACATTGTACCGTAAACAATAACCACACCTTCTTCACCTTCGTAGCGGCTCATTTTATCATACATATCGATAATCTGAGGAATCTTTTCTTCCCATACAGGACCGTGAGTAGAACAGATCATCTTGATAGGCAGTCCACTACATTTCTGCAAAGCTTTCTGTACCGGATTTCCAAACTTTCCTACAATATTGGAATAATAACGACGCATTTCATTCCAATAAATATCTGTATTGATATTCTTATCGATACATCCTCCATTCAGTGCTCCGAAGCATCCGAAAGCATCACCAGAGAATAAGATACCTTCTGTTTCATCGAAAGTCACCATTGTTTCAGGCCAGTGTACCATCGGAACCAGATAGAAACGTAAATTATGATGTCCTAATTTCAGGAAATCACCGTCACCTACAACATAACGGTCACCACCTACTCCATAATAACCTTCTACCATATCGAAAGTTTTCTTGTTTCCAACCAATACGATATCAGGATAATACTGCTTAATCAGTGCAATAGAGCCAGAATGGTCGGGTTCCATATGATTAATAATCAAATAATTGATTTTGCGGTCACCGATAACAGCGCGAATTTCTTCAAATAAACTTCGAAAAATGCTACATCAACAGTATCTACCAGCGCTACCATTTCATCGTCGGCAATCAGATATGAGTTATAAGACACACCATAAGCAGCGGCCAAAGATTTTCGAACAACGCTTTTGAGCGGTCGTTCACACCTACGTAATGTACTTTTCCTTTAATTTCCATTTTTGTTATCCGAATTAATTATACTATATTTTTACTACAATGCTTTCCTTGCCATGCATCACGTTCTTCCATCCGGCGCTTCAGTCTGGTTGTAAACTCATGGTTTTTCAGTCCCCAGTCAGGAGCTATCAGCAATTCTTTGGGCGACTGCGAAACAAATCGCTCCAAAACCAAATCCGGCCGAAGGTGTTCTATATAGTCGATAGCCAAATCAATATATTCATCGACCGTATATAAATGAAAATCCTCCGGATGTTGTGCGAATTCATGGGCCATACGCGTACCCTTTATCAGCTGCAGCTGATGCATTTTCAGCGTTGTCAGTGGCAACTGAGATAAGGCCTCAGCCTGACGGATCAACTTTTCAGAATCTTCCCCAGGCAAACCCAATATCACATGTCCACCTGTCAAGATCCCTCTTCCGGCCGTACGACGTACAGCATCTTCCGTACATGCAAATGTATGTCCCCGGTTTATCCGTGCCAGTGTATGATCATCAGTGCTTTCTATGCCATATTCAACCAGCAGGAAAGTCTGGCGGTTCAGTTCTTCCAGATAGTCCAACAACGAATCGGGCATACAATCCGGACGCGTACCGATGACCAGCCCCACAACGTTTTCTACATCCAAAGCCTCTTCATACATTCGCTTCAGCTGTTCTAATTCTCCGTAAGTATTTGTATACGCCTGAAAATAGGCAAAATATTTCATCTGAGGATATTTGCGGGCAAAGAACAGCTTGCCTTCTTCCAACTGTGTGGTTACCGTTTTCTCTGTACGGCAATATTCCGGATTAAACGTCTGATTGTTACAATATGTACACCCTCCATACCCTTTTGAGCCATCACGGTTAGGACAAGTAAAACCCGCATTAACCGAAAGTTTCTGTACCTTGAACGGAAACTGCTTCGTTAAAAAACCGGCAAAGTCATTATATCGTAACTGTTTATCCATCTGCATACAATTTGCGGAAGCAAGATAATCGTTTTTTTGAGAACAAACAAAAAAATGTTCCCCAGCACATACCAGTTACTGAGGAACATTTCAAGAAAAATAACCTTACAGAGGTTAATTCGCCTTATATAAATCATCTAAAAATACATCCAAATATGCACCTCTCATATTTGTCTTATAGAAGCGTCCTTCTTTATCAAGAATCAGACACATCGGAATAGCCTGGATATTATATTCTTTGGCACCTGCTCCATAAATACCTCCTTCTATCCGTCCCTGTGTCCAGCTCATATTTTCTTCTTTCATGCTTTCTGCCATTCAGACTCCTTCTCATCAAGTGAAATGCTTACAATAGCAAAATCCTTGTACTTATCATGTATTTTACGCAAATGAGGTATTTCTCCGCGACAAGGTCCACACCAGCTTGCCCAAAACTCCAGCATGACATATTCGTTTTCCGGAATCATAGAAGAAAGTTTTACAGTCTTTCCGTTACGGTCTAAAACATCGATATCTTTATACTTCTGTCCTACAGCCAACGGACGTGCCGCTGATGCAGCAGTTGTAAAATGTTCCAGCTCGGCAGTTCCTGCCCAATGTTTCTCAAACAAAGCCTGCATCTGGTCAATCTCCTTAACATCAGGTAAGAATTCCATACCCGAAAGATAATACATTGCCTGATCCATCGCTACCGGAGAGTCTGCATGTTTCTTGATAAAGTCAAGCTGATACTGTAACAGCTTATCCTTCCATTTCATTTCTTCACGAGCTATTTCCATACCAACGGCACTCACATCCTTTCCTTCCGACTCCGGTACCAAGTATTCATCTGCATAACGTTCCATCAAAGTATTCAAAGTATCAGAATATACCTGAATCTCCTTATTCATCGTAACAAATAAATCGTGAACTGACGAACCGGTAATCTCTGGAGATTTACTCTCACGCTCGGAAGCATAATAAACTCCTGGCAATGTAGCTACATCTCCCTTATAAGTAATGTCTGAGTTCTCCAGATAAAGCATTGTACGAAACATCTTATTATGATAATCCGGCTCTTCGCCCGGCTTGTTTAAGTCGATTATTACATAATAAAGTCCCGGACGCTCTACTTTTCCTGAAAAAGTAAAACTGCCATTCTGCACCACAGTGCTATCTACCACAACCGGATCCGACAAGTATACCGAACGTTCCAGATAAGCTTTTCCTGAAGCTGCATCACCTGTTAATGTACCTTCGATGGTATACCCATCCGTTTTACTCTGACATGAAGCCAACAAACCAGCTACCATGCCCAACAAAAAAATTTTCTTCATAACTATTATTCTTCATTTAAGGATTTTGAACTAATAAATCATTTCCAGCAATAGCTGAACGAGGAATAGGGAGAGCCAGTCTGGTCCATGAATTAACATATCCCAATGCAACCCAATCAGTTCCGTCCAGTTTGTTATAACGTATCATGTCGAACCAATCTTCAAAATTTTCACCGAACAGCTCCAGATATTTCTGATAAAAGACTGTCATCAGCATATCTTTGTCGGCTACATTATCAACAAAGTCCGCAGCAAATCCTGCACGATCGGTTATCGGACGCAATGCTTCACGAGCAGCAGTAAAATCAGGAGCCGGTTTACGTATCGCAGCCTCAGCCTTCACCAAGTACATCTCCGACAGGCGAAGCATATATAAAGAGTTTCCCGGAACTTTATCCACATTATCATTCATCTGATACTTATTCATACGATACGATGAAATCATATTCTCTGCATCAAAAGCCCAGGCATAACGTTTATCTTCCGGATATAGAGCTGCTATTTTTCTCAAGGTGTTTCCTGCTCCGGCACTCCAGTCGTAACGGTATCCAGCTACAGTCTGCTGATTGTTCATCGTATATGGATAAAACAATAAATCCGTACTTTGGAAGCTGCTAAAAATATCACCATATACAGGCTCAAGCATAATACCCTCATCAGCCCCTTTTGTTATAACCTCATCGGCCAGTTTATATGCCTCATCAAAATTACCCATAGACAATAAGACCTTTGCCTTCAAAGCCTTTGCCGACAGATAATTTCCATAATACATGGCTACTGTTCCCAAAGAAGAATGTTTTACCGGTAACACTTCAGCCTCTTTAAGATCATCAAGAATAGATGTGTAACACTGGCGGACAGTCGCTCTCGCTTTCGGGGTATTGTCACGCACAGGAGCGTCATGAAGCACGATACCATACTGAGAGTCCATGTTACAAAATTCACCATACAAACGTAGCAGCATAAAGTTTGCCATCGCCCGGTTGAACTTCGCTTCTCTCTGATAATTCAGATTTTCTTCTTCAGAAAGTCCTTTTATATCCTTATCCAAAGCCGCCAGCACCGAATTTGCCTGATTGATTATGTAATACAAGAAGATATAAGTTTCTTCCACAATTACATTGTCATCCTGTATATCTCCAGTCAAAAAGCTTCTGGCACCACTTACACTCGAGCTTTGCATAACTCCGGTACGCAAAAACAATGCATTGTAAATAGAACTTTTCGCTCTCCAGCCTTCATAGATACCATTTACTGCTATTTCGGCCGAACGGGCATCGGTTATGACAGTTTCATCATCCAACACATTTTCGGGATGGATATCATCAATAGGTCCCAGCAGGCTGCACGAAGCCATTGTCAGAGAAAACATGCCTGCCACTAAACAAGATTTTATATTCAGTTTCATAAATAGTCTTTTTTTAGAATTGTAACTTAACTCCCAGTGAGAAGGAACGGCTCAACGGATAAGGGTCGTTGTTAGTTCCCATACTTGTAATGCCAGTAGCAACAGTTTCCGGATCAAGTCCAGGCCATTGAGTAATCGTAAATAAATTGGTAGCCGTCACAAAGAGTGAAGCATTACTTAAATACAATTTATTTATCCATGCCTTAGGCAATGAATACGACAGCGTAATATTCTTCATTCTCAAATAAGATGTATCAAAAACAAAACGGTCGTTCGCCATATAATTATAACTCATTGTACCTGCAACCAGACGTGCATACTTAGCATCCGTACGTTCCGGTGTCCAGGTGTTTCCGTAAAGCTCTCTGCCAACGCTTTGTCCCAAAACGCCGCTGATTTCCTCTCCTAAGTTACTATATACAGCTTCTCCTCCACAAGAGAACTGCATAAGGAAAGACAAAGAAAGATTCTTATAAGTAAACGTATTGGTCCATCCTCCGAAGAATTTAGGTTCAGGAGTTGCTATGACTTGACGGTCGTCGGATGTAATCGTACCATTTCCGTCAGTGTCTTTCATCAGAAAATCTCCAACACCGATACCAGACTGATACTCAGCAAAACCTTTTTCTACAGCCTTTGCATTCAGTTCATTCACTTCATCCATATTTTGAACAATATGGTCAACTATATAACCTTTCACTGTTCCTGCCGGTTTTCCCACAATAAAAGCATCCTGCATGTACGAATTGATCTGTGCATTGTTCAGCGACTCTATACGGTTACGGTTTACCGAAATATTCAAATCCGTATTCCAGGCAAAATCCTTACCACGAACAGGATAACCACCTAGCGAAACTTCCACTCCACGGTTTGACATATCGATTATATTATCGTAATAATTCGACATTCCGGATTCCAGTATATGAGGAGCAGGAGCCAGTGCACCATCGGTATAACGATAATATGCATCCAAACTTCCGTACAAGCGGTCGCCAAAGAAAGAGAAATCCAGACCAAAATTCACTTCATTTGTCTTTTCCCAATGGATACCACGGTTAGGAAGTAAATCCTGCAACTTGACAGACGAACTTTCTCCATACTGGCTGGATGTATAGAACTGGCGGAATGAAAAATCGGAAACATTCGTAGATCCGGTCTGTCCCCAGCTTAAACGCATCTTCAGGTTATCTATCCAGGATGCCTTTTCCATAAAAGCTTCACGGTTTATTACCCATCCGGTAGAAACTGCCGGAAAGACTCCCCACTGGTTTCCCGGACCGAATTTAGATGAAGCATCGGCACGCATACTCACTTCCAGCAGATAACGTGAGTCGTAATCGTACGACAGACGTCCATATACAGAGTTCAAACCACTCTTTGCAACGTAGTCGGAATACATCAATACAGACTGTGCTGAACCCACATTATCCAAATTATCATCATTCGGGAAGCCCTGATACATATTTGTTCCACCAGTACTGCGTGAACGGTCGGCTCCATATCCAGACATTGCACCAAATAAGTGTTTGCCTGTATGATAGTTATAATCTAAACGGAAATTTATCGATGTACTGACATACTTCGAGTTGTTTGTGGTAAGCTGAGCATAATAAGGACTTCCTACCCAAATTTCCTGCAAATAACTGGGCGAAAAAATAACTATTGTCATAATTATAAGAAGCCAGCGTAAAATCGGAATGGAACTTCAAGTTACGCAGCAGCTCTATGTCGACATAAACATTTCCCATAAACTGGTCGCTTTCATATTTTGCTTTACGGTTCAGCAAAGCAACCGGATTCGGGCCACTTACATACCCTGACGGCATAAAATACAACGATCCTTTATCCAGTCGTATAATCACCATTCTCATCATAGACGGGCAAATCCGGACGAACCAGCCACGGATGTGTATCAGGAGCCATGATACTTTCCTGACTAGGACTAGTACGCTTTGAGTAAGAATAGCCAAGCAAAGCTCCCATACGTATGCGTTTGGTTATGTCGGTATTGACAGACAAACGTCCGCTATAAGTTTCAAGATTGTCATTTTTGTATAAACCTTCCTGATCGATGGCATTGAAAGCAAACGAATAATCTGTTTTTTCAGATCCGCCACGAACAGAAACATTATACTGATTGGTTATTGCATTTTTATTTCTTGTTTCATCTTCCCAATTAATATTTTCCTTACCAAATGCGCTTTCGTTCAGTCCCAGGAATTTAGTATACATCAACGTATTCCAGTCGACTTCAAAATTACCGTAAGCCATCAAGATTGTCGGATCGTACATCATGCTATACTGCGTAGTCATGGTAAAATTCGCCATATCATAATTGTACGCATCCATCGTGTTACGCAAAATTTCTTCCTGCAACGAACGGAATTCCTGATTGTTCAACGGTTCAAAGACCTTTACCGGATTTGCAATGCTCAATGTATATCCGGCTTCCACAGTAGCCTTCTCTCCTTTCCGTCCATTCTTGGTAGTCACTATAATTACACCATTTGCTCCACGCGAACCATAAATAGCCGTAGCCAAAGCATCCTTCAGTATATCAATGCTTTCAATGTCATTCGGTGCAATATTCATAAGTGGATTCAGTGCATTACTGTCGACAAACATCGGCACACCGTCTATTACATAAAGCGGAGCGTTATTTGCCGTAAGCGAGGTAGAAATCGGATAAGGGGAAGTAATACCACGTACATTGACCGTCATCGTCGCACCGGGTTCACCGCTGTTTTGTGTCACCAGCACACCTTTTATCGTTCCGCCAAGCATATCTTGAACTGTAGATGATGTTTTCGACAGTTTATTCAAATCGTCTTTCTTGACAGACGAAATAGAACTTGTCAGGCTTTTACGGTTCTTGCTTCCGTAACCGATGACAACCACATCGTCGAGCACCTGATTATCTGATTTCAAAACAACATTTAGAACTCAACCGATTTCAAGCCTATAAACGAAAATCGCAACACAGCTCTATTTCTCGGCAATGCAAGAGAATAAGCTCCGTCCATATCGGTTACAGTTCCTTCCGTAGTACCTACAACTACTACCGAAGCCCAGGTACAGGAAGTTCGCTTTCATCGGTAACCGTTCCCTTCACAACATTTTTCTGCTGATTTGCCTGTCGCACTTCCACACTTTTGACTGTAGAACTTGCTGTGGCAAAAACTGATTCCGCATGCAAGGCTCCCACGCTCAGTACAGCTAAAAGATTCATCCACTTACGACCATTCATATTTTTAAATATTTAAGATATTATCCGAAAAAAGGAATTAGTTTTTGTGTTATATGCAAATATAAAATAACTTTAACACATAAACAATTCTTATTCTGAATATTTTTCACATATATATAGAAAAGTTTGTTTTGCTGACATTTTGTAATCTGTTTTACTTCGGATACCCATCATGGCTTTCAGAGAAGAATTACAGCATCAAATTACCTTATCACGCTCGTGACTATAGCTTATCACGTTCGTGACGAGATATTCACACGTACGTGACAAGAGCTCACCACGTACGTGACGAGGTATATTTTCATATTTATAAGTTCTTCATTATTTTTGTATCCGAAAAATAGAAAAACAAATGGCAGGAATTTATCTTCATATCCCTTTTTGCAAACGTCGCTGTATATACTGTGACTTTTATTCTACTACCCAAAATGAAAAAAAATCCAGTTATATCAACGCTTTGTGCCGTGAACTGGAAGAAAGAAAAAACTATCTGGAAGGTGAAAAAATAGAAACAATCTATCTGGGTGGAGGAACTCCATCGCAACTGGAATATAAAGATTTTGAGCTTATTTTTCAGACACTCGGCCGACTCTACGATATTCAGCCGAATGCAGAAATAACCATTGAGGCAAATCCTGATGACCTGACAAGTTCCTACGTCAGTATGCTACGTGAGTTTCCGTTCAACCGACTGAGTATGGGTATCCAAACTTTTCAAGAAGATATTTTACGCCTGCTACATAGGAGGCATACTGCACAACAAGCTATTGATGCTTTCGAACGGTGCAGAAAAGCTGGATTTAAGAATATCAGTATCGACCTCATGTATGGACTGCCGGGAGAAAGCATGCAAACCTGGGAATCAGATCTGAATCAGGCTATCCGTATGAAACCGGAACACATATCGGCTTATCACCTGATTTATGAAGAAGGAACTGCACTTTGGAAATTGCGTGAACAGCATCGGATGGAAGAGGCTGATGAAGAACTGAGCGTATCCTTATTCACACTACTCATTCATAAACTGAAAGAAAAAGGATACCAACATTACGAAATATCCAATTTTTGTCTGCCGGGAATGTACTCACGACATAATTCAAGTTACTGGACCGGAAAGAAGTATTTAGGATGTGGTCCCTCTGCACACTCATACAATGGCGTATCAAGACAATGGAATATATCCTCTTTAGACGAATATATCACCAATATAAACGAGGGAGAGCCTTATTCTGAAATAGAGGAGCTGAATTTATATACACGCTATAACGATTTTGTAATTACTACCATACGTACGATGTGGGGGATGAATCTCGACATGCTGAAAAAAACATTTGGCAGCAAGCTGTACGATTATTGCCTCCGTATGGCCTACCCGCATTTACAGCAAGGTACTCTGGAACAGTCTGAAGGAGTTTTGAAACTCACAGAAAAAGGCATTTTTATTTCCGACGGCATCATGAGCGACATGCTATGGGTAGACTGATACGGAGGGGAAGTTATATTGAGAAAAACACTTTATTTAATCAATCATTGTACTCCTCAATGCAAAAATTATTGATAGTAAAGCTGAGGGAATCATAATTGGCACGATAGGCTACAACACGTACAGTCATTCCATCATTGGCAGTAAGTATATATTCGTTCTTATCATTGTTCATCCGGTACCACATACCGTTCTGACCATATAAGAAACGGATTACATTTAACCGTGAAGTATAATCCCAACTGATTTTATATTTTGCCGTTTCTCCTTTATGAAAGGAAAACGTACAGGTATGTTCATCATAATGTACATCATCCAACTCTGTTATTTCTTCTTTATAAAAATTCAGGATAGCTGCCTGCCCCAGTGAGTCGTATTCAAGCTGCACATAATTGCTTACGTCACATTTATAAGTAAAAGGTTCTCCTAAGTGCATCTTAGGTATGGGAGTATATGCTCCTATCTCTTCTTTATTACAAGACGATACAACCAACAAAGCAAAACCGCAGCCTGCTGTCAGCAAATATTTTTTCATGATTTCTGTATTGTTTTTAATAATCGAGTAGGAGGAACGGGATTAATTCCCGTTCCGACCTCTCACACCACCGTACGTGCCGTTCGGCATACGGCGGTTCCCTAATTAACCTTTAAACAC
>ENA-OQJS01000237-OQJS01000237.1-human-gut-metagenome-genome-assembly--contig:-NODE-237-length-10324-cov-0.899873_pt1 | contig 10324 bp, 10 predicted proteins | sample MGYA00242598_ERZ504764 | MGnify/ENA primary metagenome ERZ504764 (study PRJEB26092, sample SAMD00036368) | human gut metagenome | host: Homo sapiens | study: EMG produced TPA metagenomics assembly of...
GGAGCCGGCATGGCGGGTCACGTTCCATTCGCGGATTCCGCATCGGCCGCGAAGCTGGTGTGCGCTTCATCAAGCTTGACGTACTCTTCGGCAATCTCACGAGTCGGAACCGAGAAGGTCACATCCGTGGTCAAGGAACACCTCGGCCTCTTCCTCGTCAGTGCCGTCCTTGTAGTCGTTGCCCATGCCTTCGTCGAACGGACGCACGCCGGAACGGGCCACGACCTCGTCATGGTACGTTCCGCGATATCCTGCCTCAGGCACGAGGTTGCCATCAACGTCGGTACCAGCCCGGGCTTGGGGCTGTCGTTCCACGTCAGCAGGCCCATATTCCATGCCAGTTCGAGCACCGCGCCGGCAGACAGATCCACCTGGCCGTCGGAATGGATGCCGAGTTCGGCTTCGAAACGGGTGCGGCCGGAGCCCCATGGGCCAAGTTCACCCACGGACACGATGACGATTTCGTCTTCCGGACGTGCGCTGACGTTCTGCCAATCGGCAAGATCGACCTTGGCCTGACGCGGAGCACGCGGGCTTGGCAGCGCCTTGATGAGCGTCTTGGCCGCGGTATCGGATTCGTTGCTTGCGATTGCGTTCTTGGCATTCGCCGCTTCCGCTTGGGCCGCGTCTTCCATGGCTTCCGCACGCAGTGCCTTGATGTCGATCGGCTCGTTGCCGAGTCCGCCGGTCAGATCCACGTCGAGCGGGGCCTTGGCTGCTTCGATACGGGATTCGCGGGTGGAAAGGTTCAGCAGTTCGACCGCGATTTCGGCGGTGGAATAGGTCTTCAGACCGTGACGCTCCACCACTTCGACCAGCGGATCATTGCCGCCCATCAAGCCCGTGCCGCGCACCCAGCCGATCTTCGGATGGGCGAAGGTCACACGGCTCGACCACACCTTTCGGCGCGAGCACGGTTCACAATCGCATCAAACGCGCTCTTCACTTCGCCGTAGGCACCGTCGCCGCCGAAAATACCGCGGTTCGGCGATCCCGGCAACACCACATGCAACTTATGCTGCACATCGGTGTCGGCACCGATCTTCGCAAGTCCGGCAATCGCACGCTCAACACCCCACAGCATGAGGCGAGCTTGGGATTCGAACAGTTCGCCGGAATCGGCGAGGCTGCCATGCACCGGCGGAGCCGCGAACGGGAAGAACAGGCTCGGCTCGTAAGCAGGTTTGAGAATCGTGGTGGTCGCACCGGAAGTCTTCTTCTGCACATTGCCGACCCAAGTGACCAACGCGTCCACGTCACGGTAGCTTGACAGGTTCGCAGGAACCAGCCACAACTTGGCGTCACCGGCCGCATGCTCACGATAGGTCTGCTTGGCCCATGCCTTCACGCTTGGCTTGAAGCTGTGCGAGGTGGCCACCACGGTCGCACCGCCTGCAAGCAGGCCGTTGACCACCTGGGCTGCGATGGAGTTCGGAGCCACGCCCGTCACCACGGCGATATCTCCAGCGAAACGGCTGGTTTCCGCCGATTCGGAAGCGTTTTCTCCTGCTTCGGCAGCGACACGATTGAATGCGGCCTTCAGATCCGCGTTGTCGCTCTTGCTGCATACCAGGCGGCTTCGTCGGCAATGGTCTTGCCGAGACCGATGAAGCTACCGTTCAATGCGGATTCATCGTTGTTGTAGTAGGCGCGTGCCAGATCCTCACGTGCGGATGCCCAACGATCGTCGAACAGAATGGCCTTGCGCTCGTCAAAACGAGGTTCGACCTGCTTCGGCCAGTCAGCACCGAGTTCGGCTTCGACCGCAGCCACAACAGCCGCGTTCTCATCAGCAGTTTCTTCGGCAACCGGAGCGGCAACGCCCAGCTGGTTCAGCACGAACTTCGCCGTGGAGGCGAGCACGCCATCGGCACCGGTCACCTTGGCCGCGAACGCGTCCAAAGCGGCGGAATCAACCACAGCCCCGCCAGCTGCGCCACCAGCGCTCGGCATGGCAACGGCGAGGCCCTTGTCGGCGGCAACCTTCTGCACGGCCGCATCGATCAGCGCGTTGGCAGCGGCCGCATTGGAAGCGGCATCCGTGCTCAACGAGGCAAGATCACCGCCACGAGAGCTGGCCCCCTCACGGGTTTCGAGCACGAGCGCAGCCACCACATGGGAAGTCCACCCTTCACCAAGCTGCCATGTATCGGTCACACGCTTGGTGATCTGGCCGAGCTTCACACCGGCGGCACCGAACATGCCACGCACACGGTCGCGCACGATGTCAGACAGCACCGGACCGAACGCCTTGTAGTTCGGAGCGACCTTGTTGACCAAAGCGCTCAGCGCCTTGACCGTCGCTTCGGCGGCACCGTCCACGGAAGCCACGCCCAGTTCGGAGCTGATGTCCATAAGCAACTGGTTACGGCGGGAAGACACGCCATTAGTCAGCGTATCGGTGGTATCGCTTTCGCCGATCTGATCGGGGCGAACCTTGGCCGAGTAAGCCAGCAATGTGGCGATCGCATCGGATGCCTTGAATGGAATATCCGCAACGGCGGCACCAGACGGAGCGCCAGCGGAAGCTGCGGCAACCGGAACTTCCGCAACGGCTGCAGGAGCCGCCGCAGGAGCTGAGGCAACAGCCGGAGCAGCAGCCGCAGAAGAAGCCGCAGCCGCAACTGCAGAATCGTCGGCATCTTCTTCCGGAACCAACGAATCGGAATCGGTCATATATACGCGGCCTCATCGCGACCAACGTTGTACACCGTCACATCGCGACCGGCAAACTGTGGCAGACGCAACGTCTTGGCACCGAGATTGGCGAGTGTCGGAGCATTGCCGAGACCAACCTCAACATACTCTTCCACACCAAGACCGCCCTGCTCGGCGGAACCGAACAGCAGAGCCTGCGTCTCAATCCAACGCACCGGGGAGGCGAACTGCCAAGACAGCAGTTCCGTAAGCAGCAATCGACCGAGCTTCTGATCATCAGCAGCATAGGAATCCCAAATCTGCGGATCATCCAAAGCGGCCTGAATGCGCTCGGACGGCACGACTTCGAGAATCTTGGCCGCGAATTCCTTCGTCATTTCGAACGGAGCCGCAACCAGGTTCGGAATGTAGCGTCCGACCAAGCGACCACGGTAATCGATGGTCTGCGGCAGGAGCGCGTCAAGCTTGTCGCGGAATTCCGGCACACCCTTGCGCAGCAGCGTGGAATGGAACGGCACATCGATGCCCGGCACCAGCATGAATGCCGGCTTGCCGCCATATTCGGCTACGCGGCGGTCGGAATCGGCCTTCAGCGCCTTCAGACCGGCGATGGTGCCTGCCACGGCATACTGCTGGCCAGCCAGGTTGTAGTTCACGATCTGCAGGAACTCGCCGGAAGCCTTCGACACGGATTCGACGTATTCGCGTACGCCGTCGTCGCCCACACCGAACTGGTTCGGACGCAGCGCACCCATGCGGTAGTTGGAGCGACCCTTCTCGTCACGCGGAATGAGGTGGTGCATGGTGGAACCGCGGTGGAACACGAGTTCGATCACGGTTTCCAGCGGAATCACGCCGGCGAAGGAGCTCAGGGCGTTGTATTCGCCCAGCGAGTGGCCCGCGAAATAGGCCGGCCAAATGTCGGCGCCGGCTTCGCGCAGACGTGCGGTCTGGGCGAATGCCACGGTGGCGAGCGCCACCTGCGTGAACTGGGTCAGGTTGAGCAGTCCTTCCGGATGGCGGTAGGTCACGCCGTTGGCGGTCAGTTCCTTCGGATTGTCACGCACGACGGCGAGGATCGAGAATCCAAGCTTCTCGCAGGTCACCTTGTCGGCACGCTCCCACACGTCTCGTGCGGCCGGGGATTTGGCACGCTCGTCGAGCACCATGCCCTGCTGCTGTATGCCCTGGCCCGGGTAGACGAAGGCGGACTTCGGCGCACGTACGATGGCGGTGCCACGAGACACGATATTGCCGTCGATGCGGCTGGTCACTTCGAGCACCATGCCGGAGTGTGCCACGCGTCCGACACGCTCGACGGAGATTTCCACTTCGTCGTCGAGCTGCACCATGCCGTACATGTTGTAGGTCCAGCCTGCGATTTCGTAGTGCGCACCCTTGTCGTCAAGCGCCTGCACCGCGTATTGCGCGGTTGCGGAGAGCCACATGCCGTGCACGAGCGGTGCCGTAAGACCGGAAACGGCAGCGCCACGATGCGAGGTGTGGATCGGGTTGAAATCGCCGGAAGTACGGGCGAAAGCGGTCATCTCGTGCGGAGCGACGACCTTCACACGACGCAGCAGACGGCGCGGAGTGCTTTCGATTTCGGCTTCGATTCCACCATAGTCGGGCGCTTCCGGCGGCAGCGCGTCGGAGTACGCGCGGCCACGGATGGCGAAACGCTCGGTTTCGTTGGCAAGCAGCGTACCGTCCTGAGCGGTGTGCGTGACGTGGATGGTCACCACACGGCCGGATGCCGATTCGAAGTAGTTTTCGGCCCAGCTGGTCAGTGCGAGTCTGTTCGCCAGTGTGCTTGAGCAGCTCGTCTTCGCTGACGTTCAGTTCGATGAGATGGTCGAGATGCACTGCGTTGAGCAGTCCTTCGATCACCGGGAAGCCGTTGACGTATACGGATCCGAGGGCCGCGTAGATGGCGGGCCATGCCGGTCCGACGAGTGCGTCCGGTGCGATGCGCGACGGCCACCAGGTGCTCGGCAGCGCGCGCCGGTGGCCGCTTCATGGTCGAAGCCGAGGTTGGCGGACAGCGTGTAACTGGTATGCGCCTGTCCGAACGGATGGGCGGCTTTGTCTGCCACCTGCTCAATAACGGGCATGGCGGTGAGCTTGTCGCCGGTGATGGCGGTATTGCCGATGCCCGCGGTGTCGGCAAGCATGCGATACACGTGTTCCGGCAGGCGGTCGCGGTCGACCACCGGGAAGAGCCCGGATTCGTTGCCGTCCACGTTCAGCGGGATGACGATGTCGCGTACGGCGTGCTTGGATGCGCCACCGTCAGGATCGTTGTCCCAGTAGGTATCGAGATGAATGTCGAGATCGTACTTTTCGATGCTTCCTTCGCTGGAAATCTTGCGGATTTCGTAGTTGGCGTCACCGTTGCTGGTACCGTACGCCGGGTTTGCCATGAGATGGCCCACCCACGAGATGTTCGGGGATTTGCGAATGAATTCTTCTGCGGAAGATGCCGCGCCGAGCTGAGCAAACGCGGTTTTGTCTGCGCTTGGCGATTCGGCGGAAACGCGCTTGACCATGGCCTCTTCGAAACGGCCAAGAATGTCGGCGACCGGTTCGTCAACGGTGGTGATGCCCGCAACGGAGATCGGACCAGGAATAATACGCACGGAATCGGCGGAGTAACGGGAGTCTTCGGACTGCCACAGCTGATCCTGACCCCACCAACGCAGCAGGTCGTTGTCGATGACGGGCACGAACGGCATTGGCTTCGGGTATTCACGCACGAGCACCGGGAACCAAGCTTCATCCATCGGGGTGACGGTCAGTTCATCAGCTTGCGGATAGGCTTCGGCAAGCTTGGCGATGGCCGCATGCGGATCGGATTCCACATCGGCACGGGATGCGAACAGCGATGCGAATTCGCCGCTTTCCTTCGTGGTGACGCGGGCTTCGATACGCTGTAGCAAGTGCAGGAAGCGATCGGCATAGGTTTCATCTACCCACGGGAAAGCGAGATCGGCGAAACGCTGTGCCCATGCGAGATAGGTCATGGCCTTCAGGTCACCGAAATACGGCTTCGCGGTGGCGTTCAACGCATCGATGATTTCCTCACGGCGGCTTTCCAGCTCTTCCGGATGCTTCATCACGCGCACCAGCAGGCGTCCGCAATGCGCGGAAGAGTTTTCCAGCTCGTAAATATCGGCATGCAGGTGGCTCAGGCCGGAGGTGACTCCACCTTGGCTTGGCCGCTCGGCACCCACTGTTCGCCCAGCGGAGCGAACGGATCGACGTCTGCTCCTTGGCGGGAATGCCTGGAGTGTTGACGAGCATCTGCTTGACTTCAGGGCTGGTGTGCGCCTCTTTGGCGGTCATCACGCGGTGCCGACAAGCACGCCGTCCACCGGCATGAGCGGGCGACCGTATTCGGCGGACCATTCGCCGGTGATGTAGTCGGCTCCGCGTTCCGGCGTGCCGATGCCGCCGCCGACCACGAGCACCAGATTGGCCTGTTCACGCACTTCGGCATAGGTGCTCAGCAGCAGATCGTCCAATGATTCCCACGAATGGTGTCCACCTGCGGAACCACCTTCGACTTCGATGAGCACCTTGACCGGAGCGACGGCCTTGGCGATGCGCACCACCTGGCGAATCTGGTCGACGGTGCCCGGCTTGAAGCTCACGTACGGGAATCCGTCGGCGTTGAGAGTGTGGATGAGTTCCACGGCCTCGTCAAGTTCCGGAATGCCCGCGGACACGACCACGCCGTCGATCGGGGTGCCGCTGGCACGCTTCTTCGGCACGATACGCTGGGATCCGAACTGCAGGTTCCACAGGTAGCGGTCATGAACATCGCGTTGAATTCAACGGTACGGCCTTCTTCAAGCTCTTCTTCCAGCTTGGCGACATGACGGTCGAACACGCTGGCGGTCACCTGACCGCCGCCTGCGAGTTCCGCCCAGTAGCCGGCGTTGGCGGCCGCCGCCACGATTTCCGGTTCCACGGTGGTCGGGGTCATGCCGGCGAGCAGCACCGGCGCTTTGCCGGTCAGTTCGGTGAATGCGGTGCGCACCTTGTCTCCGGCGGAGGTGTGGATGATGCTTGGTGCGAAGCGGGTCCAGTTCTGGGTGCGCTCCGGCAGGGTTTCCAGCGTGGAAAGCGCGCCACGATCGGCCACGGTGGAGGCTTCCACCACGCCGACACCGGTGCCTTGGGCAACGGTGGAGAACAGCTTGCCAACGGTGGTTCCCGGGCCAAAGTCCAACACCCACAGGCGCTCGGATCGGTGGATTTCATGAGCGCACGCACGCGTGCGGCCCAATCCACATGGTTGAGCAGCACTTCGGCGGCGAGCTCGCGAGCGTGGTCGGCGTTGATTCCGCAGGATTCCGCCCATGAAACAGCCTGTGAAACAGCCTCGGCCATAAGCGGGCTGTGGAACGGCAGGGTCACGTCAAGGTATTCGAGCACCGGTTCGAACACGCGACCGCCACGCACCTTCTCTTCGCGCAGCTTGGCCTGGTGCTTGTGCTCCTTGGCCACTTCCACGCCGAACGCGGCCAGATCCTCCGGGTAGCCGGAGAGCACATAATGCGTGGCGGAATTGGTGACGGCCACTGCGATCGGGCCTCGGGCACCGGAAACACGCTTGATCAGCGCATCCACCTGGGCGCGGGTGATGTCCTTGACAGACAGCATCGGCGTGGCTTCGCCGTGACGTGCGGCAAGACCAAGCTGACGCGCCTGACGGGTGCCGGCAACGCCGATCAGCGTGGCAATCGCAAGAATTTCATCGATTTGCGCGGAAGCCGCCTCAATGGAACCCGCTTCGACGATCGCCTGCACCATGTGCACGGCGAGCACGCCTTGGGAGTGACCGAGCACGGCAACCGGCTTGGCAACGGCGGGATTGTAGCCGAGGGAAGCAGCATCGAGCAGCGCACCCAACTGGGCGAGAGCAATGCCCGGAACGCTGGCGGAAGCCGCTGCGGCAGCGCCGAGTCGCGCCGGATTCGGTTCGAATCCAAACAGGTCGACCGGGCGCCCGGTGGTGGCGAGCAGGTCGCTGACACCGGGTACAGCAGTGCCTGGCTGCGTCGGCGTGGGTATGCAGGGCTTCGTCGAGCACCGGATTGGCGCTCTGGTCGGGCGAGCGTCACCGGCCATGGGGTGGATTGGCCTGCGAAGGCGAGTGCGTGCGGCTCGCTGTTCAGTCGGTCAAGAAAAAAGGTGTTCATGATGTTCCTTACTTGTTTCAAAAATCTTGCGATGTGTTCTTGCGTTTACGTTTGCTTACGATTCATCCGCGCACTTTGCGCCCGTCACAACGGCTGGTTGCCGTGGTGTTTGGTGGTTTTGCGCACGCGTTTCTTGCTGGAGAGCAGTTTGAGCGATTCGATGATGGTTTCGCGGGTTTGCTCGGGGTCGATCATGGCGTCGATTTCGCCCATTTCCAGCGATAGATTCGCGTTGACGGTGGTGCGTTCGTAGTCGGCCACGTATTTGGCTCGGAGCGCTTCGACGTCTTTGCCTGCGTCTTTGGCTTTCTGCAGGTCTTTGCGGTGGATGATGTTCACCGCTCCGGCCGCGCCGAGCACTGCGATTTGGCTGGATGGCCACGCGTAGTTGAGGTCGGCTCCGATGGCTTTGGATCCCATCACGATATAGGCTCCGCCGAAGGCTTTGCGTAGGATCACGGTGACCAGCGGCACTTGCGCGTTGGCGTAGGCGTAGATCACTTTCGCGCCGCGGCGGATGATGCCCGCATGTTCCTGTTCGGCGCCAGGCTTGTATCCGGGGGTGTCCACCAAGGTGACGACCGGCAGGTTGAACGCGTCGCACAGACGCACGAATCGTGCCACTTTTTCGGAGGAATCCACGTCAAGGATGCCCGCGTTGACGTTCGGCTGGTTTGCCACAATGCCGACCGGATGCCCGTTCACGCAGGCGAATCCCACCACTGCGGAGCTTGCGAACAGCTCGTGCACCTGCACGAATTCGCCGTAGTCCACGATGCAGCGGATCACGTCGAGCACGTCGTACGGCTGGCGGTCGTTGTCCGGCACGATGGTGGCAAGTCGCTTGGCCACGTCACGGTCGGCGCGGGTTGCGGCGTACGCGTAGGTGGGCGGCTGCAGGTCGGAGTTGGACGGCAGGTAGGCGAGCACGGTTCGTGCGTAGTCGATCGCGTCGGCTTCGTCTTCGCCAGGTAGTGCGCCACACCGGAGGTGGCGTTGTGCACATATCCGCCGCGAGGTCGTCCATGCTGATCACTTCGCCGGTGGCCGCTTTGACCACGTCAGGACCGGTGACGAACATGTTGGAGTTTTCACGGGTCATGATGATCAGATCGGTCAGTGCCGGGCAGTACACGGCTCCACCCGCGCATGGGCCGAGAATCAGCGAGAGCTGCGGCACGAAACCGCTGGCGTCGCAGGTTTTACGGAACAGATGCCCGTATTGCGTCAGCGCGGCCACGCCCTCTTGAATGCGGGCACCGCCCGAATCGATAAGCGCGATGATCGGCACTTTCAAGTCGAGCGCTTTGTCCATCAATCGGCAGATCTTGCGGCCTTCCGCGACTCCCAGCGTGCCGCCGCGCACGGAAAAGTCCTGTGCGTATACGGCCACTTTGCGTCCGAACACTTCGCCGAAACCGGTGATGACCGCCGCTCCCGCGCGTCCGCCGTTGATGTCGCCGCCGCAGAATCGTCCGATTTCCTCGAAGGAACCGGTGTCAAGCAGCAGGTCAAGACGTTCGCGCGCCGTCAACTTGCCTTTGACATGCTGGCGATTGCGGGCATGATCTTCCGCTTCGTGCGCGAGTTGCGCCGCACGAAGCACGGATGCGCGGATTGGCTGAGATGCGCCCGGCAGGTCGGCCGCGGAGACGGCTTCGGCCGCGTTTTTGCCGAGTCGCTCCTGCTGTTCCATTACGATCTTCACGGCTTCTTTGACGGCCGGGCTTGCGATGATATCAGTCATCACTTACCCCCTTCCATAGTTCCGTCGGTTGCGGTTCCGTCAACAGCAGCGCCAGTTGCGCCGTTTTCGCCGGCTTTCGTACCGTTCGCTCCGGTCACGTCGATGGTCATCAACGTTTCGCCGGCTTCCACGCCCGCCGCGGGTCCCACGAAAATCTTGGTGACAGCGCCCTTGACCGGCGCATACACGTAGTTTTCCATCTTCATGGATTCGAGCACGACGAGCAGGTCGCCCTTGGCCACGTCCTGGCCTTCGGCGACGTTGATGCGTGTGACGACCGCCTGCATCGGGCTGGCGATCACACCGGACTGGCCGTCGTTGCCTGCTGCTTCTTTTCGACGTGGTGCAGGCCTGTCCGCGCAGCGGCTGGATGGCGCGCTTGGCGTCACGCGCTTGGCGCCGCCGGTCAGATTGGCCACGATGTCGTTCGGCACGGTCAGCGACACACGATGGTTGTTGACTTCGATGACGAAGGTTTCGCTGGATTCCTTCTGCTCGGCTTCCTTCGCACCCGAAGCGCCGGCCATGGATGCCGCTGGCCGCCCTTGGTGGAGGATGCTTCCTTGTTCAGGTACTTGCGTTCCAGCCATTTCGTGCTCACGTCGTAGGCCACGCCATGCTCGGCGGTGAACTCGTCGTCGTTGAAGATCTGCTCGAACAGCTTGCCGGGGTCGGCACGCCTTCCACCTTGAGCTCTTCCAACTGCGCGGCA
>ENA-OQJS01000239-OQJS01000239.1-human-gut-metagenome-genome-assembly--contig:-NODE-239-length-10273-cov-0.736546_pt1 | contig 10273 bp, 14 predicted proteins | sample MGYA00242598_ERZ504764 | MGnify/ENA primary metagenome ERZ504764 (study PRJEB26092, sample SAMD00036368) | human gut metagenome | host: Homo sapiens | study: EMG produced TPA metagenomics assembly of...
TTCTTAGGAATTCAAAATGTTGTTCCATATTTCCTCCGACAAATTAAATATGCAATACTAAAAAATATCCGCACCAAAATATACGGATATTTTATCCGTATATTCAAAACAGTTTGCGTACTTTTAGCAAAAACTATTTTATTAAATTATTGAATCTGCAAGAGCGGCAAGCTGAACTTCATTTTCAGCTGTCATAGTTGAACGGATTGTAACCTTGGCATCTGAAATCTCAATACCCTTCATTTCGTCAAAATAAGGCTGCATAGACTTGATTGCACAAGGTGCCCATGAACCGTTTTCAATCATAGCGACTTTACGGTTTTTGTATTCCTTTAATTTTCAAATGATGTAAAAAGTCATTCATAACAGGGAAAACTCCGCCGTCATATGAAGGAGCGGCCACAACAAGTGTAGAATACTTAAATGCGTCCTCAACATTTTCTGCCATATCACTTCTTGAAAGGTCAGAAATAGCAATCTTTTTATCTGTTTTCTCTTTCAAAATATCATAAAGTTTTAAAGCGGCTTTTTCGGTATTGCATGAATTGAACAATAAGCGATAAATATACCGTCAACCTCCGGCTCATACTTGCTCCAGATGTCATAAAGGTTAATATAATAACCGAGATTTTCAGTAAGAACAGGACCGTGTAACGGACAGATTTTCTCAATGTCAAGCTTAGCTGCTTTTTTAAGCAAAGCCTGAACCTGCACACCGTATTTTCCGCAAATATTAAAGTAATATCTTCTTGCCTCGCAAGCCCAATCTTCGTCTGTATCAAGTGCACCGAATTTACCGAATCCATCGGCAGAAAAAAGCACTTTTTCCTTGCTTTCATATGTAACCATAACCTCGGGCCAATGTACCATAGGTGCATATAGAAAGAAAGTGTATGTTCGCGAGGTTTAATGAGTCGCCCTCTTTTACAGTAACCGTTCTGTCGGTAAGGTCAATGTCAAAAAATTGAGGCAGCATATTAAATGTCTTTGCATTTCCGACAAGCTTCATATCGGGATATTTATCTGCAAGCAACTGTATGTTTGACGCATGGTCAGGCTCAAGATGATTAATAATAAGATAATCGGGAGTTTTTCCGTCAAGTACATTTTCAAGATTTGCAACCCATTCATCGGTTTTTCTCTTATCCACCGTGTCAAGTACGCAGATTTTTTCATCAAGAATTACATATGAGTTATAAGAAATGCCGTTTGGCACAATGTACTGACTTTCAAAAAGGTCAATATCTTTATCATCAACGCCGATATATTTAATAGCGTCAGAAATATTTATATTCATTTTTATTCTCCCCTTAATTAAAATAATAATTCGTATATGATTATACCATAATTAGACATATATTTCAATAGAGTCAGGCAGCAAATTAGCTACTTTTACAAAAAGCAAAAAACATATAAACAAATACAAATAAATACTCCTAAGCAGTAAACATCAAAAAAACAATACTTAAAACAGATAAAATTGTTGCCAATGCAGGAGCAAAGCTCAGTTCTATATTATGAATATATTTTATTTTGTCGAGCAATGGCGGAAATTCACCATAAACATCGTAATAACAGACTATGGATTTTAAACATCGGGCAACTTGAAATCCGAACATTCCAAAAGCCGTCATAGTATTTACAGCATTATTTCCGATATAACTGATATTTGTATTTATAACAGCAAGAAATATTAAACAACACATTACTAAAGAAATTGCTATATTTGTACTGGAAACATTTTTACATTCTGCATTATAAGAAAAAATCCAGAATCCAACCGCACCGCAAATCAAAAGTACGGCAAAGAGTATATGTAACGGATAATTATACGGATATAAAATTTTATTATCGTATAAAATCCTTGAAATAAAGAGCAAAACAGCATTATACAAAAGCAGTCCCATATCTCCTATCAATATTTTTTTTACTCATTCAATAATCTCCTTAAAATAAATCAGTCTTTGCAGTACAACTTACTTATAATTTATGGTTACCGAAAAAAGTGTGAATAGAATAAGATAAAAATAAATTTTAACTGCCGATAAATGCTTTATTAAAGTTCTATAACAGTATTATCAATCATTAATGAATAGCTGTTTTCATAATTATTTAAGTATCCGAAAATTGAGCTGTCCCCAAAATAGACTAAGGAATCTAACTTTTTGGGGGCACATCAAACTTGACTGCTTTTTTTATATCAAAAAAAATCTGAAAGGAGCACCAAATGTGAGCAGAAGTCCACCAAACCACCAATATATACTATCTCATTCTCATTGAAAGGAGAGTTTTAATGAACAAAATTTTAAAAAGCTAAAAGTCAGCAATTATTTCCTTTTTGCAAGCCTAAAAAGCTGACATCATTGGCAGTTGCATTAACAACAATCTTTGCTATGCTACCTGTTGCTAATATTTCGGCAAGTGCTTATTCATATACGGGGGCTTAGTGAAATCGGCGGCAAGGTATTGATTCAATCTTCGGAAAATCCGTTAGTCCTTATTGACAACGGAAGTGCTGGCAAACTTGACGCATATAAATTCCTTATTAACGGTGAGGTCGGTTATTGTATTGTACCACAGTTGCCGGCACAAAAGACAGACGGCAAGACTATGGAGTTTACGCAGTTTTCGGATGATACAGGTAAAGAAGTAATAAAACTTGACCCTAATTCGACTGATGAAAAAGAAAAGGCTCTTATAGTAGGTCTGAGTGTTCTTTACGGCGGTTACGGAGATTATTTCTCAACATTCGAGAACGGCGGTAAATCCGCTAAGTCCATAATGGACGGATTTATTGACGGTGTGTATTCATCTTTATTTAGTAAGATGAATACACGAGAAGATAAGTATTATTTCTTATCGCATTATACGCTCTCACAGCTTTATCACGAGCTTGTAAATGACGGTACATCTTGGAAAACTTGGAGCAACTACAAAGATGTTAACACAATGATTAATCGCTTAGTAGATTACACAAAGAATATAGTAAAATCCACAGGTGATTATTCAGCTATTAAGCGTAGTTGTGCAACCAACAATTACTACATTACACAGCCAAAAGGCAAAGACGGCACTTTCTGCCCCCACTCAGGAAATATTGCTAAAATACAGTTTCGATTTACCATACATACAAATCTGGAAGTTATCATACCGCCTTTATTATTTTCTCTACATCTTTTTTTTCTTGATAGCCATATAACTTTATCATCATATCTATCTAAAATACTTCTTATTTCTTTCAGATTTTTATTTCTGAAAAGTTTCAGTCCATTTCAAAAGGTTATAGACCGATTTCAAAGTTTCTCTTTTTCCTTTTTGTATTCCCAATTTTCTTTTTTATAGAGCGCATTAATAATTCTACTTTTATATAAATAACCAGGCATATCTAAAACATATATTTTATCAGCTTCATCAAAACTTTGCTGTACCCAGCATAATATACCCCCTCAATTATCCACTCATCATTATTATATAATATTTCTTGTAATAACGCTTTTCGTCATCAAGCGTTCTCTTTTTGCCATATTCTTTGGCGTTATTATCCCATTGAATATCATCTAAGTTGAAATGGGAAATATTATACTTTTTTGAAAGTGCATTTGCTAAATAGGTTTTTCCAGAACCACTGCAACCAATAATATGTATTTTCATAAGTCAGTATTCTCCACAAATTCAAGTTTATCAAACTCCTTTTATTCCTGCTGAATCATCTTAAAATGCTCCAATGCCTCCACAATTGCTCTCTCCTTATCCTCCGGCACTGTGGTTGCCTACTATCTTCATTTTTAGGTAAATTATAATTCTTTCCAACCTCAATTCCACATTTTCTCTTTACCTGTGAAATATACAGATTGGAAACCTTCATGCCGGCATTATGTTCAGCCACATACTTCTTTATCTCATCATATGTTGCCTTAGTATCTGCAGATGTTATATCCACATCATCAAGTTCAATCGTGACATTAATGTAATCATCCGGCTTTTGTTTCAGTTGGGACAAAAGAACAACCGTCTCAACGGTATTACCTTTTTCCCACAAAAGCGCCTTACCTCTTGACCATCCCGATATATTGGGAAATTAAACTCTATCGACTTCAAAGGCTGCTCTGACTCCCCGTTTGGATATATCTGAATTTCTTTTATGAGATAAGTAATAAGGCTTTTCTTTTCCTCGTCACTTATTATATCATAGAGCTTTCCGAAATTCAGCATAAGCTTGTAAATATTTGTCCAGAGTGATTGTTTTCCATTTCGATAGAACTTTTTTCTCAGCTTTGCATCTTCAATCCGTTCTTCCAACTCTACAATCGTATCATACAAGGCATCAAGTCTTAAAGTCATATCGTGAATTTTTCTTTCTCTGAAGCGGGTATCAACAGGCAGATTATCAATTTCTCTCTCCAGACGTGCTTTGTTCAAATCAACTTCTTTCAGTTTACTCTCGTAATTGGCAAGTTCCTTATCAATAGCTGTTGTATCGGTCTGTACGCCAATACGCTTTCTAATCTCTTTTGCAAAATACTTATCGCTTACCAATTCCTTAACAGCTTCAATTACAAGTGGCTCAATATCTGTTTTTCTCAGAGATGCCTTATAGTCACAATGATGTCCTCGTTCCTGCTTATTTCTGCCGCAAATATAATAGTAAACTTCTTTGTATGTGCCATCTTTATTTGTCCAAGCGTGTTTGTTCGTATACATTGAACTTCCACAAAGGGGACACTTTAATATCCCCGTCAAAAGGTGTGACCTATCCTTACCGATTTTGGATGGCTGTTTAATTCCTGTTGCCATACGCTTTGCGTGAACCTTTTGCCACAATTCCTCGCTGATAATTCCTTCATGTTGTCCATCTTCCAGAATGTAATCCTCTGCATGAACCTGCTTATATTCATTTTTTGTACCTTTTACCTTTTCTCGTGTTCTTCTGCCATAAGCAATCTTTCCACAATAAACAGGATTGTCTAATATCAACCGTATAAAATGACTGCTCCAAGTTTCCAATGTGCCGTTCTGACGAGGTATCTTCTTTATACCTTGAAGATTAAGATATTTTGCTACTCCGCCAAGTCCTATATCAGAATTAGCAAATTTATCAAATATAATTCTGATTGCTTCAGCTTCCGTTTCTTCTATCAAGAGCTGATTGTCTTTCAGATAATATCCGTATGGTGCAAATCCACCATTCCACCACCTTGTCGTGCTTTTTCTCTCCGTCCATTCATTGTCTGTTCAATGATATTTTCTCTTTCTATTTCTGCAACCGCAGACAAAACAGAGATTAAAAAGTTTTCCACTTGTCTGTGACGAGTCAATTCCTTCTTCAATACAAATAAGATTTATTCCATAAGATTGTACAAACTCTAATGAATTTAGAATATCCGCTGCATTTCTTCCGAAACGGGAAAGTTTATAAACCAGAATATAATCTATCTCCAATCCGTTCTTTATATCAGAAAGCATCTTCTTAAAAGCAGGTCTCCCCTCAATAGATTTTCCCGATTTACCTGCATCTTCATATATACCAACAATCTCCATTTCTTCTCTGTCAGCAAATCGTTTCAGGCTATTCTTCTGCCTTCAGGCTATATCCGTCACCTCGCTTTCAGTACTTACTCTCGGATATAGGACACATTTCTTTCCTTCTCTGTTCATCGTACCACCTCCATAATTTTATAGGGAAATGTGATATGTAAGGCTGCGTAACTTACGCAGCACAATCCAATTCTTGCAAAACTGTCTTTCCGTATTTTTCAACTATCTGCACCATAACATTGATAAATGAATTAAATACTTCGTTTTCATCTTTCATCTGTTCATTTTGCAATTTTGGATTTTGGATATTAGTTTTCATTTCCCATAATGAGTACCTCCGCTATAAAACAAGCGGCTGTACTCTAAATTATAGAAATACAGCCGCATTTTTACCAATGTGCAAATTTATCGTTCTCGTCCCTTTTACACATCTGTTGCCTTCATTTTCTCCAATGCAACACTAATGGCAAGAGCCTTATCAACCCTTGCCACTACTATCGTCTGGTATCATTCCCAAATACTGCCTTAGTCGCTGCTTATCAATCGTTCTTACCTGTTCAAGCAAAATGATTGAGTTCTTATCCAAACCTTCAAAATCATTGATTAAAGTATGCGTCGGCAATTTTGCTTTGGTGTGTATTCGGCTTGTGATGGGTGCGACAATGACCGTAGGACTGTGCTTATTACCGACATCGTTTGAAATGATAAGTACAGGTCTTGTTCCGCCTTGCTCCGAGCCGATAACGGGATTTAAGTTTGCGTAGTAAATATCTCCACGCTTGAATTTTCTTTCCATTATGTTTGACCTCCCAATTTTATTTAGGCAGGTATGTTCTGCTATGTAGGCAGCCAAACGTAAGGAAGTATTTAAGGTCGGGAGAATATAAACAAAATCTCTGTTCTTATGACCGCCTTTCGTTTGCTGATGTGATAGGAGCATTTCAATTTGTCCTCGACACCCCGAAATGCTATGGGAAGTCGCCAAATGGTCAGCAGCGAACTGACACCACGGGAGTTCCACCCCAACTGTCGGTCTGACAGAGCCGCCCTCATTGCCTGCGACGGTTTTTTCACGCTCGGGCTGTGACTGGACGGGAGTATCATTATCCTCTTTGTGGGTTATGGCGAAATCGGGAGCTGCCCGATATTTTGAGTCGGTAAAGATAGGCTCACCACCTTTCAATCGCTCGCTGCCGCTTGGCAGGTCGTGGCGTACCGCTGCACACGCTTATGCTCATCACAATCACAAAGAGAAAGTATTTGGCGAATGGGTATTCATTTGTCAAGGGGCAATCCCGTTTTCGCCACACAAAGGAAAACAGGGCAAGAGTTTTTTGTCCTCTCACCCTGTAGCCCGTGGGAATATTCAATTTTCCCCTCTACTCAAAAAACTTTTTTAATTTTTCTTTGAGCCTATCCATTCTTCTGTAAACAGCTTTTTCAGTAATATCCAGATACACCGCAATTTCACGGGTTGAATATCCTTGTATCTTCATCAAAGCAATCTGCAATGTAAGCCTGTCCACCTTAATCAAAACTTGATAGAGGTGCTGATTTTCGATGCTGTCCAGAAAATCCTCAACCGTTTTGACTTCGGGCTGTGTAGTATCTTCAGCAAGCTCGTCAAGATATGTACCTGTTTCCTGCACTCGCTGATAATACCGTCTGTCTGAATTAAAAATCGCCCAATCGTGAATACGGAGCTGTTCTATATCGTCCTCAGTAACGCCTAAGTTCCGCAACTGCTTTTCCTCGGCTTCTTTCCAGAGCCGCCATTTCTTTTCTTCTTTGGCTTTGTTGTATGCCATATCGTTTCCTCCAATCTGAATTTTTGAAAAATCCAGATTGGCAGGCGGTGAACGGCAACCGACAGAAAAGCAAAAAGCCGCAAAGGTACTAAGACCTCTACGGCAATAAGCGTAAGCATATCTATAATTAAGAGATGTAATCTCTACTTGTAAAATGTAAGAGTGCCACGAGTGAGTGATGATTTTTTCTAAAAGATAATCTTCACTCCACTGTGACACTCCGTAAATAGTAGCTGCTTCTGATGAGCAGCATTGCGGTCATATTCGACCATCGCATAAAAAAAATTCCTCCAAACTCGAAAACGGGTTCGGAGGGAAGTTGAATTTTCGTCTGGGCGTGTTTATACTGCCCACCAAAGCACCGTTTTTTTTTATTTGGTGGGCTTGCTTCATATTGATTTTAAAGCTTATCTTACTTGATGTTTTGAAAATGCCTTATGGGAAATGATTGAACCTATTACTACTAAAGCAATCGCAACAGGAATAGACCATACTGCATAAAGCATACCATTGTGCATTTGTTCAACAGACATTATGGAAATATACTGTGAATAGAAAAGGGGCATCAGCACAATAATTCGATATAATGCACTTGTTTCAGAGATAGGAAGCATTATCGGTATCACATGAATAGCTGCTGAAATTACAAACGCTATCATTTGACTTTTACAAACAGCAGACAGAATTAAAACTATTCCTGTTACACTGATTGCACTCATAAACGCCAACAGGATTTGATACTTTAATACTGTTCCGCAAGTAATATTAAACGGAATATACCCTTCTAAAAAATCTATTGGAGCAAAAAGGATAGAGCAGTCCAGCCCCTCTGTTCCATAAATAGCAACCGCAATAAGCAAATTGAAAATAACAACCAAAGTCGTTATGAAAACGGCTGAAAGTAAACTTGCTAATACTTTTGCTGTGGCACATTTTGTCTTTCCGTATTTACTTGTCAAAATAATGTTATCCACTCCACCATACTCGCCAGAGAAAACAGGAGCAATTAGCAAAATAATTACTAATGAAAGGACAATAAAAATCTTCGCCATATTTTGGCTTGTACTAAGCCAACCGTTTACATACCCAACTTTTATTTCTTTATCGCCAAATACATCTGCTACGCTTAACCCGTTCCAATTTCCATCTATATCAGCAAAATGGGAGAATACAGAAGACTGCAAAGCATTTTGATAAATGTATTTTGCGTTCATTCCATGTAAATCTTGAGTAGGCTTAAACTCAGACATCATCTGCTGTACTTTATTGTCAGTTAACTTTCCCTCATACTTCAATGCAATTTGCTTATCAATTTCTACCGCAGCTTTTCCAGTTTCCTCTGCACCGTTTCCGTCAAATGCGTACATACTGTGAAGCGTGGAAAAAGACAGTATCAAGGACAATAGTAATACGGCAGCAACAGAAATAACCGCAAAGCGTTTTGTCAATATTTTTCGTAATTCAAACTTGATTAGATTTTTCATTATTCGTTCACTCCTTTAAAATAGAATAGATACAAATCCTCTAATGTAGGTTCTACCTTTATCGCATTTTCCATAGGCGACTGTTCAGAAATCACACGCAGAACCGTACAATTATTTTCAATGTTTCGCAAATTGCTTATATTCAGAGTTTCAGAATATTGCTCCGCACGACTGGTCGGAACTGTACATTCCCATACCTGTCCGTCAATTTCTGTGGTAATTTCCTGCGTTTTTCCAAAATGGAGAATCTGACCGTCTTTCATCATAATAATGTCCTCAGCAATAAACTCGACATCAGAAAACAATGTGCGTAGAGAGAATAACTATTCTATCTTTAGAAAATGCACTAATCAGATTACGAAAACGGACAACGCTCTTTTGGGTCAAGACCTGCTGTCGGCTCATCTAAAATTAAGATGCGTGGATTATTCAACATCGCCTGTGCAATACCTAAACGTTGTTTCATACCACCAGAGAAAGTTTTGATTTTGAGGTTTCTTTTCTCTGCTAAGTCAACAGCTTCCAACAATTCTGTTGCTTTCTTATGAGCTTGTTTTTCACTCAGTCCTTTTAATGCCGCAACATACATAAGGAAATCCCAAGCTGTAAAGTCTGGATAATATCCAAACTGTTGCGGTAAATATCCCAATAAATTACGGTACTTCTCTCCGAGTACAGATATGTTTTTCCCATCCAAAGTAATTTTCCCAGAGGTCGGTGTCTGAATATCGCAGAGTAACCGCATAAGGGTAGTTTTTCCCGCACCATTTGCACCAAGCAAACCGTAAACGCATTTGATAATGAGAGGTTTCAAATGGTTTACGGCTGTTTTTGAGCCATATTGCTTTGTTAGTTGAATTGCTTTAAGTTCCATATCAAAAACTCCTTTCGTCTTAGGGAGCAAAAAAATACTCTCCATGTGTTTACATAGAGAGTATAGAATGCAATTTTCTACTTTTTATCTACTAATCGAGAGATTTGAAAAAAGCAGTCACTTTTGCTCCGATTGAGCAATTTTCAATTTTCAGATAACCACCGTGATGTTCACATAAAATTTTACAGATATACAGCCCAAGTCCGAAATGCTCAGAGTGATTTTCTTCTTCCGTAAAATATGGATTGGTTGCTTTGCTTAAAATATTTTTTGAAAAGCCACATCCATTGTCTGAAACAGAGAGATAAAAGCCATCATTATTACTTGTGTAAGTGATGTTTACCTTTGATGTTGCGTATCGGATTGCATTTGAAATCAAATTATTATTAACTTGTGAAACAAAAGTATAATCAATGCCAATAGGAATATCGGAAATGTTATTTTGAATAGAAAGAGTTTTTCCACTTTGCTCACACAAAATTCTTGCACTATCAGCGTATTGCGGTCACATAACCGCTTATATTAGACTTGTCACTATGGTTGAGCATCTTCTAAACGACGCAAGTGGCTCA
>ENA-OQJS01000241-OQJS01000241.1-human-gut-metagenome-genome-assembly--contig:-NODE-241-length-10252-cov-0.949531_pt1 | contig 10252 bp, 13 predicted proteins | sample MGYA00242598_ERZ504764 | MGnify/ENA primary metagenome ERZ504764 (study PRJEB26092, sample SAMD00036368) | human gut metagenome | host: Homo sapiens | study: EMG produced TPA metagenomics assembly of...
TCGATCTTTGGAGTTTTCACGGCCGATCGATTGCGGAACCCACTCCGAACCCGTACCTGAACTGAACTGACCCCTTCGCGTCATTCAGCCCTCCACAATCCCAACGATGAGCCTGAAGGGAGTGCAGCATCACCTCGTCCATCTGTGTGATGTCGCCTGCGCCAACAGTGAAGATGACATCGCCATGATGAGCACGCATCGTCATCATCTGTGCCGCGGTATGCATATCCTCCACTCCGCGAATCCAATCCTCGGCAGGCGTGTGGTCAAGCTTAAGCGCCTCGTCCACAATGGTGGCGGAGCTAATCGTCGGATAGTCCTCCTGCTTTTCACGTGCGGGGAAAATGCCGGTGACGATCACATCATCCGCCTTGGCCAATGCTTCAGCGAATTCACTCGCAAAGAACATGGTCCGGGAGAACACGGTGCGGCTGGAAGATCACGCGAATCACCGACTGCCGGTACTGCGGCGCGCCGCATCCAAGGCAATGCCGAAATGCTCCGTAGGATGATGCGCGTAATCATCAACGACAGTCACTTGGCCGACCATACCACGCACTTGGAAACGACGGGCAGCTCCAAGGAACGACGTGGCGGCTTGGGCAGCGTTCTCGACATCGACGCCCAACAACGCGGCCGCAATAATCGCAGCGGAGGCATTGCGCGCGTTGTGAATGCCTGGAACGGTAAGCGTCACCGGAACCATACGCTCATGTTCGCCCAACAATCCCGCGGGCATGTGTAAGGTGAAATGTTCGGCACCGCTTTGCGCGCTTTCGCTTTCCGATTCGATATGCACGAACGCGGCACCGTTCAAATCACCCAACGAAACCGTATCCTGCGTCGCATACACGACCGTACGCTTGGCCGTCTGCGGATCGAGAGCACGCAATACCGCAAGATTGCCTTCATCATCGCCGCACATCACCACCGATTTTTCGGCATGCTGAACATGATTGACAAAAGCCGCACGATAGTTTTCCTGCGTGCCGTAATGGTCGAGATGATCGGCTTCGGAGTTGGTGACAATAGCGATTTCCGGATGATACTTGGCAAAGCTGCCATCGGATTCGTCCGCTTCCGCCACAAGAACGTCGCCCTTACCAGCATGGCCTCCGTCAAGCGTCACACCATCCTTGCCTTGGATGGATCCGCCGATGGCATAGCTTGGATCGGCCAGATTTCCCTCACCGGCATGGGTGAGGATATGGGCCAGCATGGAACTGGTCGTGGTTTTGCCATGAGCTCCTGCGACCGTCACCGCACGTTTTGCGTTCATCAGCAATGCGAGAATGTCGCTGCGGTGCACGATGCGTTCGCCTGCTTCGTATGCTGCGACGATTTCCGGATTGTCGGATTTGATGGCGCTGGAGAATACGACGGTATGTTTGCCTTCGACGTTTTCTGCGCGCTGCCCGAATTCGACGGTAATGCCGATTCCCTGCAGACGATCGGTTTTGGCGCTGGGTTCACGATCTGAACCGTCCACTTCAACGCCCTGTTCGTGCAGCATTTCAGCGAGCACGCTCATGCCCGCGCCTCCAATGCCGATGAAATGGGTTGCCCCCAAATCATTCACGCCTTCCTGCGGACTGAACGACGCATGGGTTGGATCAAGAACGATGGTACCGGCTTCACGCTGGTTGTCAGACACGACTGCTCCTCTTGCATGTTTTTTCTAGCTTGTTCCATTATGGTCTCACCCATGGTCTCGCATATGGCCGATCATGGGTGGGATTTTGGAATGCGACGAACGCACCTGCCGTCGCCGCAGCCTACTTTTCGTCAATCATGGAAAGCACGCGCTTGGCCATGACTTCGGCGGCATCTCGAATACCGTATTGCCAGGCGTTGTCGCCATACTTGGCAAGCAGATCCGAATCGGCAAGCAGCTTCGGCACATGCTGTTTGACCCATTCGGCGGTGAATTCGCGATCAGCCACCATCAGACCGCCTTCCGCATCGACGACAGGCTGGGCGTTGAATCGCTGCTCGCCGTTGCCGATTGGCAGCGGAACATAAATCGCGGGGAGTCCCAAAGCCGTCAATTCCGATACGGTGCCGGCCCCAGAGCGACAGATAATCAGGTCGGCGCAAGCGAATGCGAGATCAATACGTTCCAAATACGGCGCAACACGATAATCGCCATCATTGCCATGGTCCGGGCCAAGCTCGCCAAGCACCTGTTCGCCGGCGCTCACCGACACCAATGAACGCACTTCATCATCTTTGCCTTTCCCAGTCAGATGAATCACCTGGGCGTGTTCCAGCAGCTCCCTAGCGGAAGCCGCCACCGCACGGTTCACGTTCACCGCGCCCAGCGACCCTCCAGTCACCACCACCAGTGGACGGTTCGGATCGACACCGAGTTGCGCTGCGGCCGATTGTCTTGTGGCAATGCGGTCATGTTCCATGCCATGGGCTATCGCTGCGATTTCGGCACGCAATGGCAATCCCACACGCTCGGCTTCAACACCCTTGCGTGGCTTCAAGCCGGTTTGCGCATAGGCGGTGCCAATCATGGACGCCCAGCGAGCTCCCAATTTGTTGGCCATTCCGGCACGGGCATTCTGCTCATGCATCGCGATCGGAATGCCCATCTTGTGCGCTGCCGCATATACGGGAGCGGACGTGTATCCGCCGAAGCCGACAACCACCTGCGCCTCATGACGGGTGAGAATGTCACGGACTTTGGCCGTTTCGGCCTTCCACTGCGCGGGAAACTTCAGCGCCGCCATATTGGGCCTGCGTGGGAAAGGAACCTTCTCAATGGTTTCCAGTTCGAAACCGGCCTGGGGAACCAAATCGTGTTCCAAGCCGACGACAGTGCCCACCACTGCGATATCGGCGTCTGGTTCAAGCTCGCGAATCACATGCGCCACGGCGAGCAGAGGATTGACATGACCTGCCGTACCACCGCCGGCAAGAACGATATGCTTCTGATTGCTCATAGTGTACGAGCTTAGCCCACGGCACCCCAGTACGCCGCGCGCCATACCGTCGCACACGCGGATGCTCACATTTCATCTACGTTTGCACACCGCAATACGCGGTAGCGTATGCTGCGGTCGCAGCCGACACTCAGACCCGCTGCATCTCCGCTTGGATCTGCGGCTGCTGCTTCATCATGCTGATGGTTACGCCTGCAGCGCCCAAACACAGAATCAACGACGAACCGCCCGCAGACACAAACGGCAATGGCACACCCATCACCGGAAACAATCCCACCACAACGCCGATGTTCACGAATGCCTGGCCGACGATCCACACGGTAATGCTGGCCAATACCAAAGTGATGTACCTGTCCTGCGATTGCAAAGCCACCACGAGCATGCACCATCCAAGCACCAAGAACAGCAGAATGACGAGAGAGGCGCCTACAAAGCCCGTTTCCTCACCGATGATGGCGAAAATGAAATCGTTGTGCGCTTCCGGCAGATATCCCCATTTTTCTCCGGAATTGCCGATGCCCACTCCAAGCAAACCTCCGGAGGCCATGGCGTATTTGCCATGCACCGCCTGATAGCAGACCCCCTGCATGTCGGATGCGGAGCAAGTTTGGTATGTGGCCATGATACGGCTGAGTCGGTTCGGACTGGTGATAACGAGTCCGCCAACCAAAACCGCACCGCCGCATGCCACGATAGCCAACCATTTGCCAGGAAATCTCCCAACAGCAACGCGGCACCTGCGATCGCGAACAGAATCATGGCCGTGCAAGATCCTTGCCACTCACAACCAACAGCAATGCAAGACCAAGCCACGCAATCAACTTGAGATATGCCTTATATGGTCCGACTTTGTTTATCTGCTTCTGCGCGTAGATCAGTTCCCGCGGCAGCCATATGCACAACGCAAGCTTAACGACTTCGGCGGGCTGGAAGGTAAATCCAAAAAGGCCGATCCAACCTTTGTTGCCTTGGACATCGATGCCCAAGGGGGTAAACGTCAGCGACTGCAAAAGCAAAGCGATAATCAGGAAGACGAAACTGAATTTCCTGATGAGCTCCGCCGGAATCATCATGCAGGCAACACCCACGATAAGTCCAAGAACGCAGAATCCCCCCTGTTTCAGTGCTTGGGACCACGGAGACTGTCCGTTGGCAATCATGTTTACCGAAGAGCTGGAAAACACCATGATCACACCGAAAATGGTGAGAATGATCACCGCGGTTCTGAACCCATGAAAACACCAAATCGGATTAAGCAGCTTCGCAGACCGACATAACCATGAAAATCGTACGACCTCGCCTTTCCGTACGGACGGCCTTGCCTTTTTCTTTGCGACCTTACATCAACCTGCCTGGTTTTAGGCTTTTCCATGCTCGTTCACCCAACGCTGAGCCTGCTGCGCGAACTGGTTTCCACGATCGGCATACGACTTGAACTGATCCATCGACGCACATGCAGGCGCCATCAGCACCACATCACCGGATTGGACATACTCGCCCGCGGCATCAACCGCCCGTTCCATAATGACCCCATTATCCGCCGGATCGATGATGGTCAGAGGAATGTTGGGAGCGCTCGTCTTGAACGCATCCAGCATCGGCTGCTGATCCCTGCCGATGATGACCGCGGCTTTGATGGTATGCGCCTGATCAGCCACCAATTGCTCGAAACTGCTGCCTTTGGCCAGTCCTCCGGCAATCCACACCACGGATTTATCGGCAAAACTATTGAGCGAGGCCTTGGCCGCATGCGCGTTGGTCGCCTTGGAGTCGTCAACGAAACGAATGGCTCCCCCATCCGCCATAGTGGCGGTGGCGACGGTCTGGATACGGTGGCCACCTGGAGTGAACTGCTTCAGGGATGCGATCGCCTTCTCCTTATCCGCGCCAAGTCCCAACACCAACGCCAATGCGGTCAATGCGTCGGCGAGCAAATGCGGATATACCGTGCCATCCGGCTCGGTCAGATGTGTGAACTCGGCAACTTTGGCAACCTGTTCAGGCTTGCCCGCCTCACCGCCCGCGATGCCGGACATGTCGACGATCCAGCCGTCCTTCACGCCAATCTGGCCATCTTGCGGTTCCGACAATGTGAATCCAACCCTACGGCAGCCTTCCGCGGTTTCGGCTGCGAATGCCAGCTTGGTCACGCGCTCATCATCCGCGTTGTACACCAACGCCTTCTTGGCATGGTGGAAGACCTTCGCTTTATCGGACGCGTAATTGTCGATACCGCCATGCCAATCAAGATGGTCGTCAGCGATATTGGTGATCGCCGCGCAATCCAACTCAAGAGAATCGGTGAAATGCAATTGGAAAGAACTGAGCTCAACACACAGCACATCATTTGCCGGATCGACTGCGGCATGGGACACCGCTTTGCCGATATTGCCGACAGCAGGTGCGGTCAAACCGCAAGCCGTCAACATCTCCGAAGTCATTTCCGTAGTGGAGGTCTTGCCATTGGTACCGGTGATGCCAATCCATTGCGCAGGATGCCCAGTGGCATCGCAATCCACCCGCAGCTGCCAGGCAAGCTCGACCTCGCTCATCACCGGAATGCCACGACGTTGCGCTTCGAGAATGAACGGGGTCCTCGGATTGAATACCGGAGAAGTCATCACCAAGTCGACATGATCCCAATCAATGTGGTCGAAAGAGTGCAGATCGGCATCAGGCTTCTTCTCATCCACACCCAACACCTTTTCGGCGCGGGAACCCAACACCTCCATCATGCTCTGGCCAGAAACTCCAAGACCCGCCACAATCGCGGTCTTACCGCTCATATCCATATCCATCATCCTTCGATCGTCAGAACCTCATACGCCTTAATATCACAGTCATATTGCGTTCATTCGCAACGGCAACAGACCGAGCATCGACTGTCACAAGCCGGAACGGGCAACCCAATCGCCATAGAAAAGCACCAAGCGACCAGCACGAACAGCAGTTCAATCATCCAGAAGCGAATCACAACCTTGACTTCGGGCCATCCCTTCAATTCGAAATGATGGTGGATCGGAGCCATCTTGAACACACGCTTATGCGTCATCTTGAAATAGCCGACCTGAATGACATCGCTCAACGTTTCCATGACGAACAGGCCGCCAAGAATAATCGCGAGGAATTCCGTATGCGTGGCGATGGACATGGCAGCGAACAGGCCGCCAAGCGCCAACGAACCGGTATCTCCCATGAAAATTGAAGCCGGATTGGAGTTGTACCACAGGAACCCGAAGCATGCTACCGCCGCGCAAGCCGCGATAATGGTCAGATCAAGTGGATCAGATACCGCGTAGGTAAAGCCCTCATGCCCCGATCCCTTAAGGTGGTAGAACTCCCAAAAAGCGATCACCGCATATCCCATGAACGCAATCATCGAAGAGCCAGCTGCCAAACCGTCAAGACCATCAGTCAGATTGATGGCATTGGTCCACGCGGTCATCAGGAAGTTCACCCAAATCACGAACAGCACGATAGCCACGACCTTACCCGCGAATTCGAAACTGAAGAACGGCTCCTCAATGAAGCTCATGCCGGCCTGGCACTGGGGAAACCGGAATTCGTAGGCAGAATCAACGCCAGCACCGCATATATGGTAGCCAGAATGAACTGACCGATGAACTTGCCCTTAACCGTCAATCCCTCGCTCTGCTTCTTACGAACCTTCGCGAAATCATCAATAAAACCAAGCAATCCCATCGACAACATGGCAAACAGCACCAGCACCGCAGACCACGACGGAGTCTCACCCCGCGTGACGAAGCGGTACAGCGCCGACGAGCCCCAGCCCAACACAACCGCCAAATTGATGACCACGCCACCCAACGTAGGCGTGCCACGCTTGACTAGATGGGATTTCGGACCATCCTGACGTATGTATTGCCCATAATTCAGCTTGTGCACCAAACGAATCAGCAGCGGGGTGCCCACGATCGTCACAACCAGCGACACCACAATTCCGATGATGAGCGAAATCACCTGATGTTCTCCGTTTCAGTCAGACATTCTTCAGATAACGTCGTTTATTCGATTATTCGAATCTTGCTAAATACTCTTGTTCTATTGTGCAGCCAGGGCCTGCCAACGTTCGGCCAAAGCGCTCAAGCCGGAAGCGTGGGAGCCCTTAAGCAGCACCACAGCGCCCGGATGTTCCACGGCGAGTTGCGTCACCAGACGATCGGCCTCGTCAATGTCGTGCACCCAATCAATATGGGAAGCACATCCCGCAGCGGATGCACCTTCAGCCATGGCACCGGCCAGAGCGTCCAAAGAGGCATCGGATGTGCTGCCGACCGTCAGCAACGCGTCAACGTCGCCTTCCACCGCATACCGGCCGATGCAGCATGCAAATCCTTTCATCCGGACCAAGCTCAAGCATGGCACCCAACACCGCAATACGGAACGGTTGGGTCTCAGCACCCGCCTTCCAACGCAACAATCCGTCAAGCCCCGCCTTCATGGAATCGGGATTGGCATTAAACGAATCGTCGATCAAGGTGAACGATGTTTCAGGCTTGTGCACCGTGGAAACAGCCATACGATGAGGACTGATGGCCGTGACGTCAGACAGCGCGGACGCGACCTCATCCATCGACATACCCAAATGCATCGCTACCGAAGCAGCCGCCAACGCATTCATAACGTTATGCTGACCGCAAATGCCAGAGTGACCTCGCATGCTCGCCATCACCATTGTCCAAAATGAAGCTCGGATGGTCCAATTCGTCGCAATGCACATGTTGCGCGCTGATTGCCGGCTTGCCGTCATTGTTCTGCGGAAGTCCGAACCACATCACCGTCGCCCGGAGCGATCGGCGCTCGATCGCAGCCACATGCTCGTCATTCGCGTTCAGTACGGAAAGACCACCTGGAACAAGACCACGGATGATTTCCGATTTGGCTTGTGCGATGCGTTCCGGCGAGCCGAATTCCCCTAGATGCGCGACGCGACTTTCAACACGACCGCAATATCCGGCGGCACCAGCGACGTCAAATTCGCGATTTCCCCAACATGATTGGCACCCATTTCCGCAACCAGAAAGCGAGTTTCCGCATGTACTTTGAGCGAAGTCAGCGGCAGTCCGATTTCATTGTTGAACGATCCGACCGGCGCAATCGTCGGTCCTATGTGCGCCAGCAACGCCTTCATGAGATCCTTGGTAGTGGTTTTTCCGACGGAACCGGTGATGCCAATCACCGTAAACGGCGTTTCCAACGCACGCCGGCGTTCGATATTGTGCTTGGCCAACGCGCCCAAGGCAAGCACCGTATCTTCCACCACGATCTGAGGCACTCCGGCACCGTCGATCTCATGGTCGACTATTGCGGCAACAGCGCCCTGAGCGCCTACCTTCGACACATAATCGTGGCCATCCACGCGTTCTCCGGCAATCGCACGAATACCGATCCTTCAACAATCTGTCGTGAATCAGTGAATGTGCTGGTGGCCACAGGCGTATCAATCGCCGCGGTGCCGGCAATCAGCCGTCCCTGAACCGCCTGGGCGATTTCCTCCAAGCTCATTGGCATCATGGTCGGGCTGCTCACTCTGATTTCTCCTCTGTGTTGATGTACTGCATATTGTTCACGTTGTTTACGATTATCACTATTCGACGTCCGCATCCGTTCCGATCGAGACTAGTTCAGATCTCGAGATACACGCAATGCGCTTTTAATATTGGCTTTACGTACGCCGGCCGCAAGCACCATGGCGATGGACAATGACAACGCGCTGCTGTCCGTCTGCCCGTATGCCTCCGTCGCTTGCGCTGCGAGCGCATCGGATTCCTGCGTACGACCTGCGATGTGGGTCTGCTTGCCGACAGTGCATCCAAACCGTGCGACCGACTTGACGATCTCAGCCTCGCTGAGACCCTTGTCGTCGCAGCCAAGCACATCAACATTCACCGACTGCAACGCATCGTCATTCAACGTTTCCTCGCTGAGCGCAAGGATCACAGCGGCGGCGCCGTCTTCGGCGCACACAGCATCGTACGCTGCACGTCAAGAATCGACAATGGATAGTTCAGATCAAGGAATCGTTCCAACGATTGCGAATTGCCGGCACTAATCACGCCGACCGGATTGCCGAGCATGTGCAGGAAATCCGCGAGATCCCTCACACCCTGTTCCACCGTTTGCGTATTGCTGCCAGCCACGGCGAACACCGCCAGCGAATCGGATGGGCTGCCCGCCATCTCGCTGGCAAGCTTGCCCAACTGTTGCGCAGTCGGTTCGGCATAAATCAAAGGAATCTGAACGCCATCCGTTTTTCCTCGCAACGCATGCGGCACCACCGCACCATACGCACCAAGCGCTTGCACCTGCCGTAACTGTTGCTCATCCACCTGCATGGACGGCATGAACAACGCTCCCGGCCGCACCGAATCGATGTCGTCGGCAATGGACGTGACCGTCACTTCGGTAGCGAACGCGGGATCAAGGTCAAAGCCATATCTGCTGGCAAGCAGACCCAACGTCATTCGCCTATTCATGGATTCGCTGACCGCGCTCATCTTTCCGCCCCTCCGTTCTTCATGCTCACACACTCACCAAGTCACTGGAATAGCATCAGTTCGCGGACTTGACGCCGGCACTTCGTACTTCTGCATAAGGAATTCACCAATCTCCGCAGTGACCGGGCCTGCCGTCAGACCACCATAACCGCCTTGCGGATCTTTCAACACCACCGTAACGACGAAACGAGGATTATCCGCAGGAATAATCGCAGAATAATCGCTGATAATCGATGACAGACGTCCGTCCGCACCGGCAACTTCCGCGGTACCGGACTTTGCCGCGACACGGTAACCATCCACTTTGACGAACTGGGAATAGTGGTCGGACACGGATTCCATGGCATTCATCACCTGTGAGGCCACCTGCTCGTCAATCACGCGCGTCGCTTCGCCTTCAGGCTTCTGCTCTTCGGAATGCCCTTCGGCATCGCTGATCGCTTGATGATGCGCTGCGGCTTTTTGACGCCCTTGTTGGCGATCACGGCAACCGCGTTCGTCAACTGGAGCGCATTGGTCGTATACGCCTGGCCGAACAGCACGGTGTTCTGGGTTCGCAGATCCCATTGATCGGCCGAATACAGCAGACCATCCGCTTCGCCGGGAAGACCAAGCCCATTGTCTTGTCCGATACCGAATTTGCTGATGAACTCATATCGCTGCTCGTTAGACATCTTCTCCGCGGCGATCGATCATGCGACATTCGACGATTGCTCGAGAATGCCTGCCAGCGTCCAATGCTCATCGCGTGGGTCGTCGCATCGCTGTAGGTCTGCCCGTTCG
>ENA-OQJS01000242-OQJS01000242.1-human-gut-metagenome-genome-assembly--contig:-NODE-242-length-10235-cov-1.431935_pt1 | contig 10235 bp, 7 predicted proteins | sample MGYA00242598_ERZ504764 | MGnify/ENA primary metagenome ERZ504764 (study PRJEB26092, sample SAMD00036368) | human gut metagenome | host: Homo sapiens | study: EMG produced TPA metagenomics assembly of...
GAAAAAATTGCATGTAGTTTTTAACCAAATTCTTCTCGATTGTTTTTTTTAAAATCGTACAAATTTCCGAAATGTTTTGTACAAAAATAAGAGGTTTTTGCTGTATTTGTTAATTGATTGATTTACTTTGTTTTATATAATTATAGAAGCTTCTTGTAATAAGCGCATGTATTCATGGGGAATTTATGGATTTTTTTGTCAAATTGTAATGCGCGTGATTAAATTCATTTTACAATAGACTCTGTAAAGTATATCTGTTTATCTGAATGACCGGTTTTATGTTTTTTCTGTATCAAAGGAATTTATTGGGATTTTGTTTATATTTGCAAATCTTGAATTTAAACATTACTTATGAAAACTAAACATTTATGCTGTGCTATGGCTTTAATCGGAAGTCTGGCGATGACAGAAATTTATGCACAACAAACGATTGTGGCTTGCAACGGGAAGACTTATAAACAGGGAGATACGCTTGTTGTCGGCAAGCCTGCTTCTTCGGGTTATTTATATATGCGGTCAGTTGACGGACAAGGAAGTTTGAGCCCTGTATACGAACGAGATATTGTCGGTTCAAAAATGATTATTACTTCTGTCCCTGAATATGATAAAAAGCTGTATGAATCTATGGGTATCTACGAACAGCCAGAAACGCCTCAGATTGTTATGGCTGAGGGAGAAGGAAAACATTTTTGTATTAGTCTGAATGGAGCCTTGACAAGTGGAAACATAATGTCCGATTATATGCCTTCGGCTGTTGAAGGAGCTGTAGATTTGACTCCGTCGATTTTATATGTGTATGCTTTGAAACTTTATCAGACAGCCGTAGACGAAAAGGTTATAGATAGATATGCGTCATTGTGTGTTCCTGAGGAATTTGAACAAGCATCTGCAGATCCGTTCGCTTTAGAAGAAATACGTAAGACCTATCAGGCAAAGCTTCTTCAGGAATTAGAAAAAGCTGATTTTTCGAAGGTATTCCGTTTGAAATGTTTGTCAGAACTTCAGCAATATGATATGAATAAAGGGTGTTTTCCTTTGTCTGGATTTTCTTGTGCTGACGTAAAAACTAAGCAACAGAAGGATTTAAGTAAACTTGGCTATTGTTTATGGGAAGAATGTGCTTTCCATTTTACTAATACTTCTTATTTTACTTCCCTTCCTGTAGATAAAGCACGTGCCAAAGGTTTTTACGATATGAGAAAATATGCTCGTGTTCCTGCTTACGACAAGCCTGTAGCTACCTTATATGTGTATGTTAAGTTTAAGAAGGAGCCTGTAAAACTTCCAGAACAGAAAATAATGGTTTATTCAAAGGGACAGAATTTTGATTTTAGCTGGTCAACTTTAAATAAGGCTTATGGCAAGAAGGCATTGAATATGGATATTGTTCGAATAGATGGATATAATGATTTACTTCCTTATGTGAATGGAGAAGTGACATATAATTACTTAGGCAGTGTCGCTTTATAAAAGAATGGAGCTGTATTGCGAGTTACATACGATACAGCTCCATTTTTCATAGAACAATAATTATTTATTAGGCGAATCCCATTTGTATGTCTGATTGCAAGTAATGTTCAGTGTCTGATTGCCGCTTTGTATACGGAAATCACCCTGTTCAAGGATCCATTTACCGTCAGCTCCAACAAAAGCAAGATCACTGGCTTTGATAGTTAAAGTAACGGTTTGTGTTTCGCCTGGTTGTAATTCCACTTTTTTGAAAGCACGCAGTCTGCGGTTTTCGGGAACGAGAGAAGCAACCAGATCGCTGCTGAACAGCATTACAGCTTCCTTTCCTACGAGCTTTCCGGTATTGGTTACATCTACAGAGAACTGAAGTTCGTCGGTTGCTGTAAATGAAGGATGATTCACGCGCAAGTTGCTATATTCAAATGTGGTGTAGCTCAATCCGTAACCGAATGGCCATTGTACAGAGATAACTGCATCATAGTCGTAAGCTCCTTCCATCTTATCCATTTCTTCGCTTACCCGATAGTCGTATGTAGTAAGTGCTGCCTGATGGCGTGGATAAGTGTACGGCATCTTGGCACTCGGATTAGCGTCACCTGCCAGAATATTTGCCAGTGCATCTGCTCCGTAGTTACCCGGCAACAGAATATTGATAATTCCGCTGGCAAGAGGTTCCAGATCGTTTATCAGACGAGGTCTGCCTTCGTTCAGTATCAGAATAATAGGCTTTCCAGTGGTAGCAAGTGCCTTTACAAGTTCACGCTGGCTGGGTGAGATAGCCAGGTCGGAAAGATTACCCGGAGTTTCGCAGTAAGAGTTCTCACCGATGCAGGCGATGATGATATCTACATTCTTTGCGGCAGCTACAGCTTTTTCTATTTCCGGTTCATTCTCTTCTGTATAAGCACCTTCCGGTTTGTAAGTTACACCTTGTTCCAGTGTTACATATTCGCTTCCGAACTTGTTGCATAGGGCTTCGTAGATGGTATTATACTTACCGGCAAATCTGTCGGCAAGGTGTCCTTGCCATGAGTAACTCCATCCACCATTCAGACAGCGCATAGAGTTGGCATTCGGACCGGTAACCAGCAGTTTCTTGCCTTTAGCCAACGGAAGAATATTGTTTTGGTTTTTCAACAGAATTTCTGATTCTTCGGCTGCACGGAGAGCCAGTTCTGCATGTTCTTTACTGCCAAACAATGGATATTCTTGGGTTGGAGTATTGGGTTGCTCGAAGAGTCCAAGACGATACTTCAGACGGAGGACACGACGTACGGCATCGTCTATGCGACTCATCGGCACTTTATTTTCTTCAACCAGTTCTTTCAGCAATGTACAGAAGTTCAGATCGTATGGTTCCATGGCCATATCTATACCGGCATTGATAGCTATCTGGATGGCTTCTTTTTTTATTGGCAGCAATGCGTTCGCGAGTGTACAGGTTGTTGATGTCGGCCCAGTCAGTAATCAGCATTCCGTCCCATCCGAGATCCTCTTTCAGCCATTTGGTAAGCAGTTCATAATTAGAGTGTACGGGAACTCCATTGATGGAACCGCTGTTTACATGATAGTCAGAGCGCCTGCTTCTACACATTCTTTGAAGGGAGCGAAGCATTTTTCACGTAATTCCGATACGGGTATGTATGCAGGGGTACGGTCTTTTCCTGTACGCGGCAGGCTGTATCCCATGTAGTGTTTGACTGATGTGGCAATGCGGTCGGCAGGTATATGATTGGGATCATCACCCTGAAATCCGCAGACAGCCGTGCTTCCCATGATGGAATTTACCAGACAGTCTTCACCATAGTTTTCCCATACGCGTGACCAGCGTGGATCACGTGCCATGTCTACAGTAGGAGAGTAAGTCCACGGGCAGTTGCTGGCACGTGTTTCGTATGCAGTTACACGTGCGGCCTCGTATGCCAGGTCGGGATTGAACGAAGCACCCAGATTGATGTTCTGAGGGAAGAGGGTGCCATCCAATGTATAGGTTGTCCCATGGTTTTGGTCCAACCCGTAGATACATGGGATTCCTATTTCTTTCATCGACATAGACTGGATTGTTCCGATAATTTCCTGCCATTTGTCTTTATCTTGTGCCACCGGCCCCGGAGCGTTCAGGAATGAACCTACTTTATATTCTGCAATGGCCTTGCGCAGTTTAGCTTCGTCAAGCTGGAATTCTCCATCGACAAAACCTCCCAATACATCAATGGCAAGTTCGGTCATTTGTCCGATTTTCTCTTCCAGAGTCATTTTCGAAAGAGTGGCTTCCACCTGTTGCTCTAATTTTGCGTCTTTGGCAATTGCTGTTGCTGGAGCTGCCTGTATGGAACAGGCAGCTATTGTGAAAGCAAATAAACTTGATGTTATTTTCTTGTGTATCATATAATGTGTGTTTTTTGAGAATGATTTATTGTACGCTTATTCTGTCTACATAATATCCGTGGCCAATGCAGAGGAAACCGTCTTCTGTCTGAATCTTGTCCAGTACTTCCTGAGTTAATTGAATTTGTTTTACTCCGTCTTCCTGGAATTCGATGACGGCAGTACCGGGCAGATCGTTCCACCAGCCTGTTGTGGTGCGCAACTGGTGATATTCGTCGGCAGAGTTTACTGAATAGTATATGCTTAATACGGCTCCTGCTTTTATGCTGGCGAATACATCCTTTCCGATCAGGTTGAAAGTCTTGTTCGGATTGTCATCGGGTAAATCCCATGATACATAGTGATGACCTTCCCATAAAACTCTTTCTGAAGATACAACTACTGTCTGTTCTATGATGTTCCCCGCAGTGGTATAGAACATGACTTCTTTTCCTGATGTGGTTCTTCCGGTAAGTGTGTATTCACCATCTTCCAGTGAAGGACAGGTAAAGGCTATCTCGGTTTCCGACTGACGGATAAAGCTGGAAACAGTCTGTCCGCCGAAAGTGAACGATTCTATCTGATTGAGATTGATACCTGTCATTACCCATTCGCTGTTTGCTGTAGTACGTTCTGAGCCGGCTGTGATGAGTGCGTCACTGGTAACGGTTACTTTGTTTCCTCCGTATTCATTGCCACCGTTATCTACAAGAATAATCCGATAGGTTCCGTCTGCCAGTCCTTCCGGAACGGTATATTCGATGTAGCTGTTTTCTCCGTTTTCTGTGTGAGCGATATCGGTTGCTGTTTTTCCGCCGATAACGATGCTATTTACTTTATCAAGGTTGTTGCCGTAAGTTGTGCTTTTGCTCCAGTAGTAATGATGCGTTCGAAGCCGATTTCGGTAGCCCAGGGATCATCTGCCAAAGGATTGACCTGAATGAGTCCTTCACGGTAAGTCGATTTGCCGATGCTGGTTGTAGCGGTCACTTTCAAATGATAAGTTCCTGCTTTCAGAGCGAGGTCAATTTCTTTTCCTGTCTGTATTTCTTCTCCGTCAATAAACCATGTAACGGTTGTATAATCGGCAGGAGTCACAGTCAGTGTCATCGAGAAGTTGGCATCACGGCTGATATTTGAAACTACCGGCAGTTCACCGTTTACTTGGTCGGGAAATAAAGGGTCAAGGATTCGGGGATCGTCATTTTCTGTTGCTGTAGAAAATGGAGTTTCTTCCGTGCAGGCGATGAGTCCGAAGCTCATAGCAAGCATGATTAATAGTATGTGGTATATCTTTTTCATATCTGAATCTAATTAAAAAATGATTGTTATTTTGTTGCATCTTTGTCCCACCATACCGGAGTGTACCAGTTGTCTGTTCCTCCCATGCGGTTTAGAGCTTCTTCGTAACTTACTTTATTGTAAGATGATTCCAGAACCGGGTAGCAAAGGCGCACCGGAATTTCAGTACCGCCGGTCAGATATTGTCCGAAACCGTATTCAGCAGGTGATTTCAATTTCGGATAACCAGAACGGCGTATGTTTGCCCAACATTCAGCCGGATTAGTGAAGTGGAGAATCCAGGCCTGTGTATTGATGGCTTCTTTTTTCTGTTCGTCAGTATGTCCGATTCCGTTTTGATTTATATATTCTTCGAATGTTTCATCCGAAACCTGGTCGCATCCATAGCTTTCTGTCAGGAAATCGATAGCTGCACGTACTCCTGTTCTGTACAGTTCGTCTATAGACTTACTTCCTGTATTCCATCTTTTGAGAGAAGCTTCGGCCAATAGAAATTCAACTTCTGCGTATGTCATGACTACGCCGGGGTTTGTACTTTTCAGAAAGTTGTTAGCCAGTTTAGGTTCTGTTTCACGAGCTACTGTTGTGCTTATGGAAGGATTGGTTTCTGCAAGCTCCTTCAAAATATCGCTGTCATATCCACTAGGCCACGGATCATAGCTGAATGCTCCCGGTTCGCATGGCTGGAAAGCGATACCTTTTTCCAGCATTTCGTTTGTCAGATCGATGCGGTTATCGGGGCTGGTAGAACTCATCAGGCCATCGTAATAGCAGCGTCCGATCATAAACGTACGAGGATCACCTGTGTTATACAACTGATTGAAGAGAGTAGAACATAGATAGCTTGGGTTATTGGCCGGATCGTTACCGAACAACAGTTGTGACAAGGCATTTCCACGGTAGTCTGTATAGGCTTCCTGTCCGAAACTTGAATGATTTTTCCATGTATTGGATAAGTGCATTGTCATCATTGCTTTGGAAGATGCCGCCTTCGTCTTGCAGGGCTGCCTCAAACTCTTCCTGAGCTTTTTGAGGAGCGACATTGGAGATACGCATGGCAAATCTCATTCTCAATGAATTGGCAAGCTTTTTCCATTTGCTTACGTCGCCGTTGAAAATAACATCACCTGTAATTTTGTCTTTGCTGGCATCCATGTTGTTGCCGGCAGTTTTGAGTTCTGTGAAAAAATCGTTGTAGATTTCTTCTTGTGTATCGTAACGTGGGTTGAATTTCTCTTCCAGAAAGCCTTTGCCTGCTTCACTGCAAGGTACATCTCCATGAATATCTGTAATGACTGACATAAGGTATACTCTGTAGATACGTACTGCCGAATTGATATTTACTTTTTCAGCATTATCGGCTGTACGATATTGAGCATCTGTCAGGTTTTTGATAGCAGTTGTATAAAACGTAGTCCAGATACGTCCCATTTCATTATTGTCGACAGTATGTCTGCCTCCATAGTTCGTTGTATTCCAGCATCCCATAAGTTGTTGGTTGAATGCATACAGGTAGTTCCTGTAGATTTCTACCATTCCTAAGTTGCCATAAGTCTGTAGCTGGGCTGTGGTAAGCTGTGCATTCGGATCGATAGTTGAGGCTTTCGACGGATCTGTATTCATATTCTCCATATACTCATCGCTACATGCTGTAAAGAATATGGTGAATGCCGCCAATATCAGGGTAAAATATGATTTATAGTATTTCATTGTATTTCTTCTTTAATATATTACGTAATGAACTATCTTTAGAATTTGAGATTGACATTGAATCCGTAACTTCTGCGTGATGGGAGTGAACCATATTCCAATCCCATACCGGTTGTATTGTTATAGTTTGAATCCGGATCAATATTTGGAATATTCTTCCATACGATAAACGGATTACGTGCAACGAATGAAACTGTGAGTCCTTTTACTACGTTTTTCAGCCATGACTGAGGTACTCTGTAGCTTAAGGTGATTTCACGGCATTTGATGTATGAATTGTCGTAGATAAACATTGACGGAGCATTTCGGCAGACACTCATCCAGTAATCTTCTGGGTTAATGTAAATATCATTCGGACGATAAGTTCCGTCACCGTTATCAATTACACCCGGAGCAATGAAACCACCGGTAGGAGTCCAGTCGGGAGAACCTTTGGCAATACCTGCGGCCTGGCGTTGTTCTTCCGAGCGATACCATTCTTCACGGCCTGCGAGTGTTTCTTTACTTTTACCAGATTCATAAGAAGCACGGGCAGACATAGAATAGAGGTCAGCTCCGACTTTGATATCGAAAAGAGCAGAGAGAGATAAGTTTTTATAAGTAAGCGTTGTTCCAAGACCTCCGGTCCAGTCCCAGGAAGCATTACCCAGTACATGATTGCTCTTGTCGTACTGTGGAAGTCCGGTCTGCGGGTCTATAAGAATATCTCCGTTTTCATTGCGTTTGAAGTCCGGTCCTACGATAGCTCCGAAGTTCTCGCCGACTTTTGCTGCAACTTGTACATCCAGCCATGCTGCTTTTTCAAGTTCGAACATGTCCATGCCATCTACCAGTTTCTTTACTTTATTGCTGTTCTTTGAAAAGTTCAGGTTCAAATCCCAGGAGAAATCCTTAAGTTCTATCGGACGTGTGTTAAGTGCGATTTCGATACCTTTATTTTCAATTTCACCAGCGTTGATCAGGCGGTAATTATAACCGGAAGTCCATGAACTGGCCATACCCATAATCTGATTCTTACTGTTTTGAGTGTAGTAAGTAAAATCGAGTCCGATACGGTTCTTCAGGAACTTCATCTCCAGACCAAGTTCGAAAGAGTTGGTCTTAGTCGGTTTCAAGTTTTTATTAGGCATTGTCGAATTATTGATGTATCCGATGGTATAGCCCGGGTAGGTAAATTTCGATTTGCTGTAAACCAGTCCCAACTGATAAGGATCGGTGTCGCTACCTACTTGTGCCCATGATAAACGGAACTTTCCGTAAGGCATCAGGTCACTTTGTTTTAGTAATTCCGAGAATACAAAACTTCCGGAGAATGACGGATAAACATATACATTGTTTCCGATAGGCAGGGTAGACGACTGGTCGCCGCGTAAAGTTGCATCGAGATAAACCAAATGTTTCCATCCTACGTTTACTGCACCATAAACCGAATTGATTTGTTTACGGTAACTGTTCTGTTCCAAGCTGGTTTCATTGAAGCTCATCAGGGCTACTACATCACGAATCTGCATATCCTGGGCAGTAGTGACGGTAGTCTGATTATTGACCTTGTAAACGTTTCCTCCCAATGTTGCATTGAAATCGAAATCTCCCCACGTATTGTTATAGAGCAAGTAGTTCGAAGTTGTACATGCGGTTACGGAAATTACTGTTCTGCAAATAACCGGCTTCGTATCCCGGGGTAGTAGGAGCTTTGAAATCTTCGAATATGAAGTAGTTCAGTTCTGCACCGATTGTACCTTGCAGTTTCAGGTGTTTGTTAATGTTCCAGATTGCTTTTCCATTGAAACGGAACTGGTCTTTCTTCGAATTGTTGGAGTTTTTGTAAACGTCCCAGTAAGGATTTACGTTGTATGGTCCATACCATTCCAGTTGGAATATTCACCGTTTTCATCCTGATAGTTTTTCAGCCATTCCTGATCGTAGGTTGTTGCCAGAGTCATCAGGTTCTTTCCGATGTTCGATTTGCTGTCACCCAGTGCCGGGCGATTTTTTACAGCTTCGCGAGTATAGTTGGCACTGAAGTCAACATCTACCTTTCCCAGACTGGTGTTGGTACGCAGGTTGAAAATGTCACGGCTCATGTTCGACTGAGGAACAATATCTTTGTTTCTCATATCGGTATAGGTGAAACGTACACCTGTATGTCCGCTGTTGGCACTGATGATAGCTGTATTGGTAGCTGTCAGACCTGTTTGGAAGAATCCGGAAGTATTGTCTGGAATGATGAGATAAGGACGTAGCTACACCGTCAAAATATGTCAGCATATTACTGCCGTCAGCTTTTGGTCCCCAGCTTTTGTTCGTATTTGAAATGGCATCGATGCTGTATGTTCCGTTGCTTCCCATACCATATACCTGCTGTATATCGTTCCATTTAGCCAACTGGGTATCGAAGGTGAGTGTACCATTATATTCTACACTGAATTTCTCTTTTCCATTGGCTTTTTTGGTTGTAATGAGGATAACTCCATGACTGGCACGGCTACCGTAAAGAGCAGATGCAGCAGGACCTTTCAATACAGACATGTTTTCGATATCATCGGGATTGATACTGGAAATTCCGTCACCTAAATCGAAACCTCCTGAAGTACCAGCACTACCATAGTTGGTATTATCAAGAGGCACACCGTCGATGACATACAACGGCTGGTTGTTTCCTGTCATTTCTGTACTACCACGCAAAATAACTCGTGTTGATCCGGAAGGACCTCCGGCTGTCTGGCTGACTACAAGTCCCGGAACGCGACCTGCCATTGAGTTGATTACGTTTGTTTCCTTGGCTTTTGTAAGCGATTCACCTTTTACCTCATCAACTCCGTAGCCCAATGCCTTACGTTCTCTTTTGATACCTAATGCAGTTACTACTACTTCATTCAATACCTTACTGTCTTCAGCCATGACAATATTCAATGGCTTTTTACTTGCTTCTATTTCTATCGTTTTGTAGCCAATGTAACTGATAACCAGTGTTGCACCTGGAGCTACGTTTAATGTAAACTTTCCATCTAAGTCGGTGATGGTTCCGTTGGTAGTATTTCCTTTTTCTATACTGATGCTCCGATAACGGGACCGGTAGCATCGGTTACAGTTCCGGTTACAGTGTGGGTCTGTTGCTCAACAGCAGAATGAACTGGTTGGGTAATTGCTTTCATCGGTGAAATTCCACCTATAAAACAAAGTGAGAGTGTGCCACATAATAGTGTGTACCTGCAATTTTTTGTTTTCATAGATTTGTTTGTATTCAATACTTCGGTAAATTTTTACCGAAAAATTAAAAGTTAAACAATAAAACCGGCAAAAGTCGGTTCAGAAACACTAAAGAGAATCATTGAAATGTTGTCAAAACGAATGGATTAAGCATGAAGAAATGTGCTGAAAAAAGA
>ENA-OQJS01000243-OQJS01000243.1-human-gut-metagenome-genome-assembly--contig:-NODE-243-length-10234-cov-0.893242_pt1 | contig 10234 bp, 12 predicted proteins | sample MGYA00242598_ERZ504764 | MGnify/ENA primary metagenome ERZ504764 (study PRJEB26092, sample SAMD00036368) | human gut metagenome | host: Homo sapiens | study: EMG produced TPA metagenomics assembly of...
TCGACGATCAGAGGACGAGGATGCGCACGACCATGAGGACGAAGATGCAGATCACGAGGATGTACACGACCATGAGGACGAGGATACACACGACGAATCTTCCCATGATCATGCGCACGAATCCCACGGCGAACAGGACGAGCACGTCTGGACTTCGCCGAAAAATGCGATGCGGATTGTCCAGAAACTCTGCGATTCCCTCTGCCGCCTCGACCCGGAGCATGCGGACGATTACCAGGCAAATACCGCCTCGTATCTTGCTTCGCTTACCTCCCTCGATGAGGAATTTTCCGATGTCACCGCAACTGCAAGCCGCCATACCATTGTTTTCGGCGACCGTTTCCCGTTCCGCTACTTTGCGGACACCTACGGCCTCGACTACTACGCGGCGTTTCCCGGCTGCTCCTCGGAATCCGAGGCGAGTGCCAAAACACTTTCTTTTTTAATTGACAAGATCAACGAAGAGCAGATTCCTGTCGTCTTCCACACCGAGCTGTCCAACGAAAAAATGACGGACTGCATCTGTGAGGCGACCGGCGCGAAAAAGCTGCTACTTCACTCCTGTCACAACGTATCCAAAGATGATTTCGAAAACGGCGCCACGTATCTTTCCCTGATGGAACAGAATGTCGCCGCACTAAAGGAGGCTCTGAACTAATGGCTCTACTTACCTGCAGTGATGTCACCTTCTCCTACGAGGGCATCCCGGTCCTGACCGATGTCAACTTTGCCCTGGAAGCCGGCTCCTACCTCTGTATTGTGGGCGAGAACGGTTCCGGAAAAAGTACTCTGGTCAAGGGACTGCTTCACTTAAAAAATCCGTCCACCGGCTCGATCACAACCGGCGACGGGCTTCATCCAAGCGAGATCGGCTATCTGCCGCAGCAGACCGCCGCACAAAAGGATTTCCCGGCGAGCGTCTGGGAAGTCGTGCTGTCCGGCCGGCAGAACCACCCGCATTTCCCGCCGTTTTACACAAAAGCAGACAAAGAGGACGCGCTCCGCAATATGGAGCTTCTCGACCTCCTTCCATTAAAGAAACGATGCTACCGTGATCTCTCCGGCGGCCAGCAGCAGCGTGTGCTTCTCGCTCGTGCGCTTTGCGCCACAAAGAAACTGCTGCTCCTCGACGAGCCGGTCACCGGCCTTGACCCGGTGATGACAACGGAAATGTACCAGCTCATCCGCCGGATCAACCGCGAGCAGCATGTTACCATCATCATGGTTTCCCACGATATCCGCAACATTCTGCCGGATGCCACACACATTCTCCAGCTCGACCAGAAGCAGGTCTTCTTCGGTCCGACGGACGAGTATCTGAAAACCGAGGCTGGAAAACAGTTTTTAGGAGGTGCCGACTTATGATTTCGATCTGCTGAAAATGCTTTCTTATCCGTTTATGCAGCGTGCCCTTGTGGTCGGTATTCTCGTCTCGTTGTGCGCCGCACTGCTTGGCGTCAGCTCGTGTTAAAGCGCTACTCCATGATCGGCGACGGCCTCTCCCATGTCGGATTCGGCTCTCTTGCGATTGCAACGGCACTCGGTTTTGCTCCGCTTGCCTTCACAATCCCTGTCGTCGTGCTTGCCGCCTTTCTACTGCTCCGCATGAACGAATCCAGCAAGATCAAAGGCGACGCCGCCATCGGCCTGATTTCAAGCTCTGCGCTTGCGATCGGTGTCATCACGGTTTCGTGGTCGAGCGGCATGAACACCGATGTCAACAACTACATGTTCGGAAGCATCCTTGCGATGAGTGATGAGGACGTTGTTCTCTCCGTAGTGCTCTCCATCGTCGTGCTGATCCTGTTCGTCCTGTATTACAACCGTATTTTTGCCGTCACTTTCGACGAGACATTTGCCAAAGCAACCGGTGTCCGCGCAGAGGTTTACAACATGCTGCTGGCATTCTTAACCGCTATCACCACCGTCCTCGGCATGCGCATGATGGGCGCGCTTCTGATCTCCAGCCTGCTGATTTTCCCGGCACTGACCTCGATGCGTCTCTGCCATACCTTCCAGAGCGTGGTGATCTGCTCTGCGGTTCTCTCGGTGGTGTGCTTCCTTCTTGGCATGTCCCTCTCGTTTTTCCTGTCCTCCCCTGCCGGAGCGACGGTCGTAATCGTGAACCTGCTGGCATTCCTGATCTTTTCTGCGATTGCCGGAATCCGCGAGCATACCGCATAAAAAGTTTCCGATCTGACCTGCTTTGTTTTACTGGAGGTATTTTATGAATCGAATTGTAATTGCATTGTTAAAACCGTTTTCCTTCATCCCGGCGATTCTGATGATGTCGCTGATTTTCTCCTTCTCTTCCCAGAACGGAACGGAATCCTCACAGCTCAGTGAAAAAGTGGCGCGCGGCATTTTCATCACGATCGACCACGTCATGGACCGCGGATGGGATGATGAGAAGATCCAGGAACTGGCTGACGAGTATCAGTACCCGGTGCGGAAGCTGGCTCATATGACAGAGTACTGTCTGCTTGCAATCTGTGTTTCGCTTCCGCTCTACGTCTACGGCCTGCGCGGCTTCGCGCTCACATTTCTTGCCGGCATCCTCTGTGTCGCCTTTGCCGCGAGCGATGAGTTCCACCAGACGATGGTCGCCAACCGCGGCCCGTCGGTAAAGGACGTCGGCATCGACAGCATCGGCGTTCTCTTCGGCATCACGTTTGTACGGCTGTTCTGCTGGATTGCACTCGGCGGAAATACGAAAAAAAGAAAGCGGCGCAGACGGCGTTACTATTACTAAAAATATTGGATAACAGAAAAATCCCCGTTGGAAAAATCATTTCTCCTGAAACTGATTTTCCCAACGGGGATTTTTTCATTTTTCTTAAAAACAGCTCTTAGGAAAGTGAATCCGCATATGCCTGAATATCTGCCTTCATCTGAATCCAGGCATCCTCATGCTCCACGTAGTACAGAGGGCAGAGCTTTTCGGTTACATCATAGTGACGGATCACATCGTCCGAAGTCAGATTGAACCGCTTGCATAAGAAACCGGCGAGCTGGACCACAGAATTGTATGTCTCATCGGTAAATTCACCGCTGTCATCCGGGTGGCAGCATTCAATCGAGATCGTATCGAAATTACGCTGGTTCGATGCATACGACCATTCACTCGTCGGGATACACTGAACGACTTCTCCCTCGATGCCGACGACGAAATGGCTGCTGGCCTGCGCCTCCTGCGTCTCAGGCAGGTTTTCAAAGTAATCACGGTTCTGCATCGCCGTGCTTCCCGGGTTTGCCGTGTAGTGAATAACGATGCCGTCCACCTTTTTCAGCCTCGTCTGCGGTCTGGACCAGCTGTTCGGCGTCAGAAGCTCCACATCAATCGGCGGAGCGCCGGTCCAGTCGGTGATATCGTTGTCCTCATAATCAGAACCGGAATAGTCAACGGCCGTGATATCACTTGCCGTTTTTGCCACACGGCGGATGCCGCTGTAAATGCCGACGCAGATCAGCACCACCAGAACTCCCGTCAGAAACATTCTGCGGTGAAGCTGGCGCTGCCTCTGTTTTCTTGTCATTTTTCCCCGTCTCTTCTGTGCCATATGTTCTCTCCCCGCTGCAAATAAGCGCCCCCTCATTTGAAAAGGCAGAAGCTGAAAAGTTTCTGCCCTTTCCCCCTTCTGCCTTTTGCGACTTTTTATTCTTATTTATCGTCCACGCTGTAGTTCGGAGCCTCTTTGGTGATGTGAATATCATGCGGATGGGACTCTTTTAAGGATGCTGCGGAAATCTTCACAAATTTTCCGGTCTCCTTTAAGGTCTCAACATCTTTCGCTCCGCAGTAGCCCATACCGGAACGAAGTCCGCCGATCAGCTGGAATACAGTGTCCTCTACGAGGCCTTTGTATGCTACACGGCCTTCCACACCTTCCGGAACCAGTTTCTTGGCGCCGGTCTGGAAGTAACGGTCTTTACTTCCGTTCTCCATGGCTGCAATGGATCCCATTCCACGGTATACTTTGTATTTTCTTCCCTGGAACAGTTCGAAATCTCCCGGGCTCTCATCGCATCCTGCGAAGATGCTTCCCATCATGCAGACATTGGCACCGGCTGCGATAGCCTTTGTCATGTCTCCGGAGTACTTGTACCGCCGTCGGCGATGATCGGAGTTCCGGTCTTCTTTGCTTCCTCATAGCAGTCCATAACGGCTGTGACCTGCGGTACACCGATACCTGCAACGACACGGGTCGTACAGATAGAACCAGGTCCGATACCGACTTTAACAGCGTCTGCTCCGGCTGCGATCAGGTCTCTTGTTGCCTCTGCGGTTGCCACGTTTCCGGCGATTACCTGCAGATCCGGATAATGCTCTTTGATGAGACGAAGTGTTTTGAAGATATTTGCGGAATGTCCGTGAGCGGAGTCGATGACGATCACGTCTACGTGTGCTTTTACCAGCGCATCGACACGATCGAGCACGTTTGCCGTGATGCCGACTGCGGCACCGCAGAGCAGACGTCCCTGCTCATCCTTGGCGGACAATGGGTACTTGATGGTTTTCTCGATATCTTTGATGGTGATCAGACCTTTGAGGTTGAAATCGTCATCGACAATCGGAAGTTTTTCTTTTCTGGATTTTGCAAGGATTGCTTTTGCCTCGTCCAGCGTAACGCCTACTTTTGCAGTGATCAGGTTTTCGCTGGTCATGGACTCTTTGATTTTCTTGGTGAAATCAGTTTCAAACTTCAAATCACGGTTTGTAATAATACCAACCAGTTTTCCGTTCTCGGTAATCGGGACACCGGAAATACGGAATTTTGCCATCAGATTATTGGCATCTTCCAGGGTGTGCTCCGGAGACAGATAGAACGGATCGGTGATAACACCGTTCTCAGAACGTTTTACTTTGTCTACTTCTTCTGCCTGCTGCTCAATCGACATATTCTTGTGAATAATACCGATTCCTCTGACGTGCCATGCAATTGCCATACGGTGTTCTGTAACCGTATCCATGCCGCGCTCATCATCGGGATGTTCAGCTTGATCTTCTTGGTCAGATGCGTAGTCAGATCTACCATGTTTGGGGTTACTTCAGAATACTGCGGAACCAGAAGCACATCATCGAAGGTAATACCATCACCAATAATTGTACCCATTTTCATTTCTTCCTTTCTTCTTAAGTCTTTTTGATTTATCACCTAATTTAACATAAAACAAAAAAGCTGTCAATCCATAAATACTTTTCTTGGTGCACGGTTGCGGATATCTTTTAACATCACTTCATCCGGTTCGAAGATCACCATCTGCATGGCATTGTCCTTGGAGATGACGAATGCGTACGGTTTGTGGCCCTGTCCTTCGATTCCGGATGAATAGTTGTAACGTTTGATACTCTGGTTTTTTTTTGTAGGAATCAAGCTGATGGGACTGGTACGGAGCCAGGATTTCCATGTTGGAAAGCTCATAGCTTGCGGCTCTTTTTCTTCTTGACTGCGAATAGATACGGTCGATGTCGAGCTCGCCGTTGACGTACAGATACTCAAACTCTACCGAAAGCTTCGGGATAAAAATATAGTCTACGATTCCAAGTACCAGCGCAAGAAGCAGAATCAGCGGATTCATCATAATTCCTGCGGCTGCAAAAAGAACGGTAAAGAAGATCAGAACTCCTTTGATCACCTTGTCTTTTCCTGTCTGCTGTTTTTTCACCAGCACTTCTGTGTAAAGATCACTCATTTACTCCATCCTCCTCAAGATATTCGATCAGTTTTGCTACATTGTCCGCGTTCTTTGTATTGACCAACACGGTCAGATAACACGGCTCATAGTACGTAAGGCCCATATCCTGGTACTTTTTCAATTTGGAAATGTCGAGGCAGGTATCTCCCGCCTTTATCCCGTACTTCTCACACGTCGCTTCGTCAAACAGTGTGGACAGATCCAGAAAATAATCGTCTTTGCTGTAGTTGTCGTACACGGCCTGTGAACAGATCAGAGCATCCATGCTCTGTGCGGCAATCACGGCTGTGAATTTCATCAGCGTGTTGTAATCCGCATTTTCCAGGTTTTCACCGAAGCTGTAGCTCGTATCGATGCTTACCTTTTCGTACTTATCTCCGGTTCCGAGCGCTTCTTTTAGGTCCTCCTCGATCGGACTTACATCCTGCAGTCCTGCGTAATCCACTACGGCAATGCTCACGAGGTCATAATACTTCGCATTTTCATGGATATTCACAATCGTGCCGATGATGAAGATAACAGCGATGATGCCGAAAATGACAGCCTTGTAGTATTCCCAGATATAGGCCAGTTTCTCTTTAAAATTCATTTTCGACAGCTTCTCTTTTCGTAGCTGCATCTTCTCCTTCCTTGTCATGTCGGATTCATAACGACTTGCCATGTGTGTTTCTTCTCCTTTGTTGTATTTCCCCCAACATCCTACAAATCAGTATAGCATAAAACGCCGGAAGCGTCCATATACGCCGCCCGGCGAAAGCATGAAAACTTTCTGAAATTTTTTGTAACGATTCAGAGCCATGCGAAATGGAAGAAAAACTTCCACTAAAAAAACCGGCCGCAAAGACAGGACTTCGGAACCCATGTTCCGCTACGGTCTTTGCCAGCCGGTTTTCTTATTTTGTTTTACCAGACATTTTTATCCCGGAAATTACATCATTCCCATTCCGCCGTCTGCGCCTGCCGGCATAGCCGGAGCCGGCTCTTTGATGGTGGAAACTACGGACTCGGTGGTCAGCAGGGTTGCGGAAACGCTGGTAGCGTTCTGCAGTGCGCTTCTGGTAACCTTAACCGGATCAAGGATACCAGCCTGGATCATGTCTACATACTCTTCGTTGTATGCATCAAATCCAACACCTACTTTGGACTCTTTTACTTTGTTGATCACAACAGCGCCTTCCAGACCTGCGTTTGTTACGATGTGGAACAGAGGAGCCTCGAGTGCTTTCTGTACGATTTCTTGCACCGATCTTCTCGTCGCCGTCCAGGCTGTCAATCAGCTCTGCAAGCTGTGTTGTTACATGAATGTATGCAGAACCGCCGCCTGCGATGATACCCTCTTCTACGGCTGCTCTCGTTGCATTTAAAGCATCCTTCCATACGGAGTTTTTCTTCTTTCATCTCGGTCTCGGTTGCTGCACCTACACGGATAACAGCTACGCCGCCTGCCATTTTTGCCAGTCTCTCCTGCAGTTTCTCTTTATCGAACTCAGAAGTGGTCTCCTCGATCTGGGATCTGATCTGGCCGATTCTTGCTGCGATGGCATCTTTTGCGCCGGCACCGTCAACGATAACGGTGTTCTCTTTCTGAACTTTAACAGATTTTGCACGTCCGAGCATTTCCAGAGTAGCGTCTTTTAATTCCAGACCAACTTCCTCGGAGATCACCTGGCCGCCGGTCAGGATTGCGATATCCTCGAGCATTGCTTTTCTTCTGTCGCCGTATCCCGGTGCTTTGACAGCTACTACGTTGAAGGTTCCGCGCAGTTTGTTAATCACGAGTGTCTGGAGAGCCTCGCCCTCTACGTCCTCAGCGATGATCAGCAGTCTTGCGCCGCTCTGTACGATCTGCTCCAGCAGCGGAAGAACTTCCTGAATGTTGGACAGTTTCTTATCGGTAATCAGGATATATGGATTGTCGAGAACGGCTTCCATTTTCTCCATATCGGTACACATGTAAGCAGAGATATATCCACGGTCGAACTGCATACCTTCTACCAGCTCCAGCTCGTTCTGCATGGTCTTGGACTCCTCGATGGTGATAACGCCGTCTTTGGAAACTTTTTCCATAGCGTCAGCTACCATCTGGCCTACTTCTTCGCTTCCGGAAGAAACAGCTGCAACTTTTGCAATCTGCTCTTTGCCTGCTACCGGCTGGCTCATCTCTGCAAGGATCTGAACAGCTTTATCGGTTGCTTTCTTCATTCCCTTACGAAGAACGATCGGGTTCGCACCTGCTGCCAGGTTTTTCATTCCTTCGTTTACCATAGCCTGTGCCAGAACGGTTGCGGTTGTGGTACCATCACCTGCTACGTCGTTGGTCTTTGCAGCAACTTCTTTGATGAGCTGTGCGCCCATGTTTTCAAAGCCGTCTGCCAGCTCGATCTCTTTTGCAATCGTAACACCATCGTTTGTGATGAGCGGAGCGCCGTACTGTTTGTCCAGAACAACGTTTCTTCCTTTCGGTCCAAGGGTTACACGTACGGTATCTGCAAGCTGGTTTACACCATTCTGAAGATGCGTTTCTTGCCTCTGCTCCATATTTAATCTCTTTTGCCATGATTGTCATGCCTCCTGATTTTTACTTGATTATTCTTTATTTTACAACTGCCAGAATGTCATCCTGTTTTACGATGATGTACTCTTCATCTTCCAGTTTGACGTTGGTTCCTGCATATTTGGAATAGATTACCTGATCTCCGACTGCAACTTCCATTTTTACTTCTTTGCCGTCTTCTACTTTTCCAGGTCCTACTGCGATAACCTCAGCCTGCTGCGGTTTCTCCTGTGCCTGTCCCGGAAGTACGATACCGGATTTTTGTGGTTTCCTCTGCTTTTAACTCTTTTAATACAACTCTGTCACCTAAAGGTACTAACTTCATTTATGTTTCCTCCTTCAAGATTTCATTCAGTTTTATTTATTAGCACTCAGTTCATTCGAGTGCTACTTGATGGTTCTTACTATAGTGTTTTCCACCTCATTTCGCAAATGCATGAATTTTGTAATTCTCTTTTTTTCTCTCGTGATAACTCTTAATTTCTCTTATTTCCTCGTTTTTTTCTTATTTTGGCAATTTTTTCATATTTTATACTCTCTTTAGAATCTAATTATAGTTTATTCCTAAAAACGGGAATGATACCATTTTTTTCCGCTCCCCGAATGCTTTTTTGCACAAAAAGAAACGGCGCCATTCTTAAACGGCTCCGATTCTTTTCTACATTCCACTTTTTTATTTTTTCGTCTCGTCCGGATGGCATCGCCCTTTCCTTTCAGGTTCTTTCTTGCTTTGATCTCGTCGAGTTCATCAAAGATATAATCATTTAATACCTTAATATACGTTCCCTTCATACCGCTGGAACGGGACTCGATGACGCCTGCGCTCTCGAATTTGCGGAGGGCATTTACGATGACGGATCTTGTGATGCCGACGCGGTCTGCAATTTTGCTTGCAACCAGAATGCCCTCATCCCCGTTCAGTTCATCAAAGATATGGATGATGGCTTCCAGTTCGGAGAAGGACAGCGTGTTGAATGCGGATTTAACCACCTGAACCTTGCGGTTTTCCTCCACATTTTCCTCGTTGACGGAACGCATCATTTCCAGTCCGACAACGGTTGTGCCGTACTCACTGACGATGATATCGTCGATATCGTACTGCGGGGTGCAACGGTACATAAATACGGTACCAAGCGTTCTCCGGCGATCTCGATCGGGCAGATAATTGCGGTGTAGCGCTCTACACCAGGCCGCTCAAAGCCGAGGGTCTGTAAATTGACGTTCTCTTTTGTGGAGAGTACGCCGAGGAGACGCTCGTTTAATGCGGCATCGACATAACCGCCCACCTTATCCTCGATCAGCTCCGTAATTTCTTCCACGCCCGGGCAAAGGCTGATGCCCAGCACTTTTCCTTTTTTACTGATCACCAGGATATTGGAACTTAACGTTTCCATCAGGACTCACAGATATCGTTGAACACGACCTCGTGGAGTGATTGTTATGAAGCAGTTTGTTGATTTTTCTGGTTTTATCCAACAATTGTACGCCCATTTACATTCCTCCATCCTTATGAATGTATATTATCATACAATTCTGAAATATTCAACGAATATCATTAATTATCCTTATTATTTTCAATATTTTCTACATATCCGCACTGTTCATCGCTGCAAACCAGTTTATTTCCTTTTTCCACCATGTAGCTTCCGCACACCGGACATTTCTTATCCGAGGCTTCTGCCATGACATAAAGTCACATTCCGGATTATCTTCACAACCGTAATACTTACGGCCTTTCTTCGTCTTCTTAAGCACCACTTCCTTACCACACTTCGGGCAGGCTACACCAATCTTTTCATAGTAAGGCTTGGTATTGCGGCATTCCGGAAATCCCGGGCATGCAAGGAAACGTCCGTGAGGACCATATTTAATCACCATATGACGACCACAGTTATCACAGATCACATCGGTCTCTTCATCATGGATGTCTACTTTCTCCAGCTCTTCCTGGCAGCACTCCACATCATGTTTCAGATTCCGATA
>ENA-OQJS01000244-OQJS01000244.1-human-gut-metagenome-genome-assembly--contig:-NODE-244-length-10233-cov-1.225114_pt1 | contig 10233 bp, 13 predicted proteins | sample MGYA00242598_ERZ504764 | MGnify/ENA primary metagenome ERZ504764 (study PRJEB26092, sample SAMD00036368) | human gut metagenome | host: Homo sapiens | study: EMG produced TPA metagenomics assembly of...
GAAACGTCCCCAAATGGGCAAAATAAGGACCAAAAAAGGCTTGTAATTCTTCGGTTATACACCTACAACAAGGATAAATCAAATTCTGAATACAGGAAACGGATTCTATATAGATGAACAGGGAACAGCTGTTTCGACTACAGTCTGTTTAAAGGAGCCGACCATGCAGTCATTGTTACCGCTGATGGTAAAGAACTACCTATAAAATATATTATGGGTGCAAACGACATTTACGATGTCGTTAAGTTCAAAACGGAATTCGACAAAAAGGCAGCAGCTTTACAACCAGCATTACAAGCTGCTACACCAGGAGAAACAGTTACCTGCTTCCCTACTCAACACAGAAATCTGCCAACGGACAGAATGGAACGATTGCCAAGATTGACACGATAGGGAATAACTCTTTCTACTATACGTTGAATATGCAAACGACAGATAAAACTGTAAGCTGTCCGATAATGAACGGAAATGGCGAAGTACTGGGACTTATTCAAAAAAATTCTGATCCGGAAAGTAAAGAAAGCTATGCTATTGGAGTAACTTATGCTTCATCACTATCTATCAGTGCACTATCGGTAAATGATTTTACGCTAAACTCTATCGGTATAAAGAAAGGGCTTCCTGAAGATGAATCACAAGCATTGGTTTATCTCTACATGGCAGCATCTACACTCGATCGTGACAGTTACCTGGGATTGTTAAACGATTTCATCAGCCAATATCCAGAGAATCAGGAAGGGTATCTGCGCCGTGCTACCTGTTACATAAATTTCGGTGATGACAGTCACAATGCACTTGCCGAAGAAGATCTGAAGAAGATGCTCGACATTGCCAAACAAAAAGATGATGCCCATTATAATATTGCCAAATTGATTTACAGTTACCAGTTGAATAAAGGAGACAAGTCTACATATGCAGACTGGACTTTCGAACGGGCACTTAATGAAATCAATACAGCTATCCAGATAACCCAACAGCCCATCTATTATCAGGTACAGGGAGATATTTATTTTGCCATGCAGAAATACGCTGAAGCTTTTGCAGCTTATGATACGGTAAACAAAAGCTCACTTGCATCGGCAGCTACATTCTATTCAAGTGCAAAAGCAAAAGACTTGATGGAAGGTGTAGACAAAAAAGAAGTCGTTGCACTAATGGATAGTGCTGTAGCACGCTTTAATAAACCATACGGAAAAGATGCAGCTCCATACCTGTATGAACGTGCGGGAGCCAAAACAGCTGTTAAAGATTTCCGGGGAGCCGTAGCAGATTACAACGATTTTTATGATGCCATGATGGGACAAGTTTCTGCCGAATTTTATCTGATCCGCACGCAGGCAGAAATGCAATGCCGCATGTTCCAACAAGCTATAAACGATATTAATAAAGCTATCGAACTGGATCCTCAAAATGTAAATTACTGGGTAGAAAAAGGAGGAGTATGTTTACGTGTCAACCAAACAGCAGAAGCTGTTCAAGCTCTCGAAAAGGCAATCTCTATTGATTCGCAAAACGCTCCAGCCTATCGTATGTTAGGTTATATTCAGGTTCAGCAGAAACAGACAGAAAAAGGTATTGCTAATCTGAAAAAGGCTAAAGAACTGGGCGATGAAGTAGCCATTGGGTTGCTCGAAAAATACAGCAAATAAGAAAAGCAACTAAAGGGAATTCATCAATGAATTTCACTGGATATAGAAAGAGCCATAGTAAATCTGTTTTTGGGAATACTATGGCTCTTCCGTTATTCATAAAAAGAAATAACAATCAATGATGTTTGGTAAACTACAAACGATCTAACTCATTAAAGTATTGCTGATGAATTCACCATTTCTCAATCTATAAGATACTGTCGACTTCCAAATTTGTACTCAGAGGATATACATAGAGTAAATATGCAGCAAGTAGTTGTACCTTATAAGTAAATTATTGGGTTGCGTAACAATCTATTATCTCTTTACTATCTTTTATTTAAAAGTATTTATACTCTTTGTCTGTATTAATGTTAGAATATTTAATACCTGACTAATAAATTCTTACTAGAAACAGAAGTAACTGAATCAGCGTTTCAAGAGTCCTATTTTCAGATTCAGTTTAAAATAATAAACTCCATTTTCACGCTCCAGATATCCATATTTATCTTTCTCTGTTGAACCTTTTTCTAAACGTGAATTATAGAAAAGGAAATCGGCAAAGACCTGACGGTAAGCACGCTGATAGCACAAAACATCTCCATCACCTGTCACAAACAGAAAACCGCATATAGCTGATTCAATTCCATTGTAAAGTTTGGCCGGACGCATACCTGTAGCAAGTGCCAATAAAAATTCTTTTATTTTATACTCATAAAAACCGTGCTTGTTTATCAGTTCGTCCTTTATTTTTAGAGGATTCAGCTGTTTTATCGCTTCTGTAAGCTCAGATACTTTCGTAATACCATCCAGCCACATCAAACGTGTCATTTCAGCGAGCAAACGTCCCATGTGAAGATCAATCATAGAAAGATTACTTCGGAATATCTTATCTGCTACATCATTATATTTCAAAACTCCTCCTAAACGTTCTATCATCAGCATTCGGGATATGACGTCGTCTTCCTCACCTTCCGCATTAATCTTATTTATTGTTGGTACGGCAAATTTTACTCCTGTTTGCTCAAATTTAAAATTAGCCGTACGCCCTCCATCAAGCAATGGTAACATCATACCCAAGCGCGAACGTACACAAAAACCTGTAAGCGGAGCCGACTCATCGTAAAATGCAACACTAAAGTCGGTACGATCGTCAGTTTTAGCCTCCAAGTCATAAATAGCCACTTCATCAAGAAATTCTTCTACTCCATCTGGAGAAGTTACATCATCCTGACGACTATTACGAATAGCATGCAATATTAGTTCAGCTACTGTTTCGAAATCCTCGCGAGGAACAAGCTTATCTATCTTTTCGTCCCTTTATATGGATATTATTTTTTTCGATAACATACTGACGCGTTCCATCATGTTCCTCACGCTGTACCATAGCTATAGGAATACACTGTTGCTCATTCTTTTTTACATCAGAAGTACCGGCATACACATAACCATTTGCCAATAGGCGAAAAAATGCATATAATTCGCCCCATTCTCTTTTTGTTGCCTCAAAAGCCATATTATTATCAGTTTTAACAGGTGCAAAGATAAGTAAAACAGATGTTAATAAAAAGGTTTACATAAGATACAAATATTAAACAATGTTATACAGCAGAAAATTATATCTTTTTTGTTTGCAGTATAACAAAAAGTACCTACCTTTGCAATGTGTTTTTCATAGTATTAGATTTAAGGTTAACAAAAGGTTGGAGTACAGCGGTACTCCTTTTTTTATGCCCATAAGTAAAGAGATTAAATTCTTATAGATATTTCTCTAAAAATCGCATATATTTGCATACGGATTGTTTTCTTCTTTTTATAATGAGTTGATTCATCCAGCACAAATTTCTCTCTAATAATATGTAAATATGGAACAAGAAACTCTACTTAATGAGCATAATAAACAGGAATATCCTCCTATGCATACTTGCGAACATATCGTAAACCGTACAATGGTAAACATCTTTGGATGTGGACGCGCTGTGTCGGCACACATCGAACGAAAGAAAAGCAAACTTGATTTTGCTTTACCTAAGGCGCCTTCAGTTGAGGATATTGAAAATATTGAAAAAACTGTCAATGAAGTAATTGCCCGCCATCTACCCGTCACAACAGAATTTATCACACAAGAGGAAGCTGTTGGAAGATTTGACTTAAAACGACTGCCAGACAATGCGTCAGATACAGTCCGAATTGTACGAGTCGGCGACTATGACGAATGTTTATGTATTGGACTGCACGTTACAAATACCTCAGAAATAGGTACTTTCCGCATTATTAGTTCTGATTATAAAGATGGGATATTCCGCATTCGCTTTAAATTAGCATAACTTAAATAACATATGGGTAAGAAAAAAACAAACTCTACAGGTTCACTGAAAGGGTTTATTCTTCTAATTATTCTTGTAGCAGGAGTTCTTTACTTCTACCAAAATAAAGACAACTCTACCATTTCCAAGCAGCTTCAGCAACAAATGAAGGAAGTTGTTGACAACACAAGTCAACAGTTAGAAAAAGAAACTCCTGAAACAGAAGTAGATAAACGTACAATATCACAACTGGAAATACCTGTTACGATAAAAAAACGCAATGAAATCAGACTAAATCGCACAGGATCTACCATTTCATATAATAATTTCTATAAAGTGCCTAATTGGGTTGCATGGGAATTGACACGTCAGGAAACAACCGGAAACGAAGAACGTAAAAGTAAATTTCTCCCTGATCCCGATTTGCCCGAACCACGGGTAGAACATTCTGATTACACTCACTCAGGATACGACAGAGGGCATATGGCTCCAGCTGCAGATATGAAATGGAGTGAAAAGGCAATGCAAGAGTCATTTTATATGAGTAACATTTGCCCTCAAAATCAAAAATTGAATCGTGATGATTGGGGAGATTTGGAAAATGAATGCCGAACATGGGCAAAAAATACAGAAATGTATATATTGTATGTGGACCTATTTATGACAGTTCTAATCCTAAACGCATCGGGCAACATAAAGTAGCTGTACCCGACCGTTTTTTTAAAGTAGTATTGATTTATAACCGCAAAAATCCGGTTGCTATGGGATTTCTATTCGAAAACAAAGCAGGACATCATAAAACTGGAAAAATATATGGTATCTGTCGATTCTATAGAAACAATTACTGGGTTAGACTTTTTTTCCCAGCTTCCTGATAACATAGAAAAACAAGTAGAAGCAAATATACCAGCTTTACCTTAAAGTCCCTTATTTGACTTATCAAATAGATACTGACCTTTTTTCTGTGTTAAACAACTATATTCAATGGCGTGCTTCGGACAAGAATGATAGCACGCCAGACACATAGTACAATGACTCCCCCACTCAGGCTTACCTCTCTCCTTTAAATGTATATTACGCACAGGACAAGCCTTTTCACACAAGCCACACGAAATACATGAATCTGCTGCTTTAAAAGGCTTTGGCGACATTAAAGTATGCATAAAAAGAGGATGGATTAAATAACTTTTTATCCATGGAAATGCCCCCTCATAACAATCGATAAGCCGCGCCCTTGCAGCTAATTTACTTGATATATATTCAATTCTTTCTTTAGCTTCTCTTAACTTCTTCGATACTATATGCAACGGATCAACATTAAATCCGGGTAAAGATACATATGTATTAGGCATAATTACAGAAAATCCTGCGTTACATTCCCAACCTTTTTCTTTAAGTGCTTTACAAAAAACATCAGCAGTCTTACCTGAATCATCACCGCAAGTACATACAAAAAATACATACTTAGGAGCTGAAGATAGACGAAGCAAAGAAATAAAATCCATCACAATAGTAGGAGGTGCCCATGCATAAACAGGAAAAACAAATCCTAATATTTCTCCTTCTGGTAGGGTATATTCTTTTTCTCTAATTTTCACATCTGTTATATCCTCTACAGCATCCTCCAATCTTTTTCCAAGAGATTCAGCCACCCATCGCGAATTACCTGTTCCAGAAAAATAAAATATCATATAAACTGCAATTAAAAATCAAGGAATCACTAAAAAGCATGATAAAAAAAAGCGAAGATTATATATCAAATCGATATAAAATCCTTCGCTTACTATAAAAGGAAAGCCGCACCAGAGGCGTGACGAAACTCCGATAAACATGATTTGAGTGCTCTCCCCCTTTGTAATCCACCGGCATAAATGCTACCCGAAGCGTGGCCCGCCATTGGAAGATGAAGCTGTTCTCGGTATTTCTTATAATTTGATGAGTTTCCCGATTCTGCAAGTGCGGCTTCATTTTTGTATTACAAAAATAATACTTTAATCTGAAAAAACAAAATATTAGTCAGTTATTTTATATGTAGCAGGCACGGACATGCTATTATTATCTACAGCAATCTACTCTTAATATGTTCGATAAATATACAAAAAGAGTACCACCTTTTGAGTGATACTCTTTTCTTATACGTTAATCGTTCCTATTTAAGCAGCTTTTGCTTTTGCAACAACAGCTTTGAATGCTTCAGGATGGTTTACAGCTAAATCAGCCAAAACCTTACGATTGATTTCAATACCTGCTTTGTGCAATGCACCCATCAATTTTGAATAAGACATACCTTCCAAACGTGCAGCAGCATTAATACGCTGAATCCACAATGCACGGAAGTTACGTTTTTTATTCTTACGGTCACGGTATGCATAAGTCAGACCTTTTTCCCAAGTATTCTTAGCAACGGTCCAAACATTCTTTCTTGCACCAAAATAACCTCTGGTTAAACCTAAAATTTTCTTTCTTTTTGCTCTAGAAGCAACGTGATTTACTGATCTTGGCATAGTTTTAATTCTTTTTTGAATGATAGCGCCGATATTTTACAATCGAACTTAAAGCTAATACATTCGGTTGATAATTTAAAATGATACGTTTACGCTTTTTATACTAAGATTACTTCATGCAAAGAAGTTCCTTAACCTGAGCCAGGTTAGCACTATGTACCAATCCTGTGTGTACAAGGTTTCTTTTCTGTTTCTTAGTTTTCTTAGTCAAAATGTGACTGTGAAAAGCGTGCTTTCTCTTGATTTTACCTGTTCCGGTAAGAGCGAATCTTTTTTTAGAACCGGAGTTAGTTTTTACCTTTGGCATCTTATTAAATTTTAATTATTATTACTGAATGGCGGTAACGCACTATACCGGCGCGTTACACGCTCTTTTTCCTATTAAGTTAAGCTTCTTCTGGTTTTGGCGTAGCTGGTTTTACAACTTTTTTAGGAGCTGTAGCTTTTTTAGGTGATAAAGAAATAGTCATTCTCTTACCTTCCAAAAGCGGCATCTGTTCAACTTTAGCATATTCTTCCAGGTCATTAGCAAAACGCAAAAGTAACACTTCACCTTGTTCTTTAAACAAGATCGAACGTCCTTTAAAGAACACATAAGCCTTTACTTTATCACCATCTTGCAAAAAGCCAATAGCGTGCTTTAGCTTAAAGTTATAATCATGCTCATCAGTCTGAGGTCCGAAACGTATTTCCTTCACATTGACTTTTACCTGCTTCGCCTTTTGTTCCTTTGCACGTTTCTTTAACTGATAAAGGAATTTAGAATAATCTATAATTCTACAAACTGGAGGAACAGCGTTGGGTGAAATTTCAACTAAATCAGCATCATGTTCTTCAGCCAATTTCAAAGCCTGAGCTATTGGATATACAGCTGATTCGATATCATCTCCCACAATACGTACTTCTTTGGCACGAATCTGTTCATTGATTCGGTGTTGCCCTTTTAAAGTGTCATTCTTCATTAAAATTCTTTTCTTCCTTGTTTGCTTTTTAAAATTATAAATTATTTTGCCTGATTTCAGAAGCGAAGTAAATACTTTTCTTCCGAAACGGTTGCAAAGTTACCATTTATTTATCATATTATGAACTTCTTCTGCAATATTTTTTGCAAAATCTTCAATTTCATGGTTCCTTTATCACCTTCTCCCTGTTTACGCACAGCTACTTCACCATTTTCAGCCTCTTTTTCACCAACAATCAGCATATACGGAATACGTTTCATTTCGTTATCACGGATCTTTCTACCGATTTTTTCGTTACGGTCATCCACAATAGCACGAATGTCGCTCTTCTTCAATTCCAAGCGAACTTGATTTGCATAATCATTGAATTTTTCAGAAATTGGTAAAATTGCTACCTGATCAGGAGTCAACCACAACGGGAACTTACCAGCTGTATGTTCGATCAGAACTGCGACAAAACGTTCCATTGAGCCAAAAGGTGCACGATGGATCATCACCGGACGATGTTTCTGATTATCTGACCCCATATATTCCAACTGGAAGCGTTCTGGCAAATTGTAATCTACCTGAATAGTACCCAACTGCCAACGACGTCCAATGGCATCCTTAACCATAAAGTCCAATTTCGGTCCATAAAAAGCAGCTTCGCCATATTCAACTTTAGCCTTTAAGCCTTTTTCTTCGCAAGCTTCGACAATTGCCTGTTCTGCTTTTTCCCAGTTTTCATCACTACCAATATACTTCTCGCGATTAACTTTATCACGCAAAGAGATTTGCGCTTCGAAGTTTTCAAGTCCCATAGACTTGAATACAATAGATATAATATCCATAACTCGCAAGATTCATCTTTTACCTGGTCAGGACGGCAGAAAATATGCGCATCATCCTGAGTAAAGCTACGAACACGAGTCAACCCATGAAGTTCTCCACTTTGTTCATAACGGCAAACTGTACCAAATTCTGCAATACGTAAAGGCAGATCGCGATATGAGCGAGGAGTATTCTTATAGATCATACAGTGATGAGGACAGTTCATTGGTTTCAAGAAGTATTCTTCACCTTCTTCTGGAGTATGAATAGGCTGGAATGCATCCTTTCCGTACTTAGCATAGTGTCCTGAAGTCACATAAAGCAATTTATTACCAATAGGCGGGCACATTACTTCCTGATAATCGTAACGAGCTGGATACGACGCAAGAAGTCCTGCAAACGGATACGTAACGCTGTTCCCTTCGGCAACCACATAGGAAGACCTTTACCAACAGTATCAGAGAACATGAACAAATCCATTTCTTTACCGATCTTACGATGATCACGTTTCTTTGCTTCTTCCAAAAGTGCAAGATACTCATCAAGCATTTTCTTTTTTGGGAAAGTGATACCATAAATACGGGTCATCTGCTTACGGTCTTCCTGTCCTCTCCAGTAAGCACCTGCTACAGAGAGCAACTTGATAGCCTTAATAGGAGCAGTAGAAGGCAAATGCGGTCCTCTACAAAGATCTGTGAAAGCTCCCTGAGTATAAGTAGTAATATGTCCATCTTCAAGTTCTGAAATCAGCTCACACTTATAAGTTTCACCTCTTTCACCAAACATTTTCAAGGCATCTTCCTTAGATATGCTCTTACGAACCAGTTCTTCTTTCTTTGAAGCCAGCTCTGCCATCTTCTTTTCAATAGCAGGCAGATCACCTTCTTTTATTACAGCCTCTCCCGGATCAACATCGTAATAGAACCCATTCTCAATAGCCGGACCAATACCAAACTGAATTCCTGGATACAATTCTTGTAATGCTTCAGCCAGCAAATGGGCACTTGTATGCCAAAAAGCATGCTTACCTTGCTCATCTTCCCACTTATAAAGTACGAATTCAGCATCTTCGTTGATAGGTCTTGTCAAATCAATAGTTTCGCCATTTACAGCACAAGCCAAAACATCCTGCGCTAAACGCGAACTGATACTTTCTGCTATTTGCAGACCAGTTACTCCTTCGTTGTATTCACGAACAGAGCCGTCAGGAAAAGTTATTTTAATCATAATTTTTTTGTATTGTTCTATTATTGAATCGCAAAATTAAACAAATAAATGAAGAATAAAGAATGAAGAATGAAGAATTTTAAGCTAGTAGCCGTAAAACCTCCATTCCTCATTCTCTACATTTTATTTATCTTTTGTCTCCGTCACCGAAGTAAAACGTTTTATCACACTATACGCCGAGAATATACCAAGTTCTCCAGCCTTACTCAAATCTTGTATTCCTTGACGATTATTACCCAAAAAGACATTCGTCAGTCCGCGGTTATAATACGCATCAGAAAAGCGAGAATCAAGTTCAATAGCCTTGTTATAATCTACTAATGCAGCATGATAATCCTTCATCACAGCCAAGATATTACCACGATTATAATAAGCATATGTAAAATCAGGAGCCAGACGAATCACTTCATCCAAATCACGACGAATAGCTGCATAATCTAAAACTCTAACTTGCTGTTGACTATTATTATCAACTTTCATCTCATACTCCGCTTCGGTATCACGCTTACGATACTCCAATTGCTTATAATGAATTAGTGCGCGCATGAAATAAGCAGGAAAGAAAGTTGAATCACATTCTATTGCTGCATCCAGATCACTTAATGCGTTATCAAAATCCTGCACCAAATAAAAATCTGTAGCACGAGCATAATAGTGCATCACATTATCCGGATCTTTTACTATCTTTTCCGTCACCTCATCAATCGATGCAAAATGCAGTTTCACTTGCTCTTCGGTCAATGAAGTTTCGTTATTAGTAATCAATAAACGTAGTGGCAACACATGACGATTATTC
>ENA-OQJS01000245-OQJS01000245.1-human-gut-metagenome-genome-assembly--contig:-NODE-245-length-10223-cov-0.899762_pt1 | contig 10223 bp, 11 predicted proteins | sample MGYA00242598_ERZ504764 | MGnify/ENA primary metagenome ERZ504764 (study PRJEB26092, sample SAMD00036368) | human gut metagenome | host: Homo sapiens | study: EMG produced TPA metagenomics assembly of...
CGGCGACAAGCTGGTATCGCCCGTATACGGCAGACCCGGCTTCTCCTCCTTCGGCACCGGTGACTTGCTCGGCGGATTGGTGGGCGGCTCCGTCGGCGGGGTGGTCGGCGGCGTCGTACGTGTTCTTGAACACCGGCGCCACGGCGCGTCATAGGTTACCGTCGCCACCAGATGGCCCGCACCGTCGTCCGTCACCGTCACCGTTACCCGGTGCTCGGCCGCGTCGTACGTCACGTTCTTCTGACCGTCGTCCACCTCGGAGATGCTGTAGGCGTACGTTCCGGGCTTGTCGTACGAGATCGCCTCGAAGCCCACCGTGCCGTCCGCCGCGTTCTTTGCGGTCTGCAGCACCTTGCCGTCGGCATCCTTCAGCTGGAAGGAGAACTGCCCTTCCTTCAGGTCCTCGCCGCTCAGCACCTTGGAGGCCCCCAGCTTCACCTCAGTCGCGGCCGGCGCGTAACTGTTGCTGAACGCCACCGCATCCGCAGCCTTGCCGCCCTTGCTGTAGCAACCTGCGCCTCCAGCGCGTGCGTCTCCGCATTCTCCGTCACCGTCACCGTCGCGGTAAAGACCGTCGTGTCGTAGGTGACGCCGTTCGCCGCTCGCCCCTGCCCGCTCGGACACGGTGTAGGCGTACGTCCCACCTTGTCCAGCTGCAGCGGCGCGAAGCCGAACGTGCCGTCGGCGCCGTTCTGCACCGTCTGCACCACGTTACCGTCGGCGTCCTTCAGGTCGAAGAAGAACTCACCCTCGGCCAGGTCGCGGCCGGTCAGGGCCTTCGTTCCGGTAATCGTCGCCGTCGTTGCCGTCGGCGTGTAGGTGTTGGTGAAGGTCAGATCCGCGGCCGTCTTGTTCGCCGTCGCGGTCAGCTGGCCGCTGCCGTCGTCGGTCGCACTCACCGTCACATCCAACACCGCATCGCTGTAAGTGATGGTGCCATCTTGGCCCGCAACCTCCTTCACCTGGTACGCATGCGAACCAGTCGCGGTGTACGAGATGGCCTTGAAGGTAAACGCGTTACCCACGTTCGTGGTCCGGTCGATCTCCTGCCCGGTGGCCACGTCAATCAGCGCGAACGTGAACTCGCCATCGGCGGGCGTCCGCATGGTGGCCGAATCGGTATTCTCAAGCACCTTGGTGCCGGAGATCTGGTAGGAGGTCGCGCCCGGCTGGTAGCTGTTCGCAAACGTCATGGTGTTGGGGGTGACGCCGTTCTCGGTGCCCTCGCTCGGCTTCACCGTGGAGTTCTCTACACCAGCTTGCCGTCGTTGTTGTCCTTCACCACGTAGGTCAGGGTGTACGTCTTGCCGGTGTAGGTCACGCCCGGCACGCCCGGCGCGTCCCCCGTCGGCTGCACCTCGCGGACCGTGTAGGTAAAGGTGCCCGCATGGTCGAAGGTCAGCTTGTCGAAGGCAACCTTGCCGTGCGCATCGTTCTTCTGGGTCTGGATCACCGAGCCGTCAGACCCCACCAGCTCGAAGGCGAAGTCTCCCGCCTTTAGCTGATAGCTGCGTCGTGCACGTCAACGCTCTTGGTGAGGGCGATCGCGCCGGAGTCCGTCGCCTGTGCCTCATAGGTGTTGGTGAAGCTGGGCTTCGTGACATTCGTGCCGTCGTAGGCGACGCTCGCCTGCAGCGTGCCGGCATTGTCCGCAACCGTCACCACGGCATGGTGCACCGCGGCGTCGTAGGTCACGTAGGCAGATCACCCTTCCGCTCCACGATGGTGTACTCGTGCGTGCCCGGCTTCGCGTAGGAGAAGGCGTCGAAGTTAACACTTCCGTCCGCGCCGTTGGTCGCGGTCCGGACGGGCTTGGCCCCGGCAAGCTGCTCAGCCGTCAGGTTGCCCTCGTACACATCGAAGGTGAACTCGCCGCACTTGGGGACGATCGGCGTGTTGTCGTCCTTCTTCACATAGCTCTTCTGCGCACCGAGGGCCAGGCCGGTCGCGGCCGGCTGGTAGGTGTTGGTGAAGGTATCCGAGCCGGATGCGCTCGTCACGATCGCCTTCGCATTCAGTGCTCCGTTCCCGCCGTCCGCGACCGTCACCGTATAGGTGAGGGGATGGCTGTCATAGACCATGCCCGGCTCCGTGCCCGGCTTCTCCGCGATGGTGTAGGTGAAGTCCTTGCTCGCAGCGCCGCCCAGGTTGGAGAGCGTGAACTTGCGCGTGAACTTCACCGTGCCATCGGCCTTGTTCGTCGTGGTGCCGAGCACCTTGCCGTCGGCGTCCTTCAGCTCGAACGTGTATTCGCCGCCCTTCAGCTTGGTGTCGTGCGTGAAGCCCGGCGCGACCGCAACGATCTTGGTCGCCGTCAGCTCCACGGATCCCTTTGCGGTGTAGGTGTTCGTGAAGGTGGGGGCGACGTCTTGCCGTCATCGTAGGTGACGCTCGCCTCCAACTGGCCGGCGTTGTCCACGACCTTCACCACGGCGTGGTGAACCGCATCGTCGTAGACACGTGGGACAGGTCGCCCTTCTGCTCCACGATAGTGTATTTGTACTCGCCGGCTTGGTGTAGTTGATGGCCGGGAAGGTAACGGTGCCGTCCTCGCCGTTCTTAGCGGTCTGGATGGGCTGCTTGCCCTTCAGCTGCTCAGCCGTCAGATCACCCTCGTACAGGTCGAAGGTGAACTCGCCGCCCCTGAGCGTGGCCTGCGTGTTGTCGGACTTCACGTACGATTTCTTCGCCGTGAGTGTAGCCAAGGTCTCGGCAGCTGATACTTGTTAGTGAAGGTCGGGGCATCATTCTTGTCGTCATAGGTGACAGTCGCCTTTGCCTTGTCACCGTCCGCCTTCACCGAGACGTGGACCTTCACCGCCGTGAATCGTAGGTGATGGTCGAATCGCTGTCAGCGACCTCCTTGAGCGTGTAGTCGTACTCGCCTATGGTCAGACCGGTGAGGATGAGCTTAATCTTGCCGTCCTTGTCGTTCTGGACAGTCTGGATGGGATCAACCGTAGTCGTGTCGCCTTGATATAGGCCGAAAGTGAACGCACCAGCGTCAGGTCCTTGCCCTTGAGGATCTTCGTCGCCTCGATAGTGGCGTCGGCCGTCGGCTTCGAGTTGGTGAAGGTCGCACGGTCTTCTCGCCGTCGTAGGTGGCGGCCGCGCTCAGCGTGCCGTTCTTGTTATCGGTGACGCTAACGTGCACTTTCACCGTCTTGCCATCGTAAACGATAGTCGGGTCGGCGCCTTCGACCTCCTTGATGGTGTAGTCGTGCTCACCGGCCTCGGTGTAATAAATGGCCGGGAAGGTGATGTTGCCATTGGCATCGTTCTTTTCTTCGGCGACAACCTTATTGCCTTCCTTCACCTGGAATGAGAACTGCTGGTTCTCAAGGGTGCCGCCTGTAAAGTGCTTCTTCGCCGCCAGGGTTACGGAACCCTTTGCGTCGTAGGTGTTGTTGAAGGTGGCGAGGTTCACCTTGCCGTTCTTGACCTCAAGCGTCTCGCTCTTGTCATCGCCGCCCTTCTCTACCGTCACGCCTGTGACAGTCAGCTTGGCATTCTTGTCCTCAACCTTCACCGTGACGGTGTAGGTGGAATCGTCCATCGTCCAGCCGGCGTTCTGCACGCCGTCCGCCGCGGGATCATCATCAGCGTTGTGCACCTCGGTGAGCGTGAACGTGTACTCGCCCGCCTTGTTGAACGCCATATTCGAGAAGTCGACCGTCTGGCCCTTGTCCTTGATGATCTTGCACTCGTGACCTTTGACTCAGCATGCTCATTGCTCGCCAGAGCATCCGAGACTGTGAGGGCACCGTCATCGATCTGCTTCTGCGTCTCCGGCGTGGCGGTCAGCGTGAACGAGAACGCCTTCTCCGTGCTCTCAACACCGGAGATCTTCTTCGTCACCTGCGGGGCCAGCTTATCGCTGGCAGTCGTCTTGTAGCTGTTCTTGAACGGGATGGTTGCCGTGTTGCCCTCGAGCGTTCCGTTGGGCGCAAACTCACGATAATCGACCTTCTCGCCATCACTGTTCAGAACTGTCGTCTCGATTTTCAGCGTACCGTCGCCGTTGTCGAACACCGCGATCTCGATGGTGTAGGCCGCCTTGTCGTAGGTGTAGCCGGCGGGAACGGACTTCGGCACGTTCTCTTCCACCCTGTATTGGTAGACGTTGGCGCCGTATTCATTGTTCACGTCGTCATGTGTGAACTGCAAGCCTTCGGCAGCAGGCTCACGGTCTTGGTGTCCCCAAGCTTCATCTCGGGAATCTTGACTGTCTTCGTCCCACCCGTGATGCCGAGCTTCTTCGCCGCGGCGTCGGCGGAGGTCAGGATGAACTTCGTGCCATCCAGACCTCGGCCTGATAGTCCTCGGGCGTCACCGTAAAGCTGAATGTGCTGCTCACATCACCGGTGCCGGTGAATTTCTTCTCAATCTGCAGACCGGCCTTCGCACCGTACTCAACCGTCTCGACCTTGTACTCGTTCTTAAACGGGACGATAGGCGTAGCGGGCTTCGCATCGCGACTCGAGACCGTCTGCACGTAGTTGGTCGTGGTATCGAGGCCCTTAATCGCCTCGCCGTCAGCGCATCAACGTTGTCGTTCTCGCCAACGAGCGCCGTCACGTCCGGGCCCTTCACGATGGTCGTCTCGGTGTAGAGCTGGCCTTTGTTGTCCGGATTCGGCTTCACCGCAATGAGCACGTAGGCGTCACCGGGGTACTCGGTGTCATACGTGTATCCACCAGCGTTGGCGCCATGCGCCTCAGACACCTTGTACACATACACCTTGTTGTAGCTCAGCTGCGTGAAGTTCATCTTCAGCTTGCCGGACATCGTGGCGGTCTGCGTATCGTCACCGTCATCCTTGCCCACGGTGTTCTTGAACGACTTATCGGTATCAGCCGGCTCCGGGGCCGTCGTACCGTTATACGTCATCGCCTCGATGGTGAACGGGAACATGCCATTCTTCAGCGGGGTACCAACCAGAGTCTTGGTCACATCGATGCCCGCATAGGTACCGGAGGCCGTATAGGTGTTGGTAAACGCGGCAGCGCCCGTCACCTGTCGGTCGACATCCGTCATCGCCTGCTTGTTGTCGTACGCAACCGTCGCGGTCAGCTTACCGGTATGCGTGCCGTTCTCGATATCGGTCACTGTGTAGGTCACCGTGGACGTATGGCCGTCATAGCTGATGCCGGTCTTGTCCACGTTCTCCGACGCCTTCTCGTTCACCTTGAATTTGTACGTGCCAGGCTTGGTAAACACCAGGTCGCCCACACCAAAGGCTGCGGTACGGGTCACGGAAGAACCATCGCCGGAGATCGAAATCTTAGCAGCAATATCCCCAACGTCCTCGCCCGTGCCCGTCTTTTGGATAACGACCTTGTTTTTTAACCGCTTTCGTCGTGGCGTCATCCGCCGGCGTCAGTGTGAAATCAAACGTATCGCTCGTCTCCCACGCGCGCCCGGTGAACGTCTTCTGCACCCTGATTGGCGCCGACGTCGCCTGGGTCACCGTGTAGGTGTTCTTGAACGGAATGTATCCGTTGGCGTCCGTCAGCTGCGTGCCGTCGGCCTTCCAATACGTGACCGTGGAGGACAGGCACCTACCCGTCCCAGACTCGTTATCAACCTGCTGGTTCTTCACCAGCACGTAGTACACCGCGTCATCGTAGCCCATGCCACTGGACGTCGATGTATCGGAATCCTTGACCTCGGTCACCCTGTACACGTAAGTGAGGTTCTCGCTGCCCATCGTATAGGTGATCTGCGGGAACGCGGCGATACCGCCGTCATCGTTCTTCGCCGTGGTCGTGGTGGACGTGCACCCCATAGGCATGGGGACCTTGCTGGCATCGACGCTGTAGGCAAGATCGCCGAACTTAAGGGTGCCACTCGGCACGGCATCATTCTTCATCCCGCCGAGTGCCTCGAGCTGGAACGTGAACTTATCCTTCACAAGCGGATTTGCACCGGACTGGTCGACATACGTCTTCTGCACGTGGAAGGAGATGGTCTTCTCATCGGTGTTATAGGTGTTCGTTATCTTGGCGATTTTGTCAGCAACCTCGATCGGGCTGTCCTCATGGCTCACGCCGTCGTCGGTGTAGGTCTGCTCCATCTTGACTGCCGGCTGCGACAGCGTGCCGTCGCCGCTATCCTTCACCGTCACCGTGACGCGGTAGGAAGCGCTTGAATACCCGAACCCGGGCAGCCAGCTAGCGTCGTTTTGAGACGGCGTGGCCTCGGCGATGAGATAGGTGTAGGTGCCGGGCTTGGTGTACTCAATCTCGCCGAAGTCGAACTTGTCCCCGTTCTCAACAAGTCTTCACAACCTGCTTCATACCGACTCACGGTGCATTCTCGGCACCGTCGGGCATCGGCGTGCCCTTGTCCGCGCGCAGGTAAATCTTGAAGCTATCGCCATCTTTCCAGTCACGGCCCTGGAGCACCTTCTGCGCCCAGAACGCATTGGTGAGCGTCACCGGCGACTTTACGCTGTAGGTGTTTGTGAACACCAGCTTGTTGGCTTCGGCCAACGTGCCGTCGGCATTCTGTTTCGCGATCGTGCCGGAGATGCTGTCGCCCTCGCCGCCCAGGCGTGCCGCCCTGCTCGCGCTTGTCGCGTGAGCCGGCCGCATCTGCCGCGCGGCGCTCCTGCAACCGTATCTTGTCACCCTCGGCGAGACCGTACACGCGGATCGTCTGGCCGGCCGTGATGGTCTGCTCGCGTCCGTTCGTCAGGTCGAACATATCGCCGACCTGCTTCTCATCGGCCGCGCCCGCCTTCTCGAAGACTGCAGCCTTATACGTCTTCCCCTTGGGCACGGTGAACTTGAAGGTGAACTCCGCATCCTTATTGCCCGTCAGTCCATCGGGCACGTCAACCTTCTTCGTCACCTCGAGCTCGCCTCGCGCTTGTTAGCCACGCGCACGCAGGTGGCGCCCGTAAACAGGGCATTCAGGTTGTTCATGTCGCGCAGATCGGCACGGGCACCTTTCGACTTGGTCCCCTTGGGCTGCTCGTCCTGGGTGATACCCATACGTATCCAGCCCGTCTCGGTCTCCAGGCGGTAGGGTTTGCCCTCCTCGGTGGGCCCATACTGGTAGACACGTCCGTTGGCACCGTACTTGAGGTGCACCGTGTCGCCGGCACCGGCGGGATCGACATTGCTCCACGACAGATTACCGTCAGTATCGGTCACACCATTCGAGGTCTGCCGCACACCCTTGATCCACGTGAGCGTGTTGTCGATGTCGCCCTCTGCGCCAAACTGGCCCAGGCTCTTCATCAGCGCGCCCGGGCCCACAAACGTCGAAACGCCGTCATCGCGCGTACCGGCATCGGCATGGACGCCGTAATCGTCCACAATCACTTTGGTGAGCGTGTCGTTGAGCAGGAAACCGCTCGGCGCTGAGATTTCCTTCAGGTAGTAGGTGCGTTTCGTAAGCGGCTTGTGCTCCTTGCTCGTATTCGGGAATATGCCCGCACCTTCGAGCGGGACCGGGTTGCCGACCGACCCCGTCGTCAGGGTGTCGTAGGGGGTCTGCTCGCCCTTGAGCACGACCTTGCCGTTTGCGTCTGTTGTCACCTGATCGGCCGTGTACAGGCCGAACTTCGCCCCCTCAACGGGCTTACCCGCGGTATCGGTCTTCTGCACGAACAGGCGGTTCTGGATGTTCGTGACGAGCAGGCGCGTGGCGAACTGTCGCTGGAAATTCTTCTCGCCGCTGGGGAGGTCATCGCTGAACACGTGGACCGTGTTGTCCGTATTCGCGTTGGCGATGGAACTCGCCGTTGTGTGGTAGATGGCCACCGTGTACTCGGCATCCTTGCGGGCATCACCGCTCAGCAGGTAGTAGTACTTGGAGATGTCACCGGCAGATTTTGAATCTCTACCTGGTACTGGCCGCTCGTGTTGAGCGCGAAGGCGTGCAGGTCCTTCTTCGCCGCCTCGATAGCGCCGGCCTTGCTCGGCTTCTCGGCGAGGGTGTACCCCATTCCCGTCGATGGGTCGCCCGACACGGCGTACCAATTGTTCTGATTTTTGATATCTGCGTTTGCGCTTTTATCGCGCTTGAGCACCACAGCGAACAGTATGCCAGACTTCAGGTTGACGGTCTCGTCGGACTTCGTCAGGTCATCATTCGCCTTGTACACGTTCACCGGTGCGGTGATGGTCTCCTTCGCGCCGGCAAACGCACCAGTCTTCCACACGACGCTGTCCGCATCCATACCGCCGCGGTTGATGATGACGCCGCCCGCGCCGTTCTCAGCGCTCGCGGGCACGTACTCGAGCTGCATGCTGCCACCTGTCGCCGTGAGACTCGAGCGGTATCCCTCCGGCACGCGCGTCTCCTTCAGGAGGTAGTACTTGTTACCGTGATTCTTGTTGTAGAGATCGTCGAAGTTGATGACGCCGTTGTCATCGTCGTTCGTGAGCGTTAGGTGGCCGGCCTCGTCCGTGGTGCCGGAGCCGAGGAGCGCGTTCTTGTCATTGGTCGTATCTGTAAAGTTCTCGTCTGTTTTGTACAGCGCGAACTCGGCGCTCTGTACGAACTTGCCGTCCTGGTCGAACTTTATGATGTCGGACTCGGGCACCGTCACGAGGTTGAACTTGAGCTCCATGTTGGAGTCGGTGGCGCCGCGCTCCAGGTAGAAGAACTTGAGGGTGTGGTTGGTGTCGTCGGCGAAGGTGTTGCTTCCCAGCTCGTGTCGCCGGCCTTGCCCGCCTTCTGGTACTTGCTCTTCAGCGTGCCGTTGTAATTGTCGTTTACCTTAATGTTGCCCGTATGAAAGTTGATGCTCAGACTCGCGCGGTTGTGAATACCGCCGATATCACCCACGAGGACATCATCGATGAACACCCAGACGTCATCATCGCCGGCGAACTCGAAGGTCATGTCATTATTATTGTTCGTCAGGCCGCCCTTGGGCTGCACGAATCGCGTGGACATTGAGAGACCGAAGTGGTGGTTGACGGGTTTGCCGCCGTTGTAGTGCGAATCACCGGTGTTGTCTGCCTTGATGCCGGTTTGGACGAGCTGGCCGTTTTCCTCTTTGAACACCTTGTCTGCCGCGTCGAACGGGAAGAACTGACCCTGGTGGGACGAATCGCCCACTTTGTCAATGCCCCAGGTGCCATAGATGTCGAAGGCATTCTTGTCAGCGTTGTAGGTGCGTAGTTTTCGGAGCTGTCATAGACGTAGTAGCCGCCCTGAACCTTGAGGAGGCCCGTCACGCCAAAATGGGACGTCTTGCCGGTCTGGGCAGAGGAATCGAACAGGTAGCGGAGGGACTCGTCGCCCAAGGCTTCGGAAAGCTTCGGGTAGCCGTCTGAAAGCGTGTTGTTGACGATGCCGGGCCGCGGGCTCGTGCCGCCCGTCCATTGGTTGAGCGGCCCATCACCCTTGCCGTCGTTAAACTGGAACTTGTGGCCTGCGTTGACGCCGCCGCTGCCGGAAACCGACAGATGGTCATCGGGATTCACCCAGTAATCAAACAGGTTGATCGTCGTCCCCGAGGGCGAGGTCGTCGGAACCGTGTGGTCGGAGATCGCCGCCTCGGCACGAAGCGGCAGGAAGAAACTCGCCGTCAGCGCGACGGCGAGGGCCAGAACAATCGCATATGGCGAAACCGGGCGCAGCCCACGACGGCGGCCATAAGACATGACGGACCACGCTCGCGCGGCCGATGTTCACCAGGAAGTTCCCTGCTTAGACACCCCCCCCGGTAGCAATATTCACGAGTCGAGACGTCATCTCTCTGAGCTCCTGCATAATTTCCTCCCCAGTCACACGGCGACCTGCCCGGGGCACTCCCCGGGGGGGCCGAGGCAGTCTGGCACATGCCCGCAGTCGTTCAAGGAATACCAACCCCAGCATATGTCTCTTAAGATATCTTAGTCTTTTTCTATGACAGTTTTTGTCTCATTACCGATGAAATCGGCTCAGTCCCTTTGTCACATTCTAGAGCGTTTGAAGCAGAGCGATGAGGAAGCGTACGCCCTGGAGGTAGGCGCGGCGGGTGATGCGCTCGTTGGTGCCGTGGACACCGCGCTCGCACTCGTCATCGTCTACCACAAAGGCCGAGAAGCGAATGCACTCGGGGCAAATGCGCTGGTAGTTGGCAGCATCGGTCGCGCCAATCACGGTCGAGGGAACGATGCCGATAGGAGCTCCGCCCGCCGCCGATGATCCGTTTTCCTCCGTCCCCTTTGGATCGCGGAAATAGCGGGCGGCGATGGCACGGACGGCTCGAGTCCCGG
>ENA-OQJS01000246-OQJS01000246.1-human-gut-metagenome-genome-assembly--contig:-NODE-246-length-10173-cov-2.881246_pt1 | contig 10173 bp, 9 predicted proteins | sample MGYA00242598_ERZ504764 | MGnify/ENA primary metagenome ERZ504764 (study PRJEB26092, sample SAMD00036368) | human gut metagenome | host: Homo sapiens | study: EMG produced TPA metagenomics assembly of...
TTTTTCATGTATCGAGTCTTTATCTTTTTTCTCGGTGGGATTTTCCGGCAGTTCGGCGGCATCTTCTACAATGTCGGTCACAAGCTGCTGGAAGTCAAACGCATTCTTTTCTGTGATAACGGGCTTGCCGGTTTCCGCTTCAAGTGCCTGCCGCGCAATGCCGGCCACCTTGCCGCCGCGTTTGGCAACCTGCTTGTTTTCTTCAAAGGTCTGCGGCTTTGCAGTCTTGGAAATATCCGTGGTGGAGGCTTCGGCCAGCATCGTCAAAACAAGTTCCAAATCGGTCATGTTGTCCCGGAGATTTTCTTTTGTCAGGCCTTTCAGCCGCTTGTACTGCCCTGTGGTCATGCCGGACCATGCGCGGGAGATTTCATCGGTCAGGATGGCGTACTCCTTGCCTTTTTGCACCCCGCGCTTCTTCCATTCGTCTGTCAGTTCGTTTCGGATACGGATTGCCAAAAGCCGCTGGTGAATCCATTCTTCGGAGTAGCCTTTCTTCAAATAGGTATCAAGCGCACGGTCAATGGCCTGCTCCGGGTCGATTGTTTCCTCAATGCGTTCTTTGCCTACCATTGCCAGCCATGCCTTGAACGGTTCAGCTTTCGGAGATGGGATTGACTGGATGATGCGCAGGAGTTGTTCAGTGTTAGCGACATCCGTTTTGCGCTTTTTGCCGTCAGGAGCGGTCATTTTCAAACCATTACAATTTGTAATGGTTTCATTTCCTTCGTCTTTAAGACGCTTTTTTAGAACGCGCCAATAGTTCTGTGGGTCTGCGCTGTCAGTCAGAACAGCAATCACATCAACGATGGCAAAATACCATTCTTCCTTTTCTGCATCCCATGCAGTGCGGATTTTCTGATCTTCAAAAAGCTGGATAGAGCTGTTATCGTTCACTTCTGCCATAGAGGGTTCCTCGCTTTCGTTGTCTAAGTCTATTTTACATGATTTCGGGCGGAAACGCCACCCGGTCTAAGCGTTTGTGGTTCAAAAATCCGAACAATATTTTGTGCAGATTTACCGTTCCTGCATCTGCTCCTTTCCCGGTGCTGTCCGCAGAATGCCGTCCACATTCTGCTTATGATGCCATACTCCTGCATCTGGCGTTTGGCATCATTGTACTGCCGCTGCATCTGGTCTTTCTGCTCGGCCAGTTGCTTATACTCGGCTTTCAGGGTGTAGAGGTCGGGTTAGCTTTTGAAAGCCTGCTCTTTTAGAGCTTTCGCCGCTGCTTCATAGAGAATCAAGGTTCCTTCATGTTTACGTCGGAACTGCTTTTTGTCAGCAGCCCGCTGATACTCCTGCAACAGTGGGTGCAGTTCCTTACAGGTGGTGACATCCTTTATCAGCACGGCCATTTCTGCAAGTCGGCGCTCTGCTGCTTTCAATGCGGCGGCAGCTTCGGTGCTGGCGGCGGTGATCTCGGCCACCCGGCTTTCCAAATCCGGGTAGCTTTCGATTTCATGCTCGGTCAGGAAGTTCAGCGTCCGGGCCGCCTGTTTCAGATTGTGGAGTTTTGCCCACTTCTCATACCCTGCGGACTGCTGGGCCTTGATGCTGTTCTCCAAATCAATCCGCAGCGAAATTTTGCGGTTTTCTTTGGGCTTCCGCTCCACGAACCGCCCTTTGATGCGCTGGGTGATGGCTTCTTCGGTGTAGGCTTCGCCCAGCGTTTTGCAGCGGGTGAACCGTTCCTGTCCGGGCGCGCGGAACGAAACATACTTGCCACGCTTGACCTCGTAGCCCTGCTCCTGCAGGAGCCGCAGAAAATCGTCAAAATCCTTGACCTGCGGGATGGCGGCATCTATGGCGGCTTTCAGCTTCGCCTTCCAACTCGTGCCCTTGCGGTGTGCGTCCCACTCGGCATAGCTCTTGCCCCGGTCTTGACCGGGCATCACCACAGACAGGCCGTATTCCTTGCATAGCCGATCGCTAGTGCGCCGGATGTAGCATAACTTTGTCGGTTGGAAACATACTTTCGCTGATTCACCATTGTCCACAGCGCAAAAGATAATGTGGTTGTGGACGTGCCCTTTGTCAATGTGCGTAGTTAGCACATAGGGATATTTTCCTTGCAGCACTTCATCTGCAAGCTGTCGGCCAATTTCGTGGGCCTGCTCCGGCGTGGTTTCGCCCGGCGCAAAAGACTGTATCAGGTGGTGGGCCAGATTGTTGCCTTTCTGCATGGCCTGTGACAACAGCAGTTCAAATTCGATGTCTGCGGTTTCGTAGGCACAGGCAAAGGAGGACACCAACATTTTTTCATCCGTCTTGGCCGGATTCTCGATGTAGTCCAATGCCTTTTTCAGCGTTGACTTGATAGGATGTATCTTTGTAACTGCCATATCTGCGCCAATGCTCCCTTGATGTCCGCAACGTCTTGTGTGTACAGCGGCCCCATGCTGTTCAGCCGCCGCGCGATCTGGTTAATATTGACACCAATCTTTTGCAGTTCGGCGGTCTGCGCCCGGATGTCGGTGGTGTCGATGTGGACAACATAACCGTCTATCAGCATCTTCCGGGCGTAGGCAGAAAAGTTCCGGGTATGCAGCAGAGCCATCTTCTGCCGGATAAGTTCCCGTTCCTCCGGCGTCACGGGAACACGCAGAACAATTTTTCGGGTTCGGTTCGTCATAGTTTCACCTTCGGTTTCTTGGGGGTCTGGGGTACTCAGCAAGCATTTTTGCCGGGAGTGGCTACACTCCCTATGCTTGCTACGTTACCTCTCCCACTACTAAGACACCGAAACGCCCCCGTTTTGCCCGCAAAAATGCAAAAAAAAAATAAGAGGACAGCTTTTGCATCCTCTCAATGACCGTGCATGACAATCAGACACACACGGGCTCTTTTTCCTGTTCATGGATTCGTAAGGCACCGTCAATGGCACCTTCTACGATGGGTAAGTATTCTTCCGGGCAAAGCTGCAGCTTGTGGCTGACCCGCTGACGTTCCGCACTTTCTTCCCGCATGAGTTCCGGGTTGAAGTACCGCTCCACGGGCAGACCACATATTTTTATCAGCTGAATCACCACCGGCAGGCTGGGCAGCGTGCTTCGTTTTCGATGTTCGCAAGATACCGGCTGTCACAATGTATCATGTCAGCCAGCGCACTGCGGGAAAGTTGTTTTGCCTTTCGAGCTGCCTTGACATCCGCTCCGAACGTTTCAAAGCCGGGACAGTCCTCAATTTTCGCCATTCTGCATCACCCATATACATTTTATAGTTCATGGACGATTGGCAAAATGATGCAAAGTGCATTGCTGCTAAACTTTATTGTTCATAGTTTGAGCATTGTATTGTAAAGTGGGCTATCCTATAATAAGGAAGAAACCCTTTTTTGAAAAAATCCGTCCGCTGTAACATTTCGCGGACATTTGCCTGTTATACTATCTGCAAAAAGCAAAGGAAGTGAGGATATGAAGCAGATTTTAATTGTCGAGGACGACAGTTTTTTGAATAAGATGTTAGCCTATAACCTGACCGCAGACGGCTACGGCGTGACTTCTACTCTAAATGCCAGAACCGCAGCCGAAGCCATCCGCCAGCGGGAATTTGATTTAGTGCTGTTGGACATTAACCTGCCAGATGGGAACGGTTTTGAGCTGTGCAAGCTGATAAAGCCCCAGCACCCGGACACCATCGTAATATTCCTGACCGCCAACGATCAGGAGAGCGACCAGATACGGGGCTATGAGGTGGGCGCGGTGGACTACATCACAAAGCCCTTTGTGATCGGGGCCTTGCAGCGAAAAATCAAAGCCATGTTCGCCATGCTGGAACACCACAAACCGGCCAAGGACATTTACGACGACGGGCGGTTGTTTCTGGACTTCTCGGAGCAGACGGCTTCCTTAAACGGCAAGCCCCTGACTCTATCCCCGATGGAGTACAAAATGCTGAACCTGTTTCGTAAAAATCCCCGGCAAGTGCTGACCCGTGGGCAGCTTTTGGAAAAGCTGTGGGATATAGACGAGCGGTTTGTGGACGAACACACCCTGACAACCTCCATCAGCCGTATTCGCAGCAAGATTGAAGCCGACGGCGGCGCACCCTACATCAAGACCGTTTACGGCATGGGGTATCAATGGACGGGAGGCGAGGTAAAATGAAGTTTCAAAACCTCTCGGTAAAGCGGCTGTTTGGCCGGGTGGCAATGGAGCTTGTCCTCTCCATGTCCGGGATCACCATAGCCCTGTTTCTTGTGACAAAACAGATTGCGGTGCTGCTGACAGGCGGGACGCTGCTGCTGTGCGCCTTGTGGGGATTTTTGTACTGACGCAGGCGTTTGGAAAGCGGCTGTCGCAGTTTACCGCTGACCTGTGCCAGACCTTAGACCACATGATCGCCGGGAATGAAGCGCCCCAGCGGCCAGAGGACAGCGAAACCCAGCTTGCCAGAATCGGACACCGGCTGGCAAGGCTTTACCAGATCATGCAGGAGAACCGCCGCCGGGTGGACGAGGAACGGCAGGAGTTACAGACCCTTGTATCGGATATTTCCCATCAGGTGAAAACGCCGGTAAGCAATCTGAAAATGGCGACGGACACCCTGCTGGAAAAGCCCATGACCGAGGCGGAGCGCACCGACTTTATCCGGGGAATCCGCAGCCAGACGGATAAGCTGGACTTTCTCTTTCAGGCCCTTGTGAAAACCTCACGGCTGGAAACGGGCGTGATCCAGTTGGATAAGAAACCGGGTCGCCTCTTTGATACCGTGGCGCAGGCCATGAGTGGGATTGTGTATGCAGCGGAGAAAAAGGAAATCGCTGTGTCCGTGGACTGCCCGGAGGATTTGACCGTTTTCCATGACAGCAAGTGGACATCCGAAGCCCTCTTTAACCTGCTGGACAATGCAGTGAAGTACACCCCGGCAGGCGGGAAAATCGCCGTGTCAGTGGTGCTGTGGGAAATGTATGTGGAGGTCAAAGTGACCGACACCGGCAAGGGCATTTCCGAAAGCAATCAGGCTGCCATCTTCCGGCGCTTTTATCGTGAGGAAGAAGTACACGAACAGCAGGGCGTGGGCATTGGACTGTATCTGGCCCGCGAGATCGTAACGCGGCAAGGCGGCTATATCAAAGTGGTTTCAGAGCCGGGCAAGGGCTCGGAATTTTCCATTATGCTGCCGACAAAATAGAATGCGGCGGACGGTCATTCTCGGCTGCCCGCCGTAAGTCTTTTCGCAACAGTGTGCCGATAAAGCTGCCAGTGGCAGTTTTTCGGCGGAAATGTCCGAGCGTTGTAACATTTCACCCCCGATTTTCAATGAAATTTTTTGGCCGCTGTAACATTTCGCGGACATTTGGGTTTTACAATAGCCTTATCAACAGGCAGAAAGCCTTGAAAGGAGTTTTGAGTATGAGCGTTTTACAGGCGATTGATCTGAAAAAGTATTACGGCACAGAGCCGAACATTACCCGCGCCCTTGACGGTGTGAACTTCTCCGTGGAGGACGGCGAGTTTGTGGCCGTTGTGGGAACATCCGGCAGCGGCAAGTCCACCCTGCTTCACATGATGGGCGGGCTGGACACTCCCACCAGCGGAACCGTGATCGTCCGGGGCGAAGAACTGGCAAAGAAGAACGATGAACAGCTTACCATCTTTCGCCGCCGCAACATCGGCTTTATCTTCCAGAACTATAACCTTGTTCCTATTCTGAATGTGTATGAGAACATCGTCCTGCCGGTGGAGCTGGACGGGGACACGGTGGATCAGAAGTTTTTGGACGAGATCGTTCACCTGCTGGGGCTGGAAGATAAACTGAAAAATATGCCGAATAATCTTTCTGGCGGACAGCAGCAGCGTGTGGCGATTGCCCGCGCTCTGATTACCAAACCGGCTATTGTGCTGGCCGATGAGCCAACCGGTAACCTTGACAGCAAGACCAGCGCCGAGGTGCTGGGACTTATCAAGCGCACCAGCGCGGAGTTCCGGCAAACCGTTGTAATGATTACCCACAATGACGACATAGCCCGCCTTGCAGATCGGATTGTCCGCATTGAGGATGGCAGGATTGTGGAATAAGGAGGTGGCAAGCTATGACATGGCCTTTTGAAAATGATACCAGTGACATTGAAAAGAAGCTGGCAAAGCGCAGTTTGCATCGTGAACGGCAGCGTAATTTATTTGCAATCATTGCTCTTGTGCTAACTGCATTTATGATAACTGCGACATTCAGTATTGGTTTTAGTTACTTTGAAACCTACCAAATGCAACAAATTCGGTTAATGGGAACTACCGCTGATGTCGGAATCACAAATGTAACAGAAAATCAGTTGGTTGAAATTTCAAAATCAAACCTTGTCCTTGACGTAGGTATACAGCAGCGTTTAGGTAGTGTTGATACAGAACAACTGAGAAACGCAAGATTAGGTGTAGTATGGATAAATGATACAGAGTGGGAACACCACCGTCTTCCTACTATATCAGGTGTTGTAGGAAATTACCCATCAAGTAAAAACGAAATTATGCTACCTACATGGGTGCTTGAACAGATGGGCATTTCTGATCCGCAAATAGGGATGGAGATTGTGTTGTCATACCAAATTGGCGATAGCTATGATTATGTCACGGACACCTTTTTGCTGTCGGGCTACTATACGGACTACATTCCAATGCGCACAAATAATCGTGGTTATGTTTATGTTTCATCCGCTTTTAAGGATAGCTTAAATGTATCACTGGATAATAGTGTTACGGCAATGATCCGTTTTCAAGGCAATGATAATGCTGACAAAAACTGTGAAAGATTGCGGCGTGAGATTGACTTTACAGAAGGGCAAACATTTGAAATTGTACCATTAGAACAGGCAAATGGTGGAACTATTATTTTAGCTGTAATAATTTTAGCAGTTTTTATATCCTTTAGCGGCTATCTGCTGATTTATAATATTCTTTATGTCTCTGTCATAAAAGATGTGCAATTCTATGGCCGTCTTAAAACGATTGGAACGACCCAAAGGCAGATAAAGAGAATTATCTATAAGCAGGCAATCAGAATCTCTTGTATTGGTATTCCGATTGGTCTGTTACTTGGTGCGGTTGTTTCCTTTGGCATTGTTCCTTACTTCCTGAATATGATGTATTCAACAAATTCTGATGTGGGAACAAAAGTATCTTTTTCGCCGTTTATTTTCATAGGAGCGGCCATATTTACGTTCATTACCGTTATGATTGCAAGCATGAAGCCCGCCAAAATTGCCGGAAGTGTTTCACCAATAGCAGCACTCCAATATACAGCAGCCAGCACAAAGAGTAGCGCCAGAAATTGTAGCAAAATGAAGTTGTCCAGAATGGCATGGAACAATGTCTTTCGTAATGCTAAGAGTACAACCCTTGTTTTTGCATCGCTTTTTTTCGGCCTTTCCTTGTTCCTTGTCGTCACAGGGCTATTACATGGTTTAAACCCGGAGAATTATGTGAGCCAATGGGGAGTAAGCGATTTTGCACTCACATATAGTATCCACGAAAGAGAAGATTTAATTTCCAGCGAAATGGTTTCAGAGGTTGGTCAGCTTGACGGCATTGAGAATTTGAGGTTGACCTATGCACCTTATCCTCAAGTAGTAGCAGATGTTGTATATGACGATGCTGTATTTCACGAGTTTCTTGCGTCATTAGACGGAGTAAACGGCATTGATTTTTCTGATCCGGCAAAATTAGAAAATTATCAGCAAAACTTTTTTTAGTGGGGTTTTTGGAATTGACAGTGCATATTTGGAAGAAATCAATAAAACCTTAAACTTGCCTATTGACACGTCTGCCTTTGAACAAGGAAAGGTTGTGCTGCTGTCCAAAACAGTAGAAGACCTTATTCAGCCGGGGCAGGAAATAACAATCCAGACGCAGAACGGACAGCATTCCTTTATTGTAGCGAACGGTTATTTGAATGAAGGGTTTCGAGCAGGAGGAGGCAATGAGAGAGGGACGGCTCCTGATTTGTATATTAGTCAAACAGCTTTGAAAGAACTCTTTCCGCAATATAGAGTGTTCCGCGTGGCCTTTGATACGGATGGTCAACATGACGAAAGTATACTGCAAGAATTAAAGCAAATCACCGCATCACAAGCTAACATTGATATTATATCCCGATATGAACGGCGAGAAGAAATGCAGGAATATCTCATTACAGCAAAGGTTTTAGGAACAGGGTTGTCCGTGATCCTGCTGCTTGTTGGTGTCATGAACTTTGTCAATACAATGGTTGTCAATGTAAATACTCGGCGCTATGAATTAGCTGTTCTTGAAAGCATTGGAATGACAAAGCGACAAATCAAACGAATGCTATTTATGGAAGGTTTCTATTATTGGGGCGTTTCCCTTTCCCTTGCAGTCACCATTGGAACAGCAATCTTCATCTTGCTATATATGATTTTTAGTAAAGTGGCCTATTATGCTGTTTTCTCCTATCCATTTATCCCACTGGTGCTGGTGTCTGGACTGGTGTTGCTAATCTGCCTTATTGTGCCTATATGGGTCTACAAAACTGACGTTAACCTTCCAGTTGTGGAGCGATTGCGGTTGACAGAGTGAGTTTAATCAAATAGCAAAACATCCTTAGATCAATCATATCGAAGCGGAGCAGATTTTAGCTGCTCCGCTTCTTTAGTGTTTTTCAAAAAATTCTTTTGAAATGTCCGAGCTTTGTAACAATTCAGCCTGTTTTTCTGTCGAAATCAAAGGCACCTCGGACATTTATAGTTCTTCCAAAAGTTTGATGATAATATTACCATTCATGGAAGAAGCAATCTGTTATTGCAATAATGCGAAATTGACGATAGAAAGTTTTTCATATCTCGGTCAGCTCAACAATTACATTACTCTGCTGATACAGCCAGTCCGTAAATTCTTTCGGGCTGGCCGTTCCTGTTTTTACAGCCTTTTTTCTCTGTAAGGCTTCTTTCTTAAAGTCGGAAAAGGAAGCCTGTATTTTTTCCAGACGGTCAGCCGGAAAGCCTGCGGTATTTTTTACCCGGTTTATTTTGTTGCGCCAGTTCTGGCATTCATTTTTATAAAGCAGGTCATAGTTATTTTCTCTTGCCCTCTCGTCAAATTCCCGCTTGTTTTGAAGCGCCTGTGCTTTTCGGCATTTGTCACTGCACAGCTCATATCGCTGGCTCTTTGCCAGAAAATATTTCCCGCAGACCTTGCACTGCCGGAAACAAAGCCCCCAGTCATTCAGCCTGTTCAGATAATAGGTAATCAACGGGTAGAGGGACGCATAGGCAGACACACATTCTTCTGTGCGCCGGTTGTCCGGGAACCAGAGGTCAAGCCGGGTATCTTCTGACGGTGCGCCTTTGAAATAAAGGCTGCCAGCTTGAAAATGTTTCGGTTTTCCTGTCTCCCTGTCAAAGCTCATGGTTTCGTTTTGGAATACCCCGGTCAGTCTGCTCATTTTATCCATGAAGCGGTCACAGGCAGCGTTACGGTCACGGGGTTCTCTGGCAAGCAGATAGCTGTTCCAGATACGGAACGCCACATACATTTTCAGAGGGTCGTTGCTAAGATATTTCTCCCAAAGAAATTCGCTTGCCGCCTGCTCCAGCTCCGGCTGTTTCCATCGGTTGGAGTGGAGAGCTTGCCGCAGCGGAGAAAGCCCGTATAAGTTCCAGTCTCTGTCCGTGTCACGCTCAAAGTTTATCAAAAAAGTTCCCAGTGGGCGTGTCATATCACAAAGCACCTCTGCGTTTTGGCTCCCGTTCAGACGGAAGCGGATCTGCTGTTCTTCCCCAATCAAAATCCGCTCTTTCATTTTCTTCCTGTCCAGCGTCAGGACAAACAAAATCCTCTCAAAACATGGCTCATGCCGTATAAACTGATTCTCCATCCCTATCCCCTGCCTTTGTCTATGGTAATTATATAATTTAGTTATATCCGTTACACTCATGGTAACGCAGAAGCATTGTTTTGTCAATGATGGTCCGCTATGATGATTGTAGTTGGTAATTTCGTACCACACAGTACCTTGACAAGTGAATGACCGTCCAAAAGGGATATGACCGGCAGGAGAAGTGACGCATCCGGCGCACCAATGCAGGGAAACACCGCAGGAATGGGGCAGGAAAACGGCTTTGGGGGAGAACGGCAACAGGAAGCATTTTAACCTATTTGATTTATGGGAGGAACAGAATGAACGATAAAAAGAGATTGAACAGCTACGAGGATTTACCGA
>ENA-OQJS01000248-OQJS01000248.1-human-gut-metagenome-genome-assembly--contig:-NODE-248-length-10147-cov-0.806487_pt1 | contig 10147 bp, 12 predicted proteins | sample MGYA00242598_ERZ504764 | MGnify/ENA primary metagenome ERZ504764 (study PRJEB26092, sample SAMD00036368) | human gut metagenome | host: Homo sapiens | study: EMG produced TPA metagenomics assembly of...
GTCTAGTGCTGGCAGGCTTCTCACGCCTGTAGGTGGACTCCGGGCCGGCTGGTGGTGAGCGGAACGGGCAGAGGCGTACGTTGCTGGCTTCTTGGGAGTGCAGTGGAGCTGGTACTTGTCTTTGACGCCAATCTGGCGGGCCACGTAGTCGCAACGGTAGTCGGCGTTGGTGGGTAGCCAGTAGGCGGCGGAAGCCGAACCCTTCTCCTGATTGGCCGGACCGTCGACGGCCAGCAGGTTATAGGGGTCATTGCCGAATTCATGGCGTTTGGCAGTGGACCAGTCGTGCGCACCGGATTGCCAAGCGTTTTCAAGGGCCACCACATGGTCGATCTGCACCGCGGTGGAAGTCTTCTTGCCCTTCTTGAACTTGATGTCCTTGCCAATGTATGGATCATGCAGTTTTCCGGACTTCACCACGCAATTGTGCGTACGCCACTTGTGCTTCACGCCGGTCAGATCGCGGTTGAGGATATCATTGCGGGTGTCGCAGCCGTTGTGGTCCACGTCGCCCACGCCTTGCCGAATTGAGTGCGCTTGTACCGGTTTTCGGCGCGCGGCCCTTGACCTCCAACGAATCCAACACTTGAGTGGCGCTCTGTCCGGCACCAGTATTATCGGTCGGTTCCACGGTCAACGCGACGGTATCTGTGGGCGTGCTCGAAGCCGCCACCGATTACAAGGGTCAGCGCTCGCTGCCGCGCGACTTCTCCATAGGACTGAAGCAGGGCTCCATCACCAACCAGCGTAGATCGGGCCGCTGCTGGAATCCGAACCGGTGGAACTCGATCCATGGCAGCCGCTCACCAAGCGTTGCCGCTGATATAACCTGTATGGGGCGAAGCGTGGCTGGGATTGCAGCCACGGCTTTCCTGTTCCGCTGTGCTGATACTCTTTCATAAGAACAAATGTGCGAACGATTGGGGTTCAGTTGGCGGATACTTTGTCATGGCTTTCCGACGAGCTACGCAGTGAATGCAGTCAGCCTGTATTGCAGTGTGCCCGTGGAATCGCCAACCAGTGGCGTGCGAAAATGTCGGATCTGCATTGCCTGAACGACTCCGATTCCGACCGCATCACCCTGCATGCCAATATGCGGGGCACCACCTCACCGTCCAGCCGATACGAAGTGCAAGGCCACGCTTGATTTGCATGATGAGCTTTTCTTGGCCAGGTATTGCTCGTGCCCCGCGTTCAACGGTTCGCAGCACGGTTATGGCACGTATTCGTCGGCATATTCGCCCAGCTACCGCAACAATCCAAAATATCGCAGTTTCGATGATGATGACGATGAATACGATTATGTCGACGATTATGATGATTCCGATTCAGGATCGACGTTCGGCCATGTGCAGGACGATGACGAGTTCGCTTCGGATCCGGCTGGGGGACGCCACTATACCGGCATGTGTAAGCATGTCGCCGCAATGCTGCTGCTGTTTCTTGACCAGCCCGAACGGTTCCGCGGATTCAAGCGAAGTGGCGTGACTTCGCCTATCCTCTCCGACTACATGCGTGCGCTGAATGCGAAGAATGACAATACCGGTCAACGTGCGCAGCTTGACGTGCTCAAGCGCATCGTCGACGCGAAAAGCCGTCTCGCCGACGAGCAACGAGGCGTCATTACGCAAGGGGCCACGAAAACAAAACGCAAGAGCGGTTCCATCATGGTGAAACCGGGAAGCGTATGTCTGGAGCCCACGCTGATCATGAACCGTGAGCTGTGGAGCCTGACGTTGAAAATCGGCTGCGGCGACGCAAGTTATATCATCAAAAGCATTTCCAAATTCGTAGCCGACATGCACAACGGGGCATACGTGTCATACGGGCAGAAACTCTCGTTCACCCACACTCCGGACATGCTCGAACCGTTCTCGCTGCAGCTGTTCCGATTCCTGCAAGGTGTTGTTGGATCACGTGTCGCTGCACAGCTGCAGAACAACTACTATTACGCGCCAGACGTGCGTATCGAACGTGAAATCATGCTTACCGATGGGGAATTGTGCGATCTGCTGAACCTGTTCGAAGCGGAACCGCAACAGGACTACATCGAAGACGTGCTGATAGCACGCGGGCCGCTGAAAGCTCCCAAGCATGAGGGGCGTGAGAGGGCGCGGCAGCTCACTCCGGATGATTTCGCCCATACGGATGACGCCGCTCCGGGCTATGTCGAAGTGGCCACGCCAGGGGAGTCCAGGTCGCATACTATCGCCATATTCGATGGCAATCCGCAATTTCGGTTCATCGCCAAATATGTGAAGGAAGGCGCTTCGTCGGGCGTGCGTATCACGTCGAACCGTACCATCACGATCGGATTGTCGGGCAGCGGGGCGTGTACCTCATGAGTGCCGAGCATAACGGCACTCCGACGGATTCCCATATGATGCCAGTGAGCGGACTCTTCCGTTGTACCGACAGCATCCTTCCCGCAGTGGACGCGTTGATGACATTGTGCGCGTCGAACGTTAGCGATGGTGTGTTCATTGCGGAAAACGACTGGCCCATGTTCGCACGAACAATACTGCCAAAACTTACCGAAGCGGGTATTGGTTTCGATATTCCGCAGGAAGTCGCCGAACGGATGGGAGTCGACTGCCAGATCGAATTCTACTTGGACCGTGATCTGCAGGGCATCACCTGTGAGGCTGTGGCACGATACGGCGATTTCGTGTTCCAGTTGGTGCCGACCGCTAAAGCACTACGAGGCGTGATTAATCCGGACTCGCGGTCGAAAGCGGCGCTCATCAAACGAGATACGGCCCGCGAATCATTCGCGGTGCAGGTGGTTCGCCAGCTTTTCCCGACATGGAGTTCCATTGACGTGGCGCGGATTCGTGAGGAAGACGAACAGACGATTCTGCTCTTGCTCACCGCAAGGCGTGGATATCTTGCGCTCGGTCGGGCAGGTGTTCTCCACGGCCGCGTTCGACGGCATGATGATGCCAAGCAGCCCTACAGTGAAGGTCGGACTGTCCATCGACTCGAATCTGGTTGAGATTTCGCCGATAGCCAACGAAGTGCCGATGAACGAGGTCGGTGCGTTGCTGAATTCCTACACAGGAACCGCCGCTACCATCGCTTCAGGGACGGTACGTTCGTAGATCTGAAGAACGCCGATCTGCATGAACTTGATCAGATTGCCACAGATCTTGACCTTGATGAGCAACAGATTGATTCCGGAAGAATCACCATTCCCGGATATCAGGCGTTCCTTTTGGATGCTCAAGTTGATGACGACGGCAAAAGCGAATCGTTCGTCGACTATGTCAACGATGTGAAAATCATCGACCCGAAACGATACGAAGTGCCCAGCAACCTCAAAAACGTACTGCGCCCATACCAAGTGGAAGGCTTCCAATGGCTTTCCACCTTGTGGGACAAAGGTTTCGGTGGCATTCTCGCCGACGAAATGGGTTTGGGCAAATCCGTGCAATTGCTGTCACTGGTGGAAGCTCGCAAGGGGAGCGGCCCAGCGTTGATTGTCTGCCCGGCATCCCTGGTATACAACTGGGCCGCCGAATGCGAGAAGTTCACGCAGGATCTCACCATCGAAGTCGTGGCAGGCACGAAGCACAACGTCGCAAACTCATCGCAACCGTGGCGCAGCAATGGAAGAACCCCTCGGAATCCAACGATATGCAGCGTACCGATGTGGTGATCACCTCATACGATTTATTGCGCCGCGACGTGGATGATTACGCCGCCTGCCGGTTCGCATTGATGGCGCTCGATGAGGCGCAATACATCAAAAACCATGCCACGAAGTTGGCGAAAGCCGTCAAACAGATCACCGCCGAACACCGGTTCGCATTGACGGGAACCCCCATCGAAAACCGGTTGAGCGAACTGTGGAGCATCTTCGACTTCCTCATGCCCGGATTGCTGGGAACCTACACGAAGTTCCGAGAAAAATACGAATAGCCGATCATGCACCCGGTTCTGAACATTCCGTCATGGCCGACAAGCTGCAGGCTTTGGTCGGACTGTTCATTAAACGACGTCTGAAAAAAGACGTGCTGACCGATTTACCTGACAAGTTCGAAAACGTGCTCACCGTCAAACTGGAAGGCGAACAGCGCAAACTCTATGCGGCGCATGAGCAACGGTTGCGCGCCACCCTTACCAAAACCAAGGATGCCGACTTCAATACCAAGAAAATCCGCATTCTTGCCGAATTCACGTTGCTACGCGAAATCTGCTGCGATCCGAGACTCGTCTATGCGGATGCGAAAAACGCTTCCGCCAAACTTGACGCCATTTGCGAACTCGTATCCACGTGCATGGACGAAAGCAAGAAAGTGCTTATATTCTCGCAGTTCACTTCATTCCTTGACCTGATTGGTACACGTTTGGCTGAACATGGCGTGGACTTCTACACCATCACCGGCGAGACACCGAAGAAACGCCGTGTGGAACTGGTGGACGAATTCAACGGCAACGATGTTCCCGTATTTCTCATCTCGCCTCAGGCGGGCAACACGGGACTGAACCTTGTGGGCGCATCCGTAGTGGTGCACGCTGACCCATGGTGGAACGCCGCCGCACAGAACCAGGCCACCGACCGTGCACATCGTATCGGCCAGACGCAGGATGTGAACGTGTACCAAATCGTAGCCAAAGACACCATCGAGGAACGCATCCTCAAACTTCAGGAAAAGAAAAGCGAACTCGCCCAACAGTTCACCGACGGCACCGCATCCGGAGGCGTCGGCACACTCAGCAAAGACGACCTGCTCGGCCTGTTGTCGTGACGTGCGGTTGGAGGAATCTTTGCGTTCCAAAGCGCAAGATAAAAACGGAACACAGGTTGCGAATATCGCATGGTGGGCGTATATATTGTCGTGCAAGTTTCAGGGAAGGTGAAAATCCTTACTGGCGGTAACGGTACGACTGACGTTCATAACGGTCCCATGCCGAAGCCCGCGACCCGCGAAAGCGGCTGATCCGGTGAGAATCCGGAGCCAACGGTCAAAGTCCGGATGGAAGAAACGGGGCTCAACATGAGTGTATCCTCACCAAACAATACCCAAAACAACGACGCCGAAATCGCCAGCGAAAGCATGACGCGCCCCGACAACGCGCATTCCACAGGCGTGGCCGACTCTGGACGCTGGTCCACCAAACGCATCGCCATGTATGCGCTGTTCGTGGCGCTGTCGATGGCCGTCAGCTTTGTGGAATTTCCCATTGTGCCAGGCGTTGAATGGCTGAAATATGATCCATCCGGCATTGTCAGCCTGGTGGCAGGTTTCGCCTACGGGCCAGCGGCGGCGGTAATCGTCAGCGTGCTTGGTTTCCTGCCGCACCTGTTTACCAACCCATGGGGCACGCTTATGGCCGTGCTCGTGGCTTTGGCATTATCCGTGCCGGCAGCACTGATCTACCGCAGGAACAAGACCCGCAAAGGCGCGGTCATCGGCATCATCGTCGGTGCGATCGCAGCCTTGGCGATGGCGATTGTGGGCAATATAATCGTCACACCGTTCTACGCGCATATGACCACCGCACAGGTCGTGGCATTGATCGTGCCGGCGCTTCTGCCGTTCAACGCGTTGAAATTCACCATCCATGGTGTGGTCACCTTCCTGATCTACAAGCCGATCTCCAACCTGTTGAACCGCTGAGCCTCGTTCACCATATTGATGAATAGAAAGGAACCTTCCGACCTATGGAAGGTTCCTTCCGTTATATGAAAGACTTTTTCCATGAATCCTGACAGCGCCACGAACACCATCGCGGTCGAACTGCACGATATTCGTTTCACCTACGACTCCGGCGCGACTTGGGCACTCGACGGTGTGAACCTGACCGTTCGCCAAGGAGAACGCGTGTGCCTGGCAGGACCAAACGGGTCGGGCAAATCCACACTCTCACGCATCATCGCAGGACTTGCGGCACCCGATGCCGGACATGTCACGCTGTTGGGGAACAACGTCTTCGATGAAACCGGCGCGCACGCTGACGCTTACCGTAGCGCCCGGCATGGTATCGGGCGGTTTTCCAACATCCGGAAGATCAGATCGTCACCACCATTACCGAGGATGATGTTGCCTTCGGTCCGGAAAACCTCGCCATTGCGCATGATGATATCGATATGCGGATCGCCATGTCACTTGACGCAGTGATATGAGCGAACAGCGAGAAGCCGATCCCACGCGAATGAGCGGAGGCCAACAACAGCGCGTCGCCATCGCCGGCATGCTTGCCATGAATCCCGAAATCCTCGTGCTCGACGAGCCTACCGCCATGCTCGATCCGCAAGGCCGCGCCGACATCATGCATATTCTTGACGAATTGCAGCAGCACGGCACAACCATCATTCTCGTCACCCACCATCGTGACGAATTCGCCAATGCCGACCGCATCATTCGCCTGGATAACGGGCGTATCGTGCAAAGCGCTCGCGGTAATACTGCAAGTATTCCGGAAATGGACGAATCAGGCACAGCGCAAGAAGATAACCCAATTGCCAAATCCAATATTGCAAATGGCGCATCGAAGCCAACATCAGCTGTACCAATCATTGACATCCGTAATCTGACATACCAATATCCAAGCAGTAGCAAGCCTGTGCTCGATAAGCTTTCCATAACCATCAATGAGGGTGAAACCGTGGCCATCACAGGGCATAACGGTGCAGGCAAAACCACCCTCGCGCGTCTTCTCTGCGCGCTGGAACAGCCGCAATCTGGCAGCATTACCGTCAACACCATTCCCGTCGCACGCCAACGCGCCAACGGCAATATGCAGTCGCTCAAGCGTGCGGACCGCGAGAAACTGCGCGCCACCATCGGCTACGTCATGCAACATCCCGAACGTCAGCTTTTCGCCGAAACCGTAGCCGAGGATATCGCCTACGGACCACGCAACCAACATCTTGACGAAACGCAGGTATCCGAACGCGTCAATCAAGCCATGACGCTGCTGCATATCGAACATCTTGCCGATCGTTCGCCATTCGATCTTTCCGGCGGACAACAACGACTTGCCGCCATAGCGGGCATCATCGCATGCCAACCGCAGATCCTTATTATGGACGAGCCGACCGCAGGACTTGACGAGGCAGCCACAACCTGCGTGCACAATCTCATCCAAACCCTCCACGCACAAGGCATCACCATACTCATCATTTCCCATTCGCAAACGGAAATCGACGTGCTCGCCGACCGGGTGATCGCGCTTGATCGCAGACAAAACGGTAATGACGTCACTCGAGATATCGGAACCAATGTCACTTCCGAAACGGCAGGCTCGACGAATCTGCACACGCTTGGCTCCGGACAGGCAAAGGGAGACGTCCATGAAAACCGCAGTTTTATGGAACGGCTTGACCCGCGCGTGAAGATGGTGGGCGCGTTGACGGTCATGTTTTCCGCATTCGCCATCCGATCCTTCTGGCAGTTACTTGTGGCCGCACTGTTGACCGGTATGATCGTTGCGATATCAGGCATCGGCGTGAAACAACTGTTCAAATCGATTCGCGTATTTCTTGCATTGTTCGTGTTCTGCGGACTGCTCAATGTGTTCTTCGTACGATCCGGCAACGTTCTTACAAACATCGGGCCGATTCCGATCACTGACGACGGTGTGCGTATCGCCATACTGTACGCCTGTAGATTCGTTGCGGTCATCGTCGTCGGAACGGTATTCCTTGCCACGACCACTCCTACGGCCATCACCGACGCATTCGAAGCGTTGCTCAAACCTTTCGCAAAATTCGGCATACATGCGCAGGAGATCGCGTTGGTGATGAGCCTCGCATTGCGGTTCCTGCCCACGTTAGGAAGCGAAGCGAAAGCCATTGTGGATGCGCAATCAGCCCGAGGAGGCAGCATTGAAACGGGAACATTCGTACAACGGACCAAAAGCGATGACCGCCATTATCATTCCGGTGTTCGCAGGGGCGATACGCCATGCCGACAATCTCAGTCTCGCACTCGACGCGCGATGCTATGAAGAGGGTATCGCACGCACACATTGGCGCGTGATGAGCATCGCCAAACGAGACATTGCCGCGGGCGGTGTGGTTGTGGCATATGTGGCTGCGTTGGTTCTGATCGCTGGACTAAACTGAAGGCAGTCGGCGGATTTTACCGTCCTCACGCTACTCTTGAGCAAGCATCATAGATAGGAATGGAACAAGTTATGGCATTAACCAAGAAGCAGGTCAAGCAGCTGCGTGGCTTGGCCACCAAGCTCAATCCGCTCATCCAGGTCGGCAAGAACGATCTGAGCGAAAACGCCATCAAGCAGGCGGACGAAACCATCGAAAAGCGTGAGCTCATCAAGTGCTCCGTGCTCGACGGATCCGGTCTGACCGCCAAGGAGGCAGGCGAGGGATTGGCTGAAGAACTGAACGCGGAACTCGTGCAGGTCATCGGCAACCGTTTCGTGCTCTACCGCCGCTCCCATCGCGACGACGTGGAACATATCCGCCTCGTACGCGAATAAAGCGGGAAACTGACGCGACCAAACATAACAGGGCGGGTGCTTTCTGAAAACCAATCAGAAGGCACCCGCCTTGCTGCAATGAAAATAAACAATCGAAAGTCAGGAAACCCCATGAAGGAGTGCTATCAGCGCGCCTGATTCCATTCGGGCTTCCACGTGTACTGCATGTCGTACGCGCTGGCCCAGAACATGTATTCGTTCTCCACGCCGGTCACGAAAATGTCGATCAGCTCGCGCTTGCGCTCCTCGCTCGCGTCGGCCACCAGTTTCTCGATATGTTCGAGCAGCCACACGGAATCCTGCCAGAACTCGTCGGTCTTATACATGTCGACCCAGCTCTTGTACGGATTGTCGTCAAGCGTGTCCGCGAACTCGACGGCAAGACGGTAGCCGTAATCCGCATACACCCAGGCGCACGGCAGCACGGCCACAAGAATGTCGAGAATATCCTTGCCATAGGCGATGGAAAGGATATTCGACGTGTAGGCACGCGCGAAGGCCGACTGGCGCACATTGTTCATCTGCTCTTCGGTGATGCCATAGCTGGCCAAGTAGGAGCGGTGTACTTCGGTCTCGACCTGCAGGGCGCCGTTCTGCACCTTGAGCATGAACGCCATGATTTCAGGGTCGGTGGCCTTGGCTAATCCCAAAGCGTGCACTCTGGCGTAATCGTTCACATAACGAAAATCCTGCAGCAGATAGAAGGCGAAACGCTCGCGTTGCAGTGTGCCTTCGCCAAGCTCGCGGATGAACGGCTGCTGGTAGCCTTCCTCCCAAACCAGGTCAGCAGCCTTGCGCATGCGCTGCGCGAACGGAGGAAGATTGTCGCGCTGGATGCCTTTGGCGGCGTCGAACTCATAATCGAAATTGGTTGTTGATGTCACAGCAGTCATTAGACATGCCTCCCTACGCTGGTATTAACCATCAGGTTCAAAGGGTTCAGGCCTCACTTGGCCTATCTCAACCCGACAAACACGGGTTCCCCTGCATTACGCCGTACATTATGGCAAAGCCGTCCGAAATGTGCAAGAGCCTGTCCGCCGAATGGAATCGTGCCGCATGATGCGAACACAGGCGATGTTCGGTTGAGGGCGAGTGCAAGAATGGAACGTATGACTGAAAAGCAAGTTGCGAAGAACACCATCGAAAAGCTGGCTATCGTCGTGGTGACGTACAGGCGTCAGCAGCTGCTCGCCACCTTGTTCGAATCCATCGAAAAACTCACTGTGGCGCCATGGCGTATCGTCGTCGTTGACAACGAGCACAGCGAGGCGACCCAAGGCATGGTCGACGATTTCCGTGAAGCGGTCACCGCGCAGTGGGGCAATACCATCGCCGACCAGTCGGGCAACGAAAGTCGCGTGGTGTATGCGCCTCAATCCGACAACCTCGGCGGCGCAGGCGGCTTCTCCGCAGGTGTGAAGAAGGCATATGAGCTGGGGTGCGGAGTGGTTCTGGGTGATGGACGACGATGTGCTCGTCATCCCCGAAGGCATCGAGCGTCTTGCCAAGTGGACCGACCGCTACGACGTCATCCAGGGTTCGCGCCTGGACTTTGACGGCGGCGCCTTCTTTTGGCAATACCAACTCATCCTTCGCTCGGCATTCCCAACCTGTCGCAGTAGGACTGGACCGAGGCTACGCGCACTGAACCAGCTAGTGCTTGAGGCGGCATGTTCTCGCGCCGCGTGGTCGA
>ENA-OQJS01000249-OQJS01000249.1-human-gut-metagenome-genome-assembly--contig:-NODE-249-length-10126-cov-1.006201_pt1 | contig 10126 bp, 16 predicted proteins | sample MGYA00242598_ERZ504764 | MGnify/ENA primary metagenome ERZ504764 (study PRJEB26092, sample SAMD00036368) | human gut metagenome | host: Homo sapiens | study: EMG produced TPA metagenomics assembly of...
TCGTTGGTAGAGCTGGTCAGGATACCGGCTGAATTGCGTTCAGACATATTCTGAATACATGATTCCGCATCCCGGAGCTGCTTTTCATAAAGGGAATGTTGGTGTTCTCCTTGTTTTGCAGATCCATCACCTTGGCAATGATGGATTCCATGGCGGCATCGTCCCGGACAAGCTGCATGGTCTGGTTGACCACCAGATCTTCCAGCCACTGTTTGCGGACGGTCTTTTTCTTACAGCCCTTGTGCTTCTTGGCGGTAGCACATTTATAGTAGCGGTGAACTTCACCTGTCCGGCTTGTGCCGCTTTCGCCAAACATCAGCGCACCACAGTGACCACAAAACAGCTTAGTGGTGAGCAGGTAATCATCCTCTGCCTTTCTCCGGGCAGGAGCTTTCTTGTTTTTCAACATCTTCTCCTGCACCTCATTGAAAATCTCCACGGACACGATGGGCGGAATCGCATCGGGAATCAGGATGTCCCGGTACTTCAATTCACCAATATAACGGCGGTTGCTCAGCATATGCTGAATAACATTGAAGCTCATCGGCCCACCGCGCTTGTTTTTGATACCTTTTTCGTTCAGCCAATCCCGAATTTCTCGCATGGTCTGGCCGTCGTTGTACCGCTGGAAGGTTTCTGTTACAAAAGGTGCGGTGAGAGGGTCAATTTCAAAGCGGCGGTCTGCATTGATAGTGTAGCCGAAAGGGATAGCACCGCCAGAGAACTTGCCTTTCAGGGCGTTTTCCGTCATGCCGCGAATGACCTTTTCAGACAGGTCAGCCGAGTAGTATTCGGCGTAGCCTTCCAGCACCGATTCCAGAATGATGCCTTCCGGGCCATCCGAGATGACCTCGGTAGCCGACATGAGCTTGACACCGTTCTTCTTCAACTGGGTCTTATACCGGGCACTGTCGTAGCGGTTCCGGGCAAAGCGGTCCAGCTTCCAGACCAGCACAATGTCAAACAGCTTCTTGTCGCTGTCTTTTATCATCTGCTGAAACTCCGGGCGGTTGTCTGTCTTAGCAGAGATGGCACGGTCAATGTAGTGCTTGACGATGGTGATGCCATTCTTTTCCGCATAGGCCCGTGCATTCACGAATCTGCCTCAATGGATTCTTCGCGCTGGTTATCCGATGAATAGCGGGCATAGATTACGGCGGTCATGGCAGGCACCTCCCTAATACAGCCATTCATGTAAATGTTTCCGCATTCATTATACCAAAGTCTTGTTATCTTTGCAATCGTTTGCTATAATAATTGCAAGGAAGTTGCAACTCGCACAGGGAGGAAAGCCCATGACGATCTATGACATTGCGCGGGAAGCGGGCGTTTCGGCCAGCACGGTGTCCCGTGTTATCAACAACAAGCCGGGTATCAAGGAGAGCACCCGAAAGAAAGTACAGAAGCTATTGGACGAATACAACTATACACCGGACGTAGCAGCCCGTGGGCTGGTGATGCAGGCCTCCAAGTTCATCGGCATTCTCATCGAGGACATCCGGGTCTCCCACCACACAGAATCTGCCTATGTCATTGAACAGGAGATGACCCGGCAGGGCTACACCTGCATTACCTTCAGCACCGGAGCCGACAGCAAGCGAAAGGCGCAGTACATCGAAATATTGGAACAGCGCCGGGTGGAAGGGGCCATTTTTATTGGTTCCATGTTCGGCACCGAAGCGGTGCGCCAGAGCGTGGAGCAACATCTTTCCAACACCCCGGTGGTCATCGTCAACGGGGCACTAGACCTGCCCAACACATACAGTGTTCTGATTGATGAAGAACGCGGCACCGAGGAATGTGTGGCTCTGCTGACCCAAAAAGGCCGGAAGCAGCTGGCCTATCTGATGGATGTTGCCACCCCGGCCAACGAGAAAAAGAACCGGGGCTTCTGCACCGGCATGCTCCGCAGCGGGCTGGAATCTGCCGGGCACTCCATCTATGCCGAAGTGGACGGCACCACCGGCCCCCGCAGTTCGGTGGAGCGGGGCCGGTGCGAAACGGCAGAGCTGCTCAAGCAGATGCCGGATGTAGATGGCATCCTTTGCGCTACGGATATGCTGGCCATTGGCTGTATGCAGGAGGCTGAAGGCGCATGGCATCGCCGTGCCGGAACAGGTGGCAGTCATCGGTGTGGACAACACGTTATACGGCCAGCTCTGCACCCCTGCATTGACCACGCTGGACAACAAGCTGGGGGAAGTCAGCTTTGCGGCGGCCAATATGCTGCTGGATGTGCTCCAGGATCGTCCCGTAAGTCATAAGCTGATGCTTTTGACCGAGATCATCCAGCGGGAAACCACCTGATAGTTTGAGCCCCTTATTGAAAACCGCAGTCCCCGGAAAAGTCACTTTGGGCTTCTCCGGGGACTTTTTTGTATTCGTTTTGGAAATCGATTGCCGTGATATTTGCAAATCCACCAGGGAGTTGGCACACCTGCACAAAGCAAGATTGAATTTATTGTCGAATATGCGAATTGAAAATCGATTCAAAAGCGTGTAATCTATGAATTGTAAGAAATGCAATCGATTGCAAAAACAATCAAAGTGAGAGCACAGCCAAATAAGGAGAGAACCACCATGATTTACGGCAACATCAACGCCAAAGAGACCGAAGCAGCCTATACCCCCGTCATCCGCAAGGCGCTGGACATCCTGCGCACCACCGATGTCAGCGAGATGCACCACGGCAAATACCCTATCGACGGCGACAAGCTGATCCTCCAGATCAACGAGATCACCACTGGCCCCAAGGAGACCAAGCGCCCGGAAATCCACCGTCAGTACATTGATGTGCAGTACATGGTCCACGGCCATGAGCTGATCGGCTTCTACCCCGACTGCAAAGACGGCGAAGTTCTGGAAGACAGCTCGACAGCAACGATGTGCTCTTCTACAAAGAACGCAGCGATGTGCATGAGATCATGCTGCCCATGACCGATGGCTGCTACGCCATCTTCTTCCCGGAGGATGTCCACCGCCCCTGCTGCATGATGGATGCACCCGAAGATGTGAAGAAGATCGTGCTGAAAGTTCGTGTGGATTCCCTGTAAGGTGATAATAGGAGGATATAACCATGAGAGTTGCTTATGAAACGATGCTGGCCGAGTTTGAGCGTGTACTGAAAAAATACGGCTTCTCCGTCGACCGTGCCCACGATGCCGCCGAAATTTTCGCCCAGAATAGTCTGGCCGGTGTGTTCAGCCACGGTCTGAACCGCTTCCCGGTGGTGGTGGACTACCTGAAAAAGGGCGGCATTGACCTGCCGCCGAGGCAGAGTGCGTGGCCAGCTTTGGTGCCATGGAGCGCTGGGATGGCCACCGCGGCTTTGGCCCCTGAACGCAAAGCGGGTCATGGACCGTGCCGTGGAGCTGGCCAAGCAGAACGGTATTGGTTGGTGGCGCTGGGCAACAACAACCACTGGATGCGGGGCGGCACCTACGGCTGGCAGGCGGCAGATCAGGCTGCATCGGCATCTGCTGGTCCAATCCTGCCCGAATATCGCCCGCATGGGGTGCCAAGGACAACCACATCGGCAATAACCCGCTGATCCTGGCCGTGCCCCGCTCCAACGGCGAGCATGTCATGGTGGACTGCGCTCTGAGCCAGTTCAGCTACGGCAAGCTGGAGACTACCCGCCTTGCGGGCAAGCAGCTCCCCGTGGTGGGCGGTTACGACGAGGAGGGCAACCTGACCACCGACCCTGCCGCCATTGAAAAGACCCGTCGGATGATCCCCATTGGCTACTGGAAGGGCAGCGGCCTGTCCATCCTGCTGGATATGATCGCAACAGTCCTCACCAATGCAAACTCCGTGGCAAAGATCGGAACCTTCGGGGATGAGATTGGCCTGACCCAGATTATGATCGCCATCGACCCCACCAAGTTCCAGACTGCCGCCGAGACCGATACCATCGTGGATGCCATCGCCGCGGATGTGGCTTCCAGCCAGCCGGTAAAGGAAGGCGCTGAGGTACGTTGCCCTGGTATGGGCGAACACCGCAGCCGGAAGGAAAACCTTGAACTGGGCATTCCGGTGGCCGAAGAAAAGTGGAACGAAGTGCTGGCCATGTGATGCCCTGCGCAGGAAAAGGAGAGTCCATCGTGAAAAAGAAGATCAACCGCCGCACCTTTCTTAAGGTGATGGGTGCGGCAGCCCTTGCAGCCTCTGCCGGAGGCTTGTCCGGCTGCGGCAGCACCGGCGAAAACGGCGAGAAAAGCACCATCATCCGGGTGGCCTTCAACCAGCCGGAGACACACGCCGAGTACATTGCACTGGCCGATTTCGGTGAGAAATTCGCCGCTGCTACCCATGGCCGCTATCAGGTGGAAATTACCCAACGCAGCTGGGTGATCAGGGCCCCGTGACGGAAATGATCCGCACCGGTGCTTTGCAGCTGGCCGTTGTGCCCATGTCGGTGCCGGAGAGCTACAACAGCGATTTTGCCATCATTGCAGCCCCGTACCTTTATGACAATCTGGAACAGATGGAGACTGCCGCCCGCGAGGGTGTGTTCGACCGCTGTTTGCCACCACCGATAAATTCAACTTTGAAGTTGTCACCCTGTACACCTCCGGTGCCCGGCACATCTACACCAACAAACCCATCACCAAGCCCGAAGACCTGAAGGGCTACAAGATCCGGGTGCAGGATTCCGATACTTACATCCAGATGATCAACCTGATGGGCGGTGTGGGCATTGCCATGGGACAGAGCGAGGTCTACGCCGCCGTGCAGCAGCACGTCATCGAGGGCGGCGAGAACTCCGAAGTCGTCTACAACAACTTCAAGCACTATGAGATCGCCCCTTATTTCAGCTACACCAACCATCTGGTGATGACCGACGTGGTGGTAGCCAACAAGGATTTTCTGGACGACATGGATGAGGACACCCGCACCACCTTCCGCAAGCTGATGAAGGAATCCATGGAGGTGGAATTTGAAGCGTGGGACCAGAACATCGAGGATGCCAAGGCGGTTCTGGACGAACACGGTGTCACCTTTGTGGAAGCAGACATCGAAGCCTTCCGGGAGCGGTGTATGCCGCTGCTGGAGAGCATCGCCAACCGTTCTGACATGACCCGTGAGGTCTACGATAAAGTACAGGAAATCAAGGCAAGGGAGGCATAAAACCATGAAACAGCTGAAACAAGCCATCAACAAAGTGGTGGAGTGGACCTCCATCGGCCTGGTTGTGGTCATGGTGCTGCTGGTGCTCTGGCAGGTGGTGGCACGGTATCTGCTCAACAACCCCAGCAGCTTCAGTGAAGCCCTGACCCGGTATCTCTTCGTCTGGCTGGTACTCATCACCTCCACCTACGCCTTTGGCAGCCGCGACCACATGTACATTGCCGCTCTGAACGATAAGCTCAAAGGCAAAACAAAAACAGTCGTCAACATCCTCATTGAGGCACTGACCATCCTGTTTGCAGGCTGTGTCATGGTCTATGGCGGCAGCATCATCACCCGGATGCAGATGGTCTCGCTGGATTCCAGTCTGCATATCCCCATGGGCGTGGTGTACGGGGTCATCCCGGTGTGCGGCGTGCTCATCGTGTTCTACTGCATCTGCAATATCATCGAAGAACTCAACAACGCAAAGGAGGCTGTCTGATATGACTCTTGCCATTCAAACCGCCATCGTGATGGTGGTGCTGCTGATCATCATGCTGGCCATGGGCGTTTCCATCAGTATCTCGGTGGGTCTTTCCAGTGCCGTGGCTATGCTCTGTATGCTGCCTGCGCAAGTCTCCTTTGTCACCAGCGCCCAGCGGCTGTTCGCCGGGGCCAACTCTTTCTCCCTGATCGCCATTCCCTTCTTCATTCTGGCGGGCAACCTGATGAACAACGGCGGCATTGCAGAGCGCCTTGTGAATGTGGCAAAAGCCATTGCAGGCCGGATGCCGGGTGCGCTGGCCCAGACCAACATCATCGCCAATATGCTGTTCGGTGCCATCTCCGGTTCCGGTGCTGCTGCCGCTGCTGCCATGGGCGGCACCATCGGCCCCATGGAGGAAAAAGAAGGTTATGATCCGGTATACAGTGCTGCAGTCAACATTGCCTCCGCTCCCACCGGAATGCTGATTCCGCCTTCTAACCTGATGATCGTCTACTCCACCATTGCAGGCAGCGTTTCCGTGGCTGCTCTGTTCACGGCAGGTTATCTTCCGGCATCCTGTGGGGTATTATCGTCATGGTGATCGCAGGTATCACAGCAAAGAAAAAGGGCTATGTCATCAAAGAGAGCATTTCCGGCAAGCAGGCGCTGAAGGCCATTCTGGATGCCATTCCCAGCCTGCTGCTCATCGTCATCATCATTGGCGGTATTCTGGGCGGTGTGTTCACCGCAACCGAGGCTTCTGCCGTGGCTGTGGCTTACGCTACCATTCTGGGCCTGATTTACAAGGGCTTCACTTTGAAAGATCTGCCCCGCATCATTCTGGAATCCGCTAAGATGACCGGCATCATCACCCTGATGATCGGTCTGTCCTCCATCATGTCGTGGGTCATGGCTTTCACCGGTCTGCCCGATCTCATTGCCAACGGCATCCTGTCCCTCACCGGCAACAAGTATGTCATTCTGATCCTGATGAACATCATCCTGCTCATCGTGGGCACCTTTATGGACCCAACCCCTGCAGTGCTGATCTTCACTCCCATCTTCCTGCCCATCTGCAAGACCTTCGGGATGCACGCCGTTCAGTTCGGCATCATGGTCAGCATGAATCTCTGCATTGGCACCATCACCCCGCCGGTGGTTCCATTCTGTTCACCGGCTGCAAGGTAGGTCATGTCAAGATCGAGCAGGTCATCAAAGAATTGCTTCCTTATTTCTTCGCTATCCTTGTGGCCCTGCTGCTGGTCACTTACATTCCTGCCATCTCCATGACACTGCCTACACTGGCCGGTCTCATCAAGTAAGGAGCACGCCATGGAAAAACTGCTTTGTCCGTCGCTGCTCAATCTTTCGGACGACTATCTGAAAGACGAAGTGCAGAAACTCGACCGCAGCGGCGCGGACATTTTGCATCTGGATGTCATGGACGGCGACTATGTTCCAAACTTCGGCATGAGCTTCAATGAGATCGCCACCGTCCGTGCCAACACCAGCCTGAAGCTAGACCTGCACATGATGATGAAAAACCCTCGGCGCTATGTGGAGCGCTATGCAGAGTGCGGAGTGGACATCATTTATATCCACCCCGATTCCGAGACAATTCCCACCGAAACGCTGACACTGATCCGGAAGCTGGGCAAGCATCCCGGCATCGTCCTCAATCCCGGTGTTTCGCTGGAAACCGTGCAGGAATTGTTCCCGCTGGTGGATTATGTTCTGGTTATGACCGTTGACCCCGGTTTCGCAGGGCGGGATTACCTGCCCTACGTTGAGACAAAAATCAAATGGCTGGTAGAAATTCGCCGCCAGTACGGCTTTCACATCGTCATTGACGGCGGCGTGACATGGGAGGTGCTGCGTCGCCTGTGGGGCTATGGTGTCGAAGGCTTCGTTCTGGGAAAGCAGATTTTATTCGGGCAGAACGAGCCCTACGACAAGATCATCCAAAAAGTTCGTTCCATTTGATTCATTGTAATAGGAGGGAAAGAATATGGGATTTTTAACAGGAAAAACTGCACTCATCACCGGCGCAGGGCGTGCTGTTCTGCAAGATGGCAGCTGTGGCTCCATCGGCTATGGCATTGCCACCGCCTACGCCAAAGAAGGAGCCAATCTGGTTATCACAGGCCGCAACGTGAAAAAGCTGGAAGAAGCCAAGGATGAATTGGAGCAGCTTTATGGTATCAAGGTCTTGCCTGTGCAGGCAGATGTCTGTGCAGGTGGTGACAATGAGGCCACCGTGCAGAACGTTGTGAAGCAGGCCATGGAGACCTTCGGCGGCATTCAGGTGCTTATCAACAACGCACAGGCATCGGCTTCCGGCGTGCCGCTGGCCGACAACACGACTGGGCAATTCAATCTGGCTCTGTATTCAGTCTGTACGCCGCGTTCTACTATATGAAAGCGTGCTATCCCTACCTGAAAGAATCGCATGGCAGCGTCATCAACTTTGCGTCCGGTGCGGGCCTGTTCGGCAACTTCGGCCAAAGCGCCTATGCCGCCGCCAAGGAAGGCATCCGGGGGCCTTTCCCGTTGTTGCCGCTACCGGAGTGGGTCCTGACGGCATCAACGTCAATGTGGTCTGCCCGCTGGCATGGACGGCCAAGCTGGAGCAATTCCAGCAGGCTTACCCGGATGCTTTCAAAGCCAATGTAAAAATGCCGCCCATGGGGCACTACGGCAACGCCGAGCTGGAAATCGGCCGCGTCTGCGTCCAGCTGGCAAGCCCCGATTTCAAGTTTATGTCCGGTGAGACCCTGACGCTGGAAGGCGGCATGGGCCAGAGACCGTAAGGCTGCAACTTCATCTTCTGCCACAGAACCCCGATATTGTACAGTTTTCTCCTTACTGTGCAGCATCGGGGTTCTCTATTGCAAGTCATACTTTTTCTTGCTTCACTTCAATAAATTTTTCAAAACCCTCTTGACGCATTCTACATGCCGTGGTATTTTTCTTGTAAATCCCATTGATTTTGTGGATTGGTTCAAATTCATCCACAAGATGTGGTCGTGTTCATTTTGAACACAGCCACAGAAAGTGGTTGGTTATCACCGTGAGACCCACCACTTCCGTGAGGAAAAGTCCACGAAAGAATTTACCGCCCCGCAACACACCCGATCTATTTTGCCGCCGATTCACCCGACAAAATCCATCGCTGCGCTGCGTGGGCGGTATTTTTCTTTTTCACAAATAAAATCTTATGTAGTTGTTCAATCTTCCAAAATTTGTTTTTAGTTGTTGACTGCACAACCTTAAAGTGTTATTCTTATGCTTGAAAGAAGCAGGTTGTAGTGTCCGCACTGCGTCCGGCTTTCTTCATACTGTACCTTGAATCTTACATAAGCCGTCTGAACGAGATACTGCGCCATGACCTCACACTTTCTGTGGGTGAGCCGGACAACGCCGCTGCAAAACAGGGGTAGGAACTGCGTTCGGTGTGAACGGTGACCATGAGCAGGGGCTTTGCCTTTTCACACGTTTTGCTCTGCAAAATTTTCAACGTGCATTGCGGTTCGACTTCTGAAATTTTCAGTGTTGCACAGAAAGGGCGAAAGCAAGTATCGACCTGTGGCCACAAATTTTCAATGCTTGAAAATGTTCTGTCACATGGTCTGTCACTTGTGGGCGTGCCTGCCCCAAACCCTGCTCCAGCGTTGCGCTGGTTTCAGCGCAAAAGCGGCGTGTCGCTTTACATAGCCTTCTCCATCCCGGAGTGGGCATTTATTATTTTCACAGGAGGTCGAATATGGCTGAAATGAAAAGTCCGAACGTACACGCAAAGAAGAACCGCAATGACACGCCGCGAAAACGAAAGACACACATCATCAAAGTCAGGGTGACCGCAGAAGAAAAACTGCGGATCGCATACGCCTGCAAAGAACTCCACCTCACCCAATCCGAACTCGTCCGCCGCGTCCTGTACGGCGTGAATGTCAAGCACACCGTTGTGGTGGCGCAGGGCGGCGAGGATGCACTGGCGGCGCTTGCCGCCTTGTCTGCCCAGTGCAGCAAGGTAGCAGCAACCTCAACCAGCTTGCACAGCACTTCAACTCCGGCGGCAAAGACACCGAGCAGCTCCGGGCGCAAATTCTGGAGGAACTGTCCGCACTCACGAACTTTCGGCTGAAAGCCGAAGAAACGGTTGGTGAACTGTATGGCAACCATCAAGCATTAAGCTCGAAGAAACTCTAACTATGCCGCCGCCGAAAGCTATCTCACCTTTCAGCACAACGAATACACCGGTCTGCCCATTCTGGACGAGAAGGGCAGACCCAAGCTGCGGGATTCGTACCTGCTCGACACCCTTGAGTGCGGCGAATCCTCGTTCGCTATGGCCTGCCTGATTGCCAACCGCAAGTACGGCAAGAACGGCGGGCGGGAGGACGTGAAGACCCACCATATATGGCGACATCCGCCAAAGCGGATGCTAATATATTCGTGCATAGCACGCACCGCTGGCCATACGAAGTATATCATCAGCTTCGACCCGAGGACGCAGTAGAGAACGAC
>ENA-OQJS01000250-OQJS01000250.1-human-gut-metagenome-genome-assembly--contig:-NODE-250-length-10108-cov-0.792406_pt1 | contig 10108 bp, 13 predicted proteins | sample MGYA00242598_ERZ504764 | MGnify/ENA primary metagenome ERZ504764 (study PRJEB26092, sample SAMD00036368) | human gut metagenome | host: Homo sapiens | study: EMG produced TPA metagenomics assembly of...
CAGGAAGGGCTTCGGCGGCGCGTTGTCCGCCGAGAGCCGCGTCCTTTCCCGGTTGATGGCCTGCACTTCATTCCATACCTCCGGCGAGATGATGGCTTCATGCAAAGCCTCATGTTCAACGAAGCCTATTGCCGGGATATTTCTATCAAGACCCGTACCTCTTTGGATATAAAGCGCCGTAACGGAGATTTTGTTGGACCTTTCCCGTTTACGGCTATATGAAATCTGAGGAAAACAAAAACCTGCTTGTACCTGACCCGTATGCTTCCCGCGTTGTCCAGGCCATCTTCCGTATGCGCCTGGATGGGACGAGCGCCCTGCGGATCGCCACCGTGCTGAACGAAATGGGCATCCTCTCCCCCCTGGCTTATAAGAAAAACAATGGTTTTCCCTATGCCAAACACGGCTATGCGACAAAGAGGATTGCAAGTGGTCTGCTACAACGATCATCCGCATTTTGCAGGATGAAACCCATATCGGCACATTGGTACAGCTGGTATCGGACGCACCCATCAGACCGTTGGAGCCTGCAATCTGCTGGAACGGATCGTCTGCGGCTTGTTTGCGCAGATGGTGGATTAGCAAAATGCAGATGTTATACTTGTCCGCCAATGCTTTCAACGCGCTGATTTCCTTGTAATCGCTGGCATACATACTGTTATTCTGGTCGCTGGAACGCACCTTTTGCAAGGTGTCGATGACAATCAGCCCGGTGTCCGGGTGCTGATAGAGGAAGCTGGTGAGCTGTTCCTCCAGCCCCTGCCCGATGCTGCTGCATTCCGTCTGCATGACCAGCCGTTCGGGGGCTTCTTCGCTGCCCACAAGCTGGAGAAGGCGCTTCTGCAGGCGGTTGAAGGTGTCCTCCAACGAGAGATACAGCACCGTGCGTGGCTCGACTTTCCGCCCCCATACAGGTTTACCCTGTGCGACCTGCAGGCAAAGCCACAACGTCAGCCAACTTTTGCCCGCCTTGCTGGGACCGGCAAACAGCGCCAGCCCCGCCGGAAGCAAATCAGGAATGACCCACTTGACCGGCGGCAACGGTGTGGAGAGGAGTTCTTCGGCGGAGATCGTTTTTGGAAGTTTTTCATAATTCATTCGCATCGTCCTTTCTGTTTTGGTATAGGTCTATTATCTCATACTATCGTCTTTTTGTGTGTAGTAAGTTTTATTCTCCAGTGTTAAGTTGTACGGTTCATGCCGCCCCACAGCCCCACAAACGCGCCAAACGGCGGGTTTGCGGGGTGATGTCGCGTCCGTGTGCGATGCGGGGCATCTGCCCCACACAGGGCGGATTTGGGCGGTTACTGCGAGTGAATCAGACTGATTCACTTTTATGCCCTTGTCCTCTGAATAGTGAATCAAATCTGATTCACTTCCAATAAATTTTCCGAAAGTATACTGTTCTGATTCACTACTGTTACTGGGCTGGAAAAAGTGAATCCGTTCGGTACACTTTCGGGATAACATTTCGATTTACAGCTGCATTTGCCCACCTTGCCCCAGCTGTGGGGACGATTCGCAAGGCTGCCGTTCGGCTGCAACGGCATCATGGGTATTTTTACCCCAGCCAGGTTCTCTGCCTGCCGCCCTCATTGTGTGAACTGTGACTGGACGGAAGTATCTTTACGACCACAGCTGTCATTGCGCTCCACTCCGCCACGGGGTGTTTATCAGAGATTGAATCGCTCGTGCCCGGTGGCAGTCATGGCGCGTACTCTGTCTGCGCTGCCGTACTCGTAAGTTGACGGCAATGTGGTGAATGTACCTTGCTTGTCGGATATGCAGTTTTCAAGGTGCCGAATCTATTTGAGACAGGGAGGTGCTCTTGCCAAAATCAAGGTCGCTCCTACGCGCTCACGCGCTTCTGACCACACGGACTTTTCAGAACGTAATTGATCACATTGATTTTGGGGATTTTGTAGGCGTTTCCCAGTCGGATGCAGCTGATTTCGCCCTCCCCCAGCAGGTCATACGCCGCGTGGCGGCTGATGCCCAGCATGGCTTGCAGATCCTTGACTGTTACAATGTCCGGGTACTCCGCAAACATGAGCTTGTACATTTCTCTGATTTCTTTACAATCCATTCGATCACCATCCTTGAATTTTTACTTTCGCATATTTGCGACGCAAATATAGGATACTGCGCTTTTATGCGAATGTCAATAGTTTTCGCAAAATTGTTACTTTTTTCTTGCGCTTTTATGTTACTATAATGAAGTATAATATAAGCAGAAATATACAGTTAGAGTAGAGAATTAGTAATTAGCTGTGTTTTGTTTGAAAAAAGTACATAGAATATATTTAAGCGGGCAGATGAAAACTATCAGTTATTTTAAAATGATTGTTTATTTGTTGTTATTTATGAATTATACTATAATTCAAGTATGATGAAATCAGGGGTGACATAAATACAATGCAATATAAGATTTTAATAGTGGATGATGATAGAGAATTGCTAAAAATGCTGAATCAATACTTTACATTGAAGAATTATACAGTAATGATTGCGGAAAATGGCATAGAAGCAATGGAAAAGATAAGTGCAAACCCTGATATTATTCTATTGGATGTGATATGCGGGAATGGATGGGATTGAAGTATGCAGAAGAATCCGAGACAGGGTTTCCTGCCCGATTATCTTTTTGACTGCAAAGGTAGAAGAACAGGATCGGGTAATGGGATTACTGTCTGGCGGAGATGATTATGTTTTGAAACCATTTAGTTTGAAAGAACTGGATGCCAGAATTATTGCCCATTTGAAACGTGAGGAACGCTTACATAGGAAAACAGAACAACGGTTTTATGGGGATTTAGTAATTGACTATGCCAGCAAATGTGTACATATGAAAAGAGAAAACTTTAGAATCTTACGAAATTAGAGTATGACATTATAGAATTTTTGTCTATGAACCTGAAATTGTGTTTGATAAAGAACGAATCTATGAAAAGATTGGAGGATATGATGCAGAAGGGGACAGCCGGGTGGTTACAGAGTTGATTCGCAGAATCCGCAAGAAAATGAAAATGTATTCGGAACACGAATATATTGAAACGGTATGGGGGATGGGATATAAATGGGCAAAATAAAAAATCTTTCGTTAAGGAAAACCATTGTTTTGTATATGATAATTAGTTTAATAATTAGTTTTTATCTTTCAGCACTAATTATGCGAATAGCAACCACAGTACAAAACGACATTTGGTGGAAGTATGTAGACCAGGAAGAATATTTTGAAATGGCTGAAGGGGATGGTAGAAGGTATTTGCCAGATGTTCCGAGACCACATTCTTATGAAATGAAAGAATTTGATTATCATGTATCGGAAATATGTGATTTTCTTCAGACATTTACAGTGCTTATCGTATCTGTTGCAGGGAGTATTATAGCGGTATTTCTTTTTTATAAGCATAAATTGAAGTGTCCTATTGAAGAATTAGAACTGGCTTCCCAGCAAGTTGGTCGAAATAATTTGGACTTCCATATCACTTATGAAAATGAAGATGAAATGGGCAGATTGTGCAAAGAGTTTGAACGAATGAGAGGACAACTTGCAGAAAACAATCAACAGTTATGGAAAATGCTTGAGGAAGAAAAGGCTTTGCGGGCTGCCATTGCTCATGATATACGTTCTCCGCTATCTGGTGCTGGAGGGGTATCAGGAATGCTTCAGAATATCTCCTAAAAAGAGATAAATATGGAACAAGCCTTAGAAAATGGTAAATGAAAGCAAAAAACAGATTGAGCGTATGGATATATTTGTGGAAACAATGCGGAAGATGAGCAGTTAGATGCAAGGGAGTTGGTGGCAGAAGAAATTACAAGCAAGCAGTTGGAAATAGACATACGGGCAGAGATGAATGTGTTTGAGAAAAAATTTGGAAAACTGTATAAATTAAAATGTTCGGAAACAGCAGAAAAATTTTCAGGAGATAAGGAAGTGATTTTAGAGGTTATAGAAAACCTTTTGTCAAATGCCTTTCGTTATGCCAAGACAAAAGTGGAAATGGAAGTGTTTCTTACCAGTCTGAATTACAGATCAGAATAAAAGATGATGGAGTGGGATTTACAGTAGACAAGCAAAAGGCAACAGAACTTTTTATCAGCAAAATGTGAAAGATAGTTTAAAACACTCAGGAATGGGTATGTATATCAGTAGATTGTATTGTGAAAAGCATGGCGGACAGTTACTTATAGAAAACGAAAAACAGAGTGGAGCTGTAATAACAGCAGTATTTCATCGGATTGCATGAGCAGTCCGATTTTTTTACGCTGTTGTCTTTTTGTTGTGATTTATATTTTATGATGTCTATAACGAAGGAAAGGAGGCAAACGTATGATTGCTATTTTTAAAAGAGAGGTTAGAACTATCTAAAGTGGCCGTTATTTTGGTAGGTGTTCTGCTTGTGATTTATGGTGTGTTTAATGCAACAAGCCCATATTTAACTACACACTATTTAGAACAGGGAGAGAAAATTGTTAATGATTACCCTGATACAGTTAATTCCGCGGATGTTTATGAAGGATATATTCCTGCGAATCCTGAAAAACATCGGGAAATATGGATTGGACAGATAAAAACAGGAGCTAATGGCTGAATTTGAAATGTCAGATTTGGATGCACAATCAGTCATAAACAATCTTGCAGATATGGAGTTAGAAGAAGCATTTGTATATCTGGAAGAAGAATATGATTGGTACGGGGCAAGGTATTTGTACGAGAACAGTACGTACTATAAAGGAACGCCAGAGGAAATCAATGCATATTTGGATGAAAAAATGGAAAATAAGACATTTTCTTTTTATTATTCAAGAAAATTTGCCGATTTTGCAGGGTTGTTTGTGTTCTTTTTTGCAACAATTATGTTAGCGGTTCTGTTTTTACAGGATACGAAAAAGCATACTTATGAATTGCTTCATACGAAACCGATGAGTGCAGGAAAGTATGTGCTGGGAAAAGTAAGTGCAGGATTTACGGTTTGTTTGATTGCTCTGGCTATTTTAAATATAGTGTTTTGGGCATTATGTCTCATTTATACAAAAGATAGTGGATTTGAAGTACGGTTATGGGATTTTGTGGTTTCTACTGTACTTTATATCCTTCCCAATATGTTGATGATTGTAAGTGTATATACATTGATTTCCCTTATATTTAAAAATCCACTTCCGGGAGTGCCACTTCTGATTCTTTATATGGTGTATTCCAATATGGGAGGAAGAAATGACGGAAGGAGTTTACGGATATTGGGGAAGACCTTTCGCAATTATGGTTCGATTCCCCGGACAGCTTTTTGATACGGCACCGCCGCCAATGGCACTTTTAAATCAGAGTTTTCTTATTTTAGCATCTGTAGTGATTATTTCTGATTTCAATACAGATTTGGAAGAGGAGGCGGATGATAAATGAAGAAGGAAATGAAGATTGTTCTGCCGTTTTATAAGATTGCTTATGCAGTATCTTTTGTTGTGATTTTAAGCTTGATACGTGGGGTTGTATTCACAAATGAAATAGGACTTTCTATTGAGGCACCTTTTGCTATATTGACTGCTGTTTTTTGTGCGGACACTTATGTGCAGGAAATTACAAGCAAGCGATCAGAAATCCATAGGCTGTATCCAATAAGAAAGAGAATTTGCTCCATCATGCAGCGAATAATAATACAGGAAGTTTTTTTTATTACTGCTTGCCGTTTTAGGTTACGGATTGTTTTTTGTGTTTCAAAAACCAGTCACACATCCGGCAACAGAAAGTGAAATACTTCAGTTTATTGCATATTTTGGGGCGATTGTAGTAACCATTTTCTTTTGGGAAATATTGGCTAATACATTGTCTATGCTTTTTCGCAATATGTGGATGGGGATTGGAAGCAGTCTTTTGATATGGGTAGCAACAAATTCCACAGGTGGAGATAAACTTTTCGGAGCATGGAATCTGTTTTCTTATTCTTTTAGAGATATAAAAAATACTGCCGATATTACATGGCTGTATGGGAAAGGCTTGTGTATTTGTATCGGACTGATTTTGTTATTGGCATTGCCGAAGATCGTAAGAAAGAGAGGGTAAATTTATGAGTATTCATATTGAGGATTTAACAGTAAGATTTAAGAATGGTGTCACAGCGATCGACCATGCAGATTTAGATATACCAAATGGGATATTTGGACTATTGGGAGAAAATGGAGCGGGAAAGACAACGTTGATGAGGGTTTTAACTACTGTGCTGAAACCCACAAATGGAATGGTTACATTAGACGGAATTTTGTATAGCGAAGGAAACTATGAAAAAATCCAAAGAAAGATAGGGTATTTGCCACAGGAAATTGAACTATATCCTAATTTGACGGTTCAGGAGTGTTTGGAGTATATGGGAGATCTAACAGGTGTCCCGAAAGCAGAATGTAGAAAGCGGATAGAATATTATTTGAAAAAGACCAGTCTTGCAGAACACCGGAAAAAGAAAATGAAACAGTTGTCAGGCGGGATGAAACGACGGGTAGGATTAGTGCAGGCGCTTTTAAATGAACCGGAATTTTTGATTGTGGATGAGCCGACTACCGGTTTAGATCCAGAGGAACGTATTCGCATCCGCAATTTGTTAGTAGATTTTTCTGAAAACAGAACGGTTTTGTTTTCAACTCATGTGGTGGAAGATTTGGCTGCTACCTGTAACCAACTTGCAATTATGCACAAAGGCAGTTTTTTATATGCGGGGTCTATGAAGAATTTAACTGAAAAAGCACAGGGGAAAATATGGGTTTGCAAAGTACAGATGAGGAAAAAGCGAGAGAAGTGGAACGTAAATATCGTATTACATCAAAACAATACGTTGAGGGAGGATTACAATTAAGAGTGATTTCTGAAATACAGCCAGAATTGGAGTGTATGTCAGTTCCGGCAACATTGGAGGATGCATATATTTATTTTACAAACAGATACAATAAGTAATGCATAGAACAGAACCCCTGGTTTGGTATAATCAATGGGTTAACCCAAATTTAATATTCGCAGTTTTACCCAGCAGGAAATCGATTCGGTTTCCTGCTTTTCTTTTACCCAAAAACCGAGGAGGTTTACCGTGAAATTAACTACACAGGAACTTGAACAAATGAGAAGCGTTGACATTGGCGCGGTGGCTGCCGAGTCCCTGCCTGATGTGAGCGGTATGACCTTTGACAATGCGCTTTCCCGAAAGGAGCGCATCTCTCGATTTTTGCAGACTGTCAAAAATCCATACTGCTTTTGCATCGGTGGCGTTGGCGTGAAAATTGAATTTGCTGAAAGCGGGCCATCTCTCCAAGATAAGCTGACGGATTTCCTGCTGCGGCAAAGAAGCGGGCTGTAACTTCGGTTACAGCTCGTTTTGCTTCTTCGAGACAAAGTGTCCCGAAGTGGAGGCATCCTTGTTGTCCTCCCCGGACAGAGTTATAATATAAGTGTAATGTGATAGGGAAGGAGGAACAATGGCACGAGCAAAAAACAGAGGGTATCAGCAGAGCTTCTCTCCCTCTTACACAATCCGCCGCTGGCGGCTGGGCATCTATATCCGGCTTTCAAAGGAAGATTTGAAAAAAGGAAAAGACGATAGCAACAGCGTAAAGAACCAGCGTGACCTACTGAACGATTTTTACCGACGCAACATTGACGAGTTTGAAAGCATCACGGAATATGTGGATGATGGTCATACTGGAACGGACGCCAACCGTGAAGATTTTCAACGGCTCTTGGCGGATGTCATGAGTGGTAAAATCAACTGCGTTATAGTAAAAGACCTGTCCCGCTTCGCACGAAATTATAGCGATGCCGGAAGTTTGATCGACAACCTGTTTGTTCAAATGGGTGTTCGCTTTATCAGCCTTGCTGAGAATGTGGACAGCTACAAGAACCCCGACAGCGTTTCAAATATCATCGTTCCCATTACAAACGTGATGAACGATAATTACTGCTATCAGACTTCCAAAAAGATCCGGCAGGTATTTGATTACAAACGGCGCAACGGCCAGTATATCGGAGCATTTGCTCCTTACGGCTATGTAAAGCACCCAAAGGACAAGCACAGGCTGATTGTTGATCCAGATGCTGCTGAAAATGTCAAACTCATTTTTACAATGCTTATTCAAGGGTCATCAAAACGTGCTATCGCGCTGTACCTGAACGAACACGGCGTACCGAGCCCCTCGGCTTACAAGGTACAAAAGGGCTTGCCTGTTTCGACAAGAGGGTATGACGATCCTATGTGGGGAGCCCGCATGATCCACTCCATTCTTACCAATCCGACCTACACCGGGGACTTAGCCCAAGGCCGGAGCCGGGTGAAAAGCTACAAGGTACACCAGATTGAAGCTGTTCCACGCGAGGAATGGGTGGAAGTGGCTGGAACGCATGAGGCCATTATCGACTATGAAACTTTCGACAAGGTACAGGCTCTCTTACAGCGTGATACCCGTACTTCCCCGAAAGGCCGTGAGTACATTTATTCAGCGGCTTTCTGAAATGTGCCGATTGCGGGCGGGCCATTACCCGATGCGTTGGCAAGAACAACAATGTATATTATTCTTGCTCAACCTACAAGAACCGTTCCCGGACAGCCTGCACCATGCACTCAATCAAGCATGAACGGCTGGAGGCTGCTGTTTTGTTCGCTGTACAGCATCAGGTACATTTGGCTGTTTCCTACTCGGAAATCGTCACGCAGATCAATTCCGCTCCAATCAAAAAAAGCCAGTCTTACCGACTGGACGATCTGATAGCTGCAAAAGAGCGGGAACTGACAAAGATAACACGCTACAAGCAATCTCTTTATCAGGACTGGAAAGACGGTGAAATCACCCAGCAGGAATACCGGGATATGAAGGCTGACTATGAACGGCAGACTTCTGATATTTCCGCGGTGCTTACCCGGCTGAACGCTGAACGCGCAGAACTGGCAAACGGTGTGGACAACGAGCATCCTGCACTGGTAGCCTTTATGAAGTATCAGAACATTGAAGCCCTCAACCGTGAAATCTTGGTTGAACTTGTGGACTATATCAAGGTCTATGAAAACGGCAATATCAGCGTGAAATTCAAATTTGCTGACGAGCTCCGCAAGATTGCCGAGTACATTGAAATCAACACTACGGAAGATACCGCAGTAGCGGGCTAACCCCCGCTACAAACCCCTTTGACAGTGTGTTTTCCTAATAGGCGCTAATCATATGCTTATCGAATGTAAAAGTAACGTTTCTTCTGATCGAACGGGCATTCACAAAAGCGAGGCTGGACAAATGGATCAACACTGTGGGTGGTTTGAAACCGAATACCCCGGTCATCAATATACCAGCTATTTAATCATTCCAACGACCCACCTTGATGACGACGCTTATTTAACTCATAATACAAAGATAATTTCTACATCTCAACTTAGCCTGCTAAAAAGCAATATTGAAGCATTCTCCCTAGAGTTCAAAGATTACGATATAGCTGGATTAACTCCAGAAACTGTATCTTCATGTTAATTAACCACAAGCTGCATTCTAACTTCTTAGAACAATATTACTCTGTATCTCCTAATTAAACCCAGCCATTATTTCCAATCAAAACTGGCATTATCCGTACCATTCATAGTGAGCAGTCTCTTCTAAACCTTCTCCAATCAGGCTGTTGCCCATTCGAAAATCAAACAACTGTTAACTTTCACATTAAAGAAAATAGCAGTGGATGCCACTCAGCCTCCACTGCTATTTTCTTTGTGTTTCAAGTCCTTTCTCACAAATTGCTTCTACTGTATCATCTAAAAGCTGCTGATATTCCATGTTCAGTTTTATAGTGACTTGGTATTTTCTTCCGACCTCTACCCTATCAATCAGATGGCTCAGTATCATCCGCTTCATTTCCAGCGAGGCAGCATCAAATTCTTCTGCCCAACCTCTAAAGTCATCGTAGTAAGTATGCAGCTTCCGAATCTCAGCCGCTTCGTTTAATCGGGCATTTTGAAGTTCCGCGTACTCTGCCTTGGCATCGTCCAGTTCCTGCTGGTATCGACGATTTGCTTGGCAATCTGTACCTCGGTAAATTGTCTTGTTACCTGATTCAATCAACAATTTAGAATTTACCCATTCAACGCCAGCG
>ENA-OQJS01000252-OQJS01000252.1-human-gut-metagenome-genome-assembly--contig:-NODE-252-length-10091-cov-1.686271_pt1 | contig 10091 bp, 12 predicted proteins | sample MGYA00242598_ERZ504764 | MGnify/ENA primary metagenome ERZ504764 (study PRJEB26092, sample SAMD00036368) | human gut metagenome | host: Homo sapiens | study: EMG produced TPA metagenomics assembly of...
TACGATGATCAATCATCCTAAGTTTCAATTTCATCATCTCACTCCGTTCCTGCAACCTCCTCCTTCCTGAGGCAGACGGAACTTGATGTACTTTATATTTAAGCCACGATCCAGCCATTGCTGTTCGTAATAGGTACGGATACTCAGAATATCATCATCCATACCCGAATGGTACAGGTCATCGGTCATAAACTCTACCGGCAGATTATTGGCTTCTATCATGTATTTGGTGTAAGTGTACATGAAATTACTGTCGGTCTTGAGATGTACCAGTCCGTCGGGCACAAGAAACTTACGGTAACGGTTCATGAAATAGGTAGAAGTAAGTCGCTTGGTAGCTTCTTCATCTGCGGATCAGAGAAAGTCAGCCAGATTTCACTCACTTCTCCCGGAGCAAAGAAGCGGTCGATAATTTCGATATTGGTACGCAGAAAAGCAGCGTTTTTCAATCCTTCATTCAAGGCTTCGGTAGCTCCTGTCCACATACGTGCACCTTTTATATCTACTCCGATAAAGTTTTTGTCGGCATAACGTCGTGCCAGTCCCACGGTATATTCACCGCGACCGCACCCCAATTCCAATACAATCGGATTATCGTCCTTAAAGAAATCCTTGTTCCATTTTCCTTTCATCTCGAACGGAACATCATCTACCACCGAATATGGATATTCGAACACATGCGGATACTCCGCCATATCTGCAAACTTTGCCAGCTTTCCTTTTCCCATTTTTTACTGAGTTCTTCTTGTTTTGGGCACAAAGTTACGTTTTTTCACCGGAACGGACAAAAAAGATTTACTACAGAAACACCACGGCAGACAGAGATTTCAACCTCTCTGCCTGCCCGTTATATATACAATGATTACAACTATCCGTATTATACTTCTTCGCTGGCGTTTCTACTGCTCAATTCTGCTTTCAGATCTTCATAAAAAGCTGCACGTGCAGTAGACATATAAGGCTGCAAAAACAGTAATCCGATACCCAAAGTCAATACAGATAAAATCATCCAGCCGATAAAACTCAAATCAAGCAAGAATAACTTCATCTTATAACCGTTCATCATGCTCATACTTTTTTCGATAGCAGCATTGTATTTCAATTCCGGTTCATCTTTTAATATATAATAAGTCATAGCATAAGAATACGATTTGATAATACCCGGAACAATCAGCAGACAAGTCCATAACACCGTATAAATAGCAATTAAAATACCCGTACCCCAAATTCTTCCGAAATCCTTGAATCCATCAAACAGTTTTCCAATCTCAAGCGGTTTTCCTTCGCGGAACAAGTCGAGGAACAATATGGCAAATCCATACACAAGCGGATACGTTATTATAAGTGAAACAACAGTTCCCACCTTAGGAATAGAACTAACACCTCCTGCTATCAGTAAATATAGCAACGTAACAAGTGCAGCTATCGTCCAGTTACCCGACAGTGTAGTACGTGAAGCTGCGCGCAATTCAGAATTAAGTTTTAACATAGTATTAGATTTTAAAGGTTAATAATTCATTTACTCTACAATCATTACCCATCCGTATGAATCTGCTTCATCACCATACTGGATAGCACGCAGTTTGTTGTAAAGCTTTTCACTGATAGCACCCGGCTTACCGTCTTTTGCGATGACATACGATTTATGGTTTTCCAAATCGTCGATACGTTCAATCGGACTGATAACGGCTGCTGTTCCACATGCACCTGCTTCTTCGAATGTAGCAAGTTCTTCTTCCGGAATAGGACGGCGTTCTACCTTCATACCCATATCTTCTGCAAGCTGCATCAAGCTGCGGTTTGTAATAGAAGGAAGGATAGAAGAAGACAACGGTGTAACATATGTGTTATCTTTGATACCGAAGAAATTGGCAGCTCCACACTCATCAATATATTTCTTTTCCTTGGCATCCAGATAAAATTCACTGGCATAACCTGCATCGTGAGCCATCTTATTGGCACGAAGACTGGCAGCATAGTTACCACCGACCTTGAATGTACCGGTTCCCAGCGGAGCAGCACGGTCGAACTCACGAATAATAACATAAGGATTGGTTGCAAAACCACCTTTGAAATAAGGACCTACCGGAGTAACGAAAATGACAAAAAGATATTCGCTTGCCGGATGAACACCTACCTGTGCACCCGTACCGATCAGCAACGGACGAATATAAAGAGATGCACCGCTTTCATAAGGAGGAATGAAACGCTCGTTTGCCTTTACAACCATACGTACAGCTTCACAGAACTTTTCAGTCGACAGTTCCGGCATCAGAATACCTCTACAAGTACTTTGCAGACGTTCTGCATTAGCCTGCGGACGGAATACACGGATTTTTCCATCTTTTCCACGATAAGCCTTCAATCCTTCGAAAGCTTCCTGTCCGTAATGCAGACAAGTAGCAGCCATATGAATATTCAATGTTTCTTCCGAACAAAGTTCCAGTTCACCCCATTTTCCGTCGCGATAGTAGCAACGTACATTGTAATCTGTCTTCATATAGCCGAAAGACAGTTTAGACCAATCTATTTCTTTCATTGTTAATATAATGTTTATGTTTTACATTCCGTTACAAGTATTTAAGCAAAAGTAAAGTTTATATTTGCAAAATCCAACTTAATCACAGCTTTTTTCCACTTTATCACCCTCATCGAGCATCTTTTTGATTTCAGCATCTGCTTTATACAGTTTATCCCGACAATACTTTATCAGTTTTTGAGCTTCTTTCAGATTATCGCCCAGCTCGTCTATATCGAGTTCGTTGCCTTCTATTCGTGCCACGATAGCTTCCAGGCGTTTCATTGCTTCGGTATAAGTTTCTTTTTTTGTTGCCATAATTATATCACTTTACTCTTAAATTCTCCTTTCGCTACTTTAGTAACAACTTCATCACCGGGAAGAAGTTGTGTTGCATCCGTTACCGCTCTCCCATTTTTTAAGGTAATACTGTACCCTTTCTTTAACAACAGTTCCGGAGAAGAGACCTTGACTTGTTGTTCGATCAGTGCCAGACGATGCTTTTCCCGTTGTAGAATCACCTCCAAAGCCGTAGCTATACGACGGTCAATCTGCAACCGGTGTTCTTCTTTCAGGAAACGTGTCTGCCATCATCTGTATCTGCTTGGTCAGTCTTTCCTGACGGAAATGTTCATGCTGGAGGCGCATCTGTACCCGTACAGGAATGCGAGATACCCAATGCTCAAACTGTTCCTTTTTACGAGTAAACAAAACCGGCAGTTCCTGATAAATAAATTGTGTATAGCGTTCAAGGCGTTCTGCTGTCTGCCTCAAATGATTTATCAGAAACTCGGCAGCAGCAGTCGGAGTTTTAACTCGTGTATGCGATACCATATCGAGTACCGTATCATCACGTTCATGACCAATGCCGGTTATGACAGGTAATGGAAACTGTGCACAGTGTGTAGCAAGCTCATACGTATCGAATCCGGACAAATCGGATGTAGCCCCTCCTCCACGGATAATGACAACGACGTCCCAACGGTCGCATTCTGCATTGATCCGTTCCAGAGCAGAAATAATAGAACTTTCTACAGCTTCTCCCTGCATGACTGCCGGAAACAATCGAGAATGGAAAGCAAAGCCAAAGGCGTTGTTCTCCAATTGATTACAAAAATCACCATAACCGGCTGCTGTAGCCGAAGATATAACCGCGATACGCTGTGTAAGTTCCGGCAATTCCAGTTCCTTATTCAGTGTCAGGACACCCTCTTCATCCAGACGTTTCAGAATTTCTTTCCGGCGAAGTGCCATATCACCCAGCGTGTAAGTAGGATCTATATCTGTTACAGTCAACGAATATCCATAAAGTTCATGAAAATCGACACTGACCTTCACCAATACCTTAATACCCGAAACGAATGCCTGACCGGTTTCCCGTTCGAAATAAGCTTTCAGCTGATAATATACATTACTCCAGATAATCCCCCTTGCCTTTGCAATCAGGCATTGCTTTTTGCATCCTTCTGCACAAACTCCAGATAACAATGGCCGGAATAATTTGCCCGCACATCGCTAAGCTCCGCCTGTACCCAATAAGTATCAGGAAGACAAGTACGAATACTTTTGCGTACCAGTGAGTTCAGTTCTTGCAAAGATAAAGATGAATGTTCCATAAAATCTGACACTTTCGATGATGCAAAGATAAAGAAAGTTTTTCCTTGTATGGAATTTTAAGTACCTTTACCGCGAATTTAATCGTAAAAAGAGTTTTATGACACAAAAAGGAACAGCAACCGAACTGGGAAACCAACCCATCGGCAAACTATTGACGCAGTATGCCATTCCGGCCATTATCGCGATGACAGCATCTTCACTTTATAACATGGTAGACAGTATTTTTATCGGACATGGAGTAGGTGCCATGGCTATTTCGGGTCTTGCCATTACTTTCCCTCTGATGAACCTGGCTGCTGCTTTCGGTTCACTGGTAGGTGTAGGAGCCTCTACCCTTGTTTCTGTTAAGTTAGGACAAAAAGATTATTCCACAGCCCAACAGATTTTAGGGAATGTAGTATCCCTAAACCTGATTATCGGTATCTTGTTTACGATACTGACACTTGCTTTTCTTGATCCTATCCTGTACTTTTTCGGAGCCAGTGAAGTTACTCTACCCTATGCACGCGACTATATGGTCACCATTCTTCTCGGAAACGTAGTTACTCATATGTATCTGGGACTAAACTCCGTACTGCGTTCTGCCGGCCATCCGCAAAAGGCAATGGCAGCAACCATACTGACCGTCGTCATCAATACCCTATTAGACCCTTTGTTCATTTACGGATTCGGTATGGGAATACGTGGAGCAGCTATAGCAACCATTCTGGCACAGATTATATCTTTATGCTGGCTAATTAAAATATTTTGCAATAAAAACGAACTTTTACATTTCCGCCGCGGTATTTACCGATTGAAAGGCGTGTTGGTAGAAAATATTATCGGAATCGGTCTTGCTCCTTTCTTCATGAACGTAGCCTCTTGTATGATAGTGATTCTGATCAACAAAGGGCTGAAACTGTACGACGGCGACCTTGCCATAGGAGCCTTCGGTATAGTAAACCGAATTGTATTTCTTTTCGTAATGATTGTCATGGGGTTAAACCAAGGTATGCAACCTATTGCCGGATACAATTTCGGGGCACGTCAATTTCATCGGGTAAACCATGTAATGAAACTGACCGTAATAGCTGCTACAATCGTCACATCTACCGGCTTTCTTGTTGGTGAACTTATACCGGAACTTGCTGTATCGGCTTTTACAACCGACAGCAAGTTGATCGAACTGTCCGCACGGGGACTCCGAATAACTGTCATGTTCTTCCCGATTATCGGATTCCAGATGGTAACATCTAACTTTTTCCAGAGTATCGGAATGGCAAAAAAGGCCATTATCCTTTCATTAAGCCGTCAGGTACTGATTCTTATCCCATGCCTGCTGATACTTCCTTTATTCTGGGGAGCAGACGGAATCTGGTTCAGCATGCCGATATCCGATGTCCTAGCCAGCCTGATTGCAGGATTTATGCTATACAACCAGTTTAAACAATTCAAGCAAAAGGCAGCAAGAAATAAATTAAAAGCAAAAATTTTTATTTATATTTGCCTTACAAACCAAACCTCATTCAATTATGAACAATCACTATATAATTAACCTCGGACGTCAGCTGGGCAGCGGCGGAAAAGGAAATTGGTGAAAAACTGGCTAAAGACTTAGGTATAGCTTTCTACGATAAAGAACTGATCAATCTGGCTTCTAAAGAAAGCGGACTATGTAAAGAGTTCTTTGAGAAAGCAGACGAGAAAGCTTCGCAAAGCATCTTGGGAGGATTGTTCGGAACACGTTTTCCTTTTATAACAGAAGGAGCTTATCCATATAACTCTTATTTAAGCAACGATTCGTTGTTCAAGATACAAAGTGATGTGATACGTCATCTGGCAGAACAAAAGTCGTGTCTGTTTGTAGGACGCTGTGCAGATTATATTTTACGCGATTTCCCGCGTTGTGCCAACATTTTCGTATCGGCTTCTCCCGAAGCGCGCATTGAAAGACTGATGAAACTGCATAACATCAGTGCAGAAAAAGCAGAAGAACTGATGGAGAAAGCAGACAAAAAACGTTCTTCATATTACAACTACTACAGCTATAAGACATGGGGAGCAGCTGCAACCTATCACCTTTGCATCGATTCTTCGGTTTTAGGCATTGACGGAACTGTTGAATTCATCAAACAATTCGTAAAGCTGAAATTACAGCTTCCTTAAATTCTTAGAAAGTTATTTCACAGTCAAAAGAGAATATGTCTAAACCATATATTCTCTTATATAATAAAAGAACCATATCATTACTCACCCAATTAGAATCTGATATGGTTCTTTTTTATTTAGCTTATCGGTTGCTACACTTTTTCAAACTTTCTGTTTAGTTTTACGAGCTTTCTCCTCACACAGATTTTGAGAATTATCAGAACAGTTCTCAATATTTTTCTTATACAAATACTGATAAAAATCATATTGAGCACGTACTTTCGGTTCGTCAGGAGTACGTTTGAATATATTCTTCAGTTCCTTGTCTACCCAGCAAGCTTTCCAGTTAGCACGAAGCTGCATATCGAGCATATCTATTAATTCCTGCTTCAAGCTCTTGTCCAAAACAGGTGTTACAGCTCTATACGGCGATACAGATTACGCCTCATCCAATCAGGAGAACCGATAAACAACCGCGGATCTCCATCATTACCGAAATACCATACGCGGGCATGTTCCAGAAAACTGTCGACAATACGGGTAACACGAATATTGCTACTAAACGACTCTCCGGAAACCAGACAGCATATTCCTCGTACAATCAGATCTATTTTTACCCCGGCCTCGCTTGCTTTGTACAGTTCGTCTATCATGGTGAGGTCTTGTAAAGCATTCATCTTAAGAATAATTCTCCCCTGCCTGCCAGCTTTAGCCAAAGCAATTTCATGATGAATCATACGTTTTAACTCTGGAAGCAAGTTAAAACGGGCTATCAGCAAACGTTTAAACCGAGGTTCATCCACTTCCTTACGCAAAAAACGGAACAGCGTATGCATATCTTCCACTATCACCCGATTGCACGTAAATAGCGCAATATCGGAATAAATCTTAGCTGTTTTCTCATTGAAATTTCCTGTACTTACATAGGCATAGCTACGTATTTGTTCCCCTTTCTTATTATAACGTAATACAAGTGCGACCTTAGCATGTACCTTGAGTCCCGGAATACTGTATAGTATCCTGATTCCGGCTTTCTTCATCAGTTCGGCCGTAGCCAGATTGTTTTCTTCGTCGAAACGAGCCTTCAGCTCTACAAACACTGTTACCTGTTTACCGTTTTGCGCGGCGGCAATCAGCGTATTGATAACCTCCGAATGTTCGGCTACCCGATATTGGGTAATCATAATCTCCCGACACAAGGATCGTGAACGGCTTCGTAAAGAAAATGTGTAAAATGCTCGAAACTATGATACGGATAATGCAACATCAAATCCTTACGAGCTATCCGGCGATACATAAAATTCTTACCTTCCAGTCCGGAAAGCCTCATCGGAACCGGCTTAGCCAAAGGCTTCAAATCTGGATTCGGATTAGGTAGTGAAGACAAATCTTCCAAATTCAAATGTTTATCTCCCGGAACCAGTTCCTCATTGTCGATAGAAAAAGCATCGGTCAGAAACTCCAGGAAATCAGCAGGCATCTTACGATCGTACACAAAACGTGCTATCGCTCCAATCTTACGCTTCTTAACTTTCTCTTTCAGTTTCTCCACCATATTTTCCGAAGGAACATCATCTACAAATACATCCGCATCACGCGAAATTTTACAGCAATAGCTGCAATCTACATCGTAGCCGACAAAAACTTCAGCAAGATTAGCCTTTACGATATCCTCCAGAAACATCAGATAATAATTATCACCTTGTTTGGGAAGTTCCACGAAACGAGGAACCTTGCTGTATGGCATCTTGATAATGAAATACTCCATCCGTTCTGTTTCATGGCAACGCACCCGTACCGCCAGATACTGGCGTTTATCACGAAGAAACATCCTGACCTTCTCTTTTTCAATCTTTACCGGTTGCAAGTAAGGAAATACTTCCTCCATGAAAAAGCGATGTACAAAATCACGGTGAAAATCTTCCACTTCCCTTTTCGACTGATAAAAGATTATATGATTCTGACGGAGTCCGGGCAATATCTTCTGCTCGTAAATCCGGATTCTGTCTTCCAGTTGTGCATTGACTATCTCCGCAATTTTACGAATCAGCTCATGTGCCTGGTCTACAGTCATGTCTTCGCTTTTTCCACCGGAAGCAACAACTTTATGTTCGGCAACACGGACCTTATAGAACTCCTCCAGATTGGATGAATAAATTGCAATGAAGTTTATCCGCTCATACAATGGCAAATCATCGTCATCAGCTTCAAGCAACACACGATGATTGAAGGAAAGCCAGCTTATGTCGCGGTTAAAATATCTATATTGTTTTTCCATAATGCCATGAATCAAGGTTGAGTCAAAAATACTATCTTTGTCCGACAAAACCAAAGAAAAAATGACAAGAATCGGATTATTATCGGACACTCACGGCTACTGGGACGAACGTTACCTGAAATATTTTGATCCGTGCGACCAGATATGGCATGCCGGCGATATCGGTTCGATGGAAGTAGCAGAACGACTCGCAGCCTTCCGCCCCCTGAAAGCAGTATATGGAAATATAGACGGACAAGACATGAGGCACACGTTTCCTGAAACAGCACGCTTCACTGTCGACGGAGCAGATGTACTGATGAAACATATAGGAGGATATCCCGGTAAATATGATCCTTCTATCCGCTCTGTCCTTTTAGCCAATCCTCCCAAGCTTTTTATAAGCGGTCATTCACATATTCTGAAGGTGAAATATGACCAGACACTCGGATTACTGCACATAAATCCCGGAGCAGCAGGAATATACGGATTCCATACGGTCCGTACTTTAGTACGTTTCAGCATCGACAACGGAAACTTTTCCGACCTGGAAGTAATAGAATTAAACAAGTAATTGTTTGCCTGATTAAAAAAACTTTCCGAAATTTGTAACCGATTTTAAGCAACATCTTATATGAAAACTTATTTAGTAACAGGAGCAGCCGGATTTATCGGCGCCAATTATATAAAGTATATCTTAGCAAAACACGAAGACATTAAGGTTGTTATACTTGACGCTTTGACTTATGCCGGAAATCTAGGTACTATTGCCAAAGATGTAGACAACGAACGTTGCTTTTTCATAAAAGGCAACATATGCGACCGTGAGCTTGCCGACCGACTTTTTTCAGAATATAAATTCGATTATATCGTAAATTTCGCTGCCGAAAGCCACGTAGACCGCAGTATAGAAAATCCACAGCTGTTCCTTCAGACTAATATCCTGGGAACTCAAAACCTGCTGGATGCAGCCCGCCGTGCATGGGTTACCGGAAAAGACGAAAACGGTTATCCTACATGGAGAAAAGATGTACGCTATCATCAGGTATCAACCGACGAAGTATATGGTTCGCTGGGTGAAGAAGGCTTCTTCACTGAAGAAACTCCTTTATGCCCGCACAGCCCATACAGTGCGTCAAAGACCAGTGCCGATTTAATCGTAATGGCATATCGTGACACTTATAAGATGCCGGTTACTATCACACGTTGCTCAAACAATTACGGTCCTTATCACTTCCCGGAAAAACTGATTCCGTTAATTATCAAAAATATCCTTGAAGGAAAACGCCTTCCAGTCTATGGAAACGGTACAAACGTACGCGACTGGTTGTATGTAGAAGACCACTGCAAGGCTATCGATCTGGTAGTACGCCAGGGTAAGAACGGAGAAATTTACAATGTAGGCGGACATAACGAAAAACAGAATATAGAAATCGTAAAACTTACCATTGCTACAATCCGACGTTTAATGGAAGAAGAACCTGCTTACCGTAAGGTTTTGAAGAAAAAAAGAACTGGATGAAAATGGTGAAATCCGCATCGACTGGATAAACGATTCACTGATTACTTTTA
>ENA-OQJS01000253-OQJS01000253.1-human-gut-metagenome-genome-assembly--contig:-NODE-253-length-10079-cov-1.522106_pt1 | contig 10079 bp, 12 predicted proteins | sample MGYA00242598_ERZ504764 | MGnify/ENA primary metagenome ERZ504764 (study PRJEB26092, sample SAMD00036368) | human gut metagenome | host: Homo sapiens | study: EMG produced TPA metagenomics assembly of...
GTCCATGGAAAGAAGGATGAACGGTGCTGATGCTGTATCCTTTATAATTTTGTGTTGTTTCTTTGCCATCTAATGTCCATAATCCTGTAGTGGCAGCAATTTCACGAGTTTGATATGCACTTTGTCCGGTTAGTGAGAGGTGAAAACCATCTTTTTGTAAAAAGGCTAGTCCGGCTGGGTTGCTATATACACCGTCTACATCAATAGAGGCACCACGCGCTGCCATACGTAAAAAGGCGGCATGTTGATTTGTATTAGTTAAATAATCTCCTGCGAAAGTTGAGTTTGAAACAATTAGTGTCGCTGCGCCGATAAGTAAAAATTTCTTCATTAAAATATATTTTTGATAAATTAAAGCCGCAAAGGTAGCTTTATTTTATCTGCTTCACAAACTTTTGGTGATTTTTATTTGTAAAAGAAATAGTTTTAAAAGAAACTAATATGTGTGGTGCGTTGAGAAGTAATGAAAGAAAAGCACATCGATTCTATAAAAATAATCCTTCACTACCTTTTATTACTGACAGTAAAGAAAATAAAGATAGTGAAGGATATTGGGGATAAAAATTATCAATGTGAGTATTATTCTTTTTTAGAATAAGCTCCAGGATACAGTCAGTCCTGCCATGACAATAGCTACCATGCTCATCAATTTAATAAGAATATTCAAGCTGGGGCCTGACGTGTCTTTGAATGGATCGCCTACTGTATCTCCTACTACTGCTGCACGATGTACTTCGCTGCCTTTACCTCCGAAGTTACCTTCTTCTACATACTTCTTGGCATTATCCCATGCACCGCCGGCGTTTGCCATAAAAATAGCCAGAACAAATCCAGAAGACAATCCTCCGATAAGCAGTCCGATTACTCCAGGGACCCCGAATAATAATCCGGTGACAATAGGAGCTATTATAGCCAGAAGTGATGGAAAGACCATTTCGCGCTGGGCTCCTTGGGTAGAGATTTGTACACAGCGTGCGTAATCCGGCTCTGCCTTGCCTTCCAGTATACCCTTGATTTCACGGAATTGCCGGCGAACTTCTTCTACCATGCTGGCAGCAGCACGTCCTACGGCATTCATAGTCAGACCACAAAACAGAAAGGCCATCATGCTTCCGATGAACATACCCGATAGAACCTTTGGGTTCATCAGTGTTACGTCGTAATACATCATGAAATCTGTGAAACTAGCCTCGCGGATCGTTATGCTGATACCACCTGGTAGTTCGAGAAGTGTTGTTCCGATACGTTCCAAACCGATACGTATTTCTTCAATATAGGAAGCCAGCAAAGCAAGCCCTGTCAGTGCAGCCGAACCGATGGCGAATCCTTTTCCAGTAGCAGCTGTTGTATTTCCCAAAGAGTCGAGTGCATCGGTACGGTGACGTACTTCTTCGCCCAATCCGCTCATTTCGGCATTTCCTCCTGCATTGTCAGCTATCGGACCATAAGCGTCGGTTGCTAAGGTGATGCCTAATGTCGAGAGCATTCCTACAGCGGCTATACCTATACCGTATAGTCCCATACCGATATTGGTGAAATCGAAGCCCGATGCCAGCCAGTAAGAAAGGATGATTCCAGCTACAACTGCAATGACAGGTATTGTTGTAGAGATCATTCCCAGCCCGATTCCGGAGATAATAACAGTAGCAGGCCCCGTTTTTCCACTTTCCGAAAGCTTTTGAGTCGGTCTGTACGATTGGGATGTATAATATTCGGTAGACTGTCCGATAATGATTCCTACCAATAGTCCTACTACTACAGCAAAGGCAATATTAACCCAATTGGTTATGTTTAGCATCCAAAGAATAAGGAATGTACCTATTACGATGAGAACAGAACTGAGGTTTGTTCCGGTAGAGAGCGCTTTGAGCAATTCTTTCATGCCAGCGTTTTCCTTTGTACGTACAGCGAATATGCCAATAATGGAAAGGATAATTCCTACTGCTGCTATCAACATCGGAGCAATAACAGCCTTAAATTGCATTTCTGTATTGCCTGTTCCGATGAAGGCTGCTGCTCCTAGTGCGGCTGTTGCAAGTATTGATCCGCAATACGATTCATACAAGTCGGCTCCCATGCCAGCTACATCACCGACATTGTCACCTACATTGTCGGCTATTGTTGCCGGATTGCGTGGGTCGTCTTCGGGAATTCCGGCTTCCACTTTACCAACCAAATCAGCTCCTACATCGGCAGCTTTCGTATAAATACCTCCTCCAACTCTGGCAAATAGGGCTTGTGTAGAAGCTCCCATTCCGAATGTAAGCATTGTAGTGGTGATGACACATAATTTAGCAGTCGGATTCATGGCATCTGCCGGAATACATTTGTCTAGAAGAATATACCAGAAGGAAATGTCGAACAACCCTAGTCCGACTACTACGAGTCCCATTACTGCTCCGCTTCGGAAAGCAATCCGTAGCCCGCCGTTCAGTGAATTGCGTGCAGCATTGGCAGTACGTGCCGAAGCATAGGTCGCAGTTTTCATTCCCAGATAGCCCGACAGTCCCGAGAAGAATCCTCCTGTAAGGAAAGCAATCGGAACCCAGTGATTTTGCAGATTGAATCCGTATGCCATGATGGCAAACAAAATAACGAGTCCGATAAAAACAAGCGTAACAACTTTGTATTGTTGTTTTAAGTACGACATGGCTCCTTTGCGAACATGGGCAGCTATTTTCTGCATTTCAGGACTGCCTTCGCTTTCCCGCATCATTTGCTTGTAGAAATATCCGGCAAAAGCTAATGCCAGAATTGATGCAATGGGAACCAACCAAAAAAGATATGTTTCCAATAAGATTTGATTTTAAAGTTGTTTTCCCAAATGTAATAAATAAAATGGAAATAAAACAGCTGTAAACCTTACTTTTATTTCTTTTCAGACATTACCAGCAGTTTATCTCCGGCATGAAGTTCTATCTGTCCGTTAGGAATAATAAATTCGTTTCCTCGTTTGATAAGCATCACGAGTGTGCCTTTAGGAATATTCATGTCGGCTAGCGGTTTCCGGTTGAGAGCATGTCTTCTGTAAGCGTGATATCATCCAGGTGGGTGTCGATTTCCTCCGGAAGTTCTACACCAAATTCATTACCTTCTTTTTCTTCAGGCAAGTCAAGCTTGAGCCAGCGTGCCATTTTCGAAATAGTCATTCCCTGTATAGTAAGCGATAACAGAGTAATGAAGAATACGATATTGAACAACTGGTTTGAGCCGGGAATTTGTGCTATTACCGGATAAGTTGCAAAAATAATAGGAACGGCTCCTCTTAGTCCTACCCAGGAAATAAAAACTCGTGCCTTATTAGTGATTCCTTTAAATGGAAGCAGGCACAAAAATACACTGACCGGGCGTGCTATCAGAATCATAAAGACGCCGATAAGCAGAGCTGTTACAGAGATATCGAGCATTTCATGAGGATTGACCAAAAGTCCCAAAGTCAGGAACATGATTATCTGGAACAGCCATGTCAGTCCGTTCATGAACGTATTGGTTTCTTTCCGGTAAGCCAGTCGGGCATTTCCAACAATCATTCCGGCGATATATACTGCCAGATAGCCGTTTCCTTTAACCAGGTCGGTAAGAGTAAATGTGATGAAGACCAGACTAAGCAGAAGAATCGGGTAGAGAGCACTGTTGGAAAGTTCTATTTTATTGACAAGCCAGACAGCGAACTTACCGAAGGCGTATCCTATGACTCCTCCGAACAGGAACTGTATAAATAAGTCTTTCAGTATGACTGTTACGTCGAAATTGCTTCCGCTGCCGATAACCTGAATCAGTACAATGGTAAGCATATATGCCATCGGGTCGTTACTTCCACTTTCCAGCTCCAGCATGGGGCGGAGATTGTATTTAAGGTTCATGCGTTGTGAGCGCAACAAGCTGAATACCGAAGCCGAGTCTGTAGACGACATGGTTGCAGCAAGCAGCAAAGAAACCATCAGAGTAAGTTCTATGTTGGCATGCGTGTAATGCGAAAGGAAGAAAATAAACAATCCGGTAAGCAGTGTGGTGACCAATACTCCCACAGTAGAGAGCAGTATACCTTGTTTTAAGACTGGTTTGATATCGGCGTATCGGGTATCCATTCCTCCCGAGAACAAGATGATGCTGAGTGCCATCATGCCGATAAACTGAGCGTCTGAAGCACTGTTGAACTGAATGCCGAGACCGTCACTGCCGAAAGCCATACCTACCAGCAGGAATAACAGCAGGGTAGGGATACCGAAACGATATCCGGTTTTGCTGATTAGAATACTTGTAAAGATTAAAATAGACCCGACTAGTAAAATATTTTCTGCAGTAATCATAGATGATATCAACTTTTAATATAAACACAAAGTAAACAAATAAAATTGGATTTTGGTTCACCTTTTATTGCATTATAAGTACTTATTGCATATATTTGTCACAGTTTTGTTCCGTCGGGCTTCCGATTGGTATATGCGAGGCCACGGATGAAAAGGGAATCGGGTGAAAGTCCCGGACAGTCCCGCTGCTGTAAGCTCCTTTGTAAAGGTTTGTTTACTACTTCAGGCCACTGCTTTCTTCTGTTTGAGAAAGTGGGAAGGCATAACAAACCGGAGTAAGTCAGAAGACCTGCAAAACGAAATCATGCTTGTGCTCTCGAGGAAAGAGTAGCAAGAACTATGTTTTTACTATGTTAATATTGAGGAAGCTGATGTGAGAATGATTATTTCTCATATTGCTTTGTTTATTGTAGACCGATAAATTATAACTGAAGAAATACATACTATCTGCCCATATAGTACTTATGGTCTTGCTGTTTTCCGCTTGTAACGGAAAGAGCAAGACCTCTTTTATGCAAGAAGGAGGTGATACACTGAATTTACGCTATGCAGAGAATCTGCAAATTGTAAAATACCAGCATTATACTCAGGTTACCCTGCGTAATCCCTGGGACACACTGAAAACGTTGCATACATATTTGTTGGTCAATAAACAGGATTCGTGTCCTTCATCCTTGCCGGAGGGTACAATTGTTCGGGTTCCTTTATCAAACTCCCTGATATTCTCGTCTGTGCACTGCGGACTTTTACAGGAGTTGGGCGCACTGGATAAAATAAAAGGAGTATGTGATTTGCAGTACATCCGTGTTCCTGCTATATTGGAAAGTTGTCGGAAAAAAGAAATAACCGATGCGGGGAGCAGTATGAATCCGGACATAGAGAAAGTGATAGACATGCATCCCGACGGTATCTTGCTTTCACCTTACGAAAACAGTGGTGGTTACGGACGTATAGAAAAGCTGAATATACCGATTCTTGAATGTGCCGACTATATGGAAACTTCAGCATTGGGGCGTGCCGAATGGGTACGTTTTTATGGGTTGCTGTTTGGAAAAGAGGCTGAGGCAGACTCTTTGTTTGCTGGGGTAGAGGAGGCCTATCTTTCACTCCGGAATCAAGTGAAAGACATAACACCGAAACCGACTGTCATTACAGAACTGAAAACCGGTGGTACATGGTATGTGCCGGGGGGAAACAGTACAATGGCAAAACTGTATGCCGATGCGGGGGCACGGTATATATTTGCCGATATTCCTCAAAGCGGTTCTGCTTCTTTGGCTTTTGAAACAGTATTCGATAAAGGACAGCACGCCGATTTCTGGCTGATAAAATACAATCAGCAGGTGGATAAAACTTATAGAGAACTGAAGAGTGACTATGCGCCATATGCCAATTTTGATGCGTTCCGCAATCGTCGGGTATATGGATGTAATACCAGCCGCATTTCTTTTTATGAGGAAGTACCTTTTCATCCAGAATTGTTGCTCAAGGATTTGGTAAAAGTATTTCATCCTGATATCTTGAAAGATTATACTCCAAGATATTTTACTAATTTAGCGGAGTGATATCTCAGAAAGTGTGTGCATGAAGACAAATAGAGGATATATATATGGTTGTGTACTTGCTGTAATGATTGTGCTGCTTATGGCAGCCAATCTGGTTTTCGGTTCGGTAGATATTCCGGTGAAAGCCGTAGCAAATATCCTTTTTGGCGGAGAAGTAGAAAAAGACAGCTGGCAGTTTATCGTATGGGAGTCGCGTGTTCCTCAGTGTATCACGGCTCTGCTTTGTGGAACGGCTCTTTCTGCGTCGGGCTTGATGCTGCAAACCGTATTTAGTAATCCGCTTGCCGATTCTTCTATTTTAGGTATCAGTTCGGGAGCAAGTCTGGGAGTTGCACTTGTTCTGCTGGCAGGTGGAGGAAGTATCATTGCCGGAGAGTTTGTACTTTCAGGTTTTCTTTCTGTAGTAGCTGGGGCATTTGCCGGTGCGGCTTTGGTGATGGCAATCATTTTATCTCTGTCTGCCATAATTAAAAATACGGTGATGTTGCTTATTGCCGGTATTATGATAGGTTATGTAGTTTCTTCCATCATCTCATTATTAAACTTCTTTTCTACAGCCGAAGGGGTACACTCGTTTGTACTTTGGGGAATGGGAAGCTTTGGTGGCGTGTCGATGAAGCAGCTTCCCGGCTTTTCCATCATAACGCTGTTGGGATTGCTTATCGCGGTGTTGATGATAAAACCTCTTAATGCTCTGTTGCTTGGCATTCGCTATGCAGAAAAACTGGGTGTAAATATACGCAGGGTACGCAACTGGCTGCTGATTGCTACCGGATTGCTGACTGCGGTAACTACAGCCTTTTGTGGTCCGATTGCCTTTATCGGACTGGCTGTTCCTCATATGGCGCGACTAATGTTGGCACATCCAATCATAATATGCTTATGCCGGTAACGTTGCTTACGGGAAGTGCTGTCGCACTGTTGTGTAACCTGATTTGTATTTTACCCGGAGAAGCAGGCATTATTCCACTCAATGCCGTGACTCCTCTTCTGGGAGCTCCGGTCATTATTTATGTTATTATCAATCAGCGTAAGATTCAGTATTTTAATTAAAAATGAAAGTACAGTCTGTTGTCATAGAGGCCAAGGATTTAACTATCGGTTATCGGCATGGTAAGCGGGGAGAAGTAGTTCATAGTCATTTAAATTTTGCTTTGTGCCGTGGTGAGCTGACTTGTTTGCTTGGATCAAACGGTGCGGGAAAGTCGACACTTCTTCGTACGTTGGCTGCTGTCCAGCCTCCTTTGTCGGGGGATATTACTTTACTAGGTAAGCCGTTGGCCAGTTATTCTCCTAAAGAGCGTTCTTGGAAAATTGGTATTGTTCTGACGGATAAGACACAGGCTGGAGGATTATCCGTACGTGAACTGGTTGCTTGGGACGTCAGCCTCATACCGGATTCTTCGGACGTTTGGGAAAAGAAGATCATGAAATCATCGACCATGCGCTGGAAGCAGTCGGCATGGCGGAAAAAGCTTCAAAATATACAGCGGAACTGTCGGATGGAGAGCGTCAGAAAGTGATGATAGCCAAAGCACTGGTTCAGGAATGTCCGTTGATCTTGCTTGATGAGCCGACTGCCTTTCTTGATGTGGTAAGTCGCATTGAGATAATGACATTGCTCCATCGCCTGGCATCGGAAGAACAGCGTGCTATCTTAATGTCTACTCACGATATAGAACAGGCGCTGGTGCTTGGTGATAAACTCTGGCTGCTGAAAAAAGGGAAAGGACTGGAATGTGGGGTAACCGAAGACTTGATACTGGCTCACAGAATGGATACACTGTTTCCTCACGAAGACATTCGTTTTGATTCGATGCATGGCATTTATTCTCCAGAAGTAAAGGGAGGAAAATCTATTTATTTGTCGGTTTCCGATGAAATTCTCCGCCATTGGGCGCAGAATGCGATGAACCGTAATGGCTTTTTATGTCTTGAATTGCCGGGAGCGGACAGAAAGGAATGTTTGCCCTTGCTCGAAGTGAAATCTGCTAATCATCTGATATTAAGTACAGAAAGGAATTCCGAGGTTTATTTGTTCATTCGAAGCCTTGTTTGCTTCTTCTCAACTTGTCTGTGAATTGTGAGGGAGGTATCGGGTTACTGCATCCAGATGTCTTAAAAGAAGCTGAAATCGTACGAAAAGTTTGTACGAAAAATAAAAAACATCAGCATGTTTATGTGAAAACATGCTGATGTTTTTTTATTAATTTCAGCAATTTCTGATTGTGTTATTGAGGGGTGAGAATATATCCGAAAGTTACATAACCGATAATACCGCAAATTACTATCAGCAGAATCGGATTTACTTTATAGCGATACGATGCTATGAATGTGCCGGCAAACAGTATGATACTTGTGAGAATCTGCCAGTTGTATGTTCCAAAGTTTTCTCTGTTCATCAAAACCAGTGCTGCAGCTGCCAGCAATCCGACAACACCCGGGCGTAATCCTTCGAATACGGAAGCAATAATCGGATGTTTCTGATATTTCAGAAAAAACTTGCTTATCAGTACCATCAGAATGAATGACGGCAGCACTACAGAAACTGTGGCGATAGTAGAACCTAAGATGCTACTGCATGAGAATATCCAGCATTGACAACAGCTGAATAACCCACATAGGTAGCGGAGTTGATTCCGATCGGACCGGGAGTCATCTGGCTGATAGCTATGATGTCGGTAAATTCATTAGAACTGAGCCATTCGTGGCGTGTCACTACCTCGCCTTGGATCATCGAAATCATGGCATATCCGCCTCCGAATCCGAAGAGCCCTATCTTGAAAAATGTATAGAATAATTGTAAAAATATCATAGCTGTTTATTTTACTTCTGTTGGTTTTGTTTATTCTTGTATCGTCCGTACAGATATCCTCCTAGTCCACTTAGTATGATAACGTAGATAGGAGAGAAATCGAGCAGCCAGATCAGCAGGGCAGAAACACAGGGAATCCAGATATTATACCGGCTGATCTTTGCCGATTTGGCCATTTTAAATGTTGGAGCAGCAATGAGTGCTACAACTGCGGGACGGATGCCTTTAAAGATATTTTCTACTGCCGGAATATGCTTGAACTGCTGGAAAAACAGTGCAATGGCAAGCATGATGATAAAAGAAGGAAGGATCGTTCCCAGTGCCATCCAGAAAGCGCCCCAGAACTTTTTCAGTTTGTATCCGATGAAAATAGCTATATTGACAGCAAAAATACCCGGTACGGTCTGTGCCAATGCCATCAGGTCGAGAAAATCTTCTCTTGATATCCATTTTCGTTTGTCTACCAGTTCGTTCTCTATCAAAGGAACCATAGCATATCCGCCTCCTATGGTAAATGCTCCGATACGGGTAAAAATCAGAAACGATTTGATGTAAAAAATCATTGTCTTATACTTATTGTTTATTCTTCATTTTTCTTGTATATGCTAGGTGGCACGCCGTAAAATTTCTTGAACGTATCGGTAAAATATTTAGGATCTGCAAATCCCATCATGTCGGCGTACTTCGGCTACAGTATACCGCTGGCTTTTGAGAAGAGCAGCTGCCTCTTGCATACGTATATTTCTTATAAAATCATTTGGAGCCATTCCTGTAAGTGCTTTTATCTTGTTATAGAAACTGGTACGACTCATATTCATTCCAGCACAAAGGGTATCTACCGTAAGGTCTTTGCCTAAATTTTCTTTTACCAGTACGGTAACCTTTTGCATGAATTCGTTGTCCAGGTTGGTCGGCATCGGTATATCTTCTGTTTTAGACTCGATATTGACCGACGCTTGCTGAAGTTTCTTGCGTATGATTTCCCTGTTCTCCAATATGTTGCTGATATTGGCTCTCAGCACCATCAGGTCGAAAGGCTTGGTAATGTACATATCAGCCTTTGTTTCCAGTCCGCGGAGAATATCTTTCTTGTCGCCTAAAGCTGTCAGCAGGATGATAGGTATGTGGCTGGTTTCGATATCCGACTTCAGTGTACGGCACATCGTTTCCCCGTCCATAACCGACATCATAACATCCGATATAATCAAGTCGGGTTGCTGAACTTTTATCTTGTCTATTGCCTCTTGACCGTTCTCGCTCCACTCTACTGATAGATATCCGACAGCTTTTCATCAGGAATAAACGAAGGCTGCATTATCTTCTACTATCATTGATTCGAGACTGTCAGGATGAGCCGTAATTTGTGTTCTGTTCTGGCTTCGGCTAGGA
>ENA-OQJS01000254-OQJS01000254.1-human-gut-metagenome-genome-assembly--contig:-NODE-254-length-10074-cov-1.441641_pt1 | contig 10074 bp, 16 predicted proteins | sample MGYA00242598_ERZ504764 | MGnify/ENA primary metagenome ERZ504764 (study PRJEB26092, sample SAMD00036368) | human gut metagenome | host: Homo sapiens | study: EMG produced TPA metagenomics assembly of...
TTCTTCATTTTGCAAATCTATAAAATAAAAAATACGAGACTCAAACTTGAATCCCGTATTTTCCATTTACACAAAATATTTTATAGTGCCCATTTTTATTGTATGTAAGACCTCTTTCTGTTTTTAACTTAATCCATCATAATATGAAGCTGATAGTAGAGGTCTTCTTTTTTAATTCAGATTCTATTTATATCAGGAACCAATTATTCGCCTTCCGTTTTGCATTCATGAAAGTGCATATCTTGTAGTGCTTTCTCGCGTGAGAAAGTAAAATAAGTACAAACAGCTTGAGTGCATATTTCTCCTGCTTCATTGAACAAAGAAGCATCGATCGTAACAATGTTTCGCCGTTGTTCACGAATAGATGCTCGCAGGGTTAACATATTATCTGTAGTATGTACAGGTTTTAAATAGCGGGTTTCCATTTTTGAAGTAACTCCGGCCGTTTGAAGCTTTCGCATGATTACCCATCCGCATATTTCGTCTGGCAATACAGCTGAATGCTCCGTGCAGCGTATTAAGCCAGCCTTGGTATTTGCCGTCCGGATGCCAGAAGCTTACGATATCATCGCCATCCTCGTAAAACTCCATGTGCAGTCCTGACGGATTTTGAGGAGCACATCCAAAACAGTTGTAACCTTCTATTTCGCCCCAAGGATTGATTATCTTTTTCATATCTGCTTGAAATTCTAGAAAATATAATCTGTACAGGCACGGTCTTGTTTGGCTTCCTTTAAAATGCCGGCTGCTGCTACATGTGCCGGATGAACTGCATATGCTTTAACATCTTCTAATGTATCAAACTCACTTTCCAGACAAATATCCCATTTCTCGTCAGCATTGATATTTTGTCCGACAAAGATTTTTCGAATACTTGGTATGACAGGCGGCAAAGCTTCTATTGCTGCTTTAAATTTGTCTATAACAGCCTGTTTTTCTTCTGTTGACAGGTTTTCTTTCAGTTTAAATAAAACAATGTGCTTGACCATAGTTGTTTATATTATGATTTATCGTAAATTTGTATAGATGCAAATATATAACTAATTATTGGATTTTAGCTTATGATAATCATTGGAATTGCAGGAGGTACAGGCTCTGGTAAAACAACTGTAGTGAAAAGTATTGTTGATAGTCTGTCGGCCGATGAAGTGGCTTTGCTTCCGTTGGATTCTTATTATAATGACAGCAGTCATGTACCAGTGGAACTGCGTCAGAGTATTAATTTCGATCATCCGAATGCTTTCGACTGGGAGTTGTTGTCGCAGCATGTGGCTATGCTTCGCAGAGGAGAAGCGATAGAACAGCCTATATATGATTTCCTTACTTGTACGCGACAGAAGGAAACGTTGCATGTAGAACCTCGTAAAGTGATTATTATAGAGGGTATATTGGCGTTGAGTGATAAGGAGTGTGTGTAAGTTGATGGACCTGAAAATATTTGTCGATGCTGATCCGGATGAGCGATTGATTCGCGTAATGCAGCGTGATGTAGTAGAACGAGGACGTACGGCAGAGGCTGTTATGGAACGATATATGAGGGTGCTGAAACCTATGCATCTTGAATTTATCGAACCTGCAAAACGGTATGCTGACCTGATTATTCCTCAAGGAGGATATAATAAGAAAGACGATAGAGATATTGAAGATGTATATTGAAAAAATAGTGGGACGATGAAGCTCTCCTATGTCTTCTGGAGCGTACTATGCCTGAGTCTGCTGTTTTATTCGTGTCAGTCACGAAAAGGAACTGTAAATGGAGAAGCAGCAATTGATTTACCCGAAATTATGGAGAGGGAGAGTTGGTTGTTCTTACAGCCAATAGCTCTACATCATACTTTAACTATCGTGGTGAACCGATGGGATTTCAATATGAATTAGCACAACAGTTTGCACGTTCCCTTGGACTCAAATTAAAGTTGAAGGTCGTAAATAATCCTTCTGAAATGGTGCGTTGCCTGATAAGAGGAGAAGGCGACCTGGTTGCATATAATCTTGATATCACAAATGCATGGAAGGACAGTCTGATCTATTGTGGTGAAGAAAATATCACTCATCAGGTGATTGTGCAGCGCAGAGGAAAAGATGCACTGAAAGACGTAACACAATTACCTGGAAAAGAGGTTTATACTACTTCAGGAAAATACTATGACCGGCTGATGAACTTGAATAGTGAGCTGGGGGGAGGTATCAACGTGCATAAAGTAGAGACCGACAGCGTATCGGAAGAAAATTTGATTACTTGGGTGGCAGAAGGTAAAATAGATTATACAGTTGCTACTAATGAAATTGCTAAGATAAACCGTACGTATTATCCTAATCTTGATATCGGTCTGGTAATCAGTTTCGACCAGCGCTCTTCATGGGCTGTACGTAAAACATCTCCTTTGCTGGCTGAAGCTGCGACAAGTGGCATAAAGAAAATATCAAATTCATCGGAATTCAAGGCAAGTGCCCGGCGTTATTTTGAGCTGAATAAACGTCCTACCCATGGATCTATACTTTCAGTTAAGGATGGAAAGATTTCACATTACGATGATTTGTTCAAGAAATATGCAAAAGAAATAGGCTGGGACTGGCGTATGCTGGCGTCGCTGGCATATACAGAATCGAATTTCGATCCGAATGTCATATCTTGGGCAGGCGCTCGGGGGTTGATGCAATTAATGCCAGCTACGGCACGTGCTATGGGGATACCTGCAGGAAAAGAAAGTGATCCGGAGGAAAGTATAAAAGCTGGAGTGAAATATATCGCCCGTCTACAGAATATTTTCTCTAAAGTTCCCGATAAAGGTGAGCAGACTAAGTTTGTGCTTGCTGCATATAATGCAGGAGTGGGGCACATTACTGATGCCATGGCATTAGCGGAAAAATATGGTAAGAACCGTTATCTATGGGATCATCATGTTGATCATTACATCTTATTGAAGAGTAACGAAGACTATTATCAGGATCCTGTGTGTAAAAATGGATATTTCAGAGGAACAGAAACATATAACTTTGTGCGTGAAGTTGTAGAACGTGCCGAGGTTTATAAGAAAAAGATTAAAGGCTGATAAACAGTAAAAAAGCTGACCTTTTTCGTAAAAAGACAAGTGGGTTTTGTCTTTTTGCGGTAGAGGTCAGCTTATGCTACGTGAAAATGAATATGTTGCTTTACTTAAACATTTCAACAATTTTATTTAGTTCGTTTGCTTCTATTACTCCACTTTGCCGCCATAACTGTTTTCCGTTTTTGAAAATCATGAGTGTAGGCACAGAGGATATTGCATAATGTTGTGCAATATTCATATTTTTATCTATGTCGATTTTTATGATTCGCAGCGAGTCACCTTGTGTTTCTTTTACTTTCTTTAAAATTCCAGCCATTATTTTACAAGGCGCACACCATTCTGCGAAAACATCCACCAGAACAGGAGTGGGCGATGATATCAAGTCAGCAAACGTTTCCATAAAAACTCCTTTTTAATACATTGTAAATTTCTTCCAACCTTTATAATATAACAAATCCATATATTATTTTGTTCGGGAAAGTTTGATAAAAAAGAGTATTTTATATCGAAAGTTTTTTGTCTGAGAAAAAGAAAGCCCTGCTGCTCTTTTTTAAGCAACAGGGCTTGAATATAATACAAGGTTTAAATTATTTTTTGCTTGATGCTGGGTTATAGCGAGCATTCAGTCCGTCTACGATTTCCTGAGTAATATTGAATGCAGGATCAGCATACAGTAAGTTGTCGAAACCAGTGTTGCTGATAATCAGGCTATATCCTTTATCCTTATTATATATTTTCAAGAATGAGTTGATAGAATCGCGGAGCTGCAAGCTTATTTTCTGGTTTTCTGCTTGTAATTCACTAGTCAATTTTTCCTGCAACTGCTGCAAGTCACGTTGTTTTTGGCTGATGCGTAAGTTTTCCTGTTCAGCACGTTCACGGCTGGCAAAACCATTATTTTCCAGTTTGCGCTGGAATTCTCTCATTTCTTTATCCAGATCTTTTGCTTTTTCGTTCAGTGTAGTACGGATGTTTTCTTCTTTCTGAATCATCATCTCGTTCAAGTCATTCCAATAACGATATTTTGTCAGCAGAGAGTCAATCTCTACATAAGCTATCTTCATGTTTACCGGACCGCCTACTACAGCAGGAGTTGAAGCTCCTTGTTCGTTAGCTTTGTTGTCAGTACATTGAGTAAACATCAGCACCATAGCCAGTGCGATAAATCCGTTCAGGATATGCTTCATTCTTTTCATAATGGTTTTTGTCTCTTAGTTATTAATTGTTTTTTCTGTTTCTGTTTCTGGACGCCTCCGCTCTGCTATGGCATGAGGATTCACTTTTTGTGCTTCTCTGTCTTGAGATTGCACACATCCGATACCTCTTTTTCTCATGGCTTTGCTGCCGCTAACGTGTGTGTTAGGGAAACGTCCGTTCTTCTGAAAGAGTATCTTTACCGATAATAGTGCTATGCAGATAGCAACTATTAACATTGTTATAAGGATAGTCTTAAGCATTTCTATTATTTTTGTGGTGCAAATATAAATCTTTTGTTACCGATTTACTCTTTTCGGTACGGAAAAAAGAGGGTACTTGCCTTATTAATCTATGTTTTTAACTTATTTTTACTGATAACTGAACAAATAAATAGACTATTTATGGAGAAAAAAGATTTGAAACCGGCTATTGTCTTCCGTTATTTTGAAGAAGTATGTCAGGTTCCGCGTCCTTCCAAGAAGGAAGAAAAGATACGAGCTTATTTGCTCGATTTCGCTCAGAAGCATAATCTGGCTTGTAAAACAGATGAGGCCGGAAATGTGTTAATGTCTAAACCGGCTACAGCAGGTAAGGAAAATCTGAAAACTGTCATATTGCAGTCGCATATGGATATGGTATGCGAGAAGAATAAAGATACACAACATAACTTCGATACTGATCCGATTGAAACCTATATCGATGGTGAGTGGCTGAAAGCGAAAGGTACTACACTGGGGGCCGACAATGGAATTGGTGTGGCGACTCAGCTTGCAGTCTTGGCGTCAGACGATATCGAGCATGGACCGATACAGTGTTTGTTTACTGTTGATGAAGAAACCGGACTGACAGGTGCTTTTGCTTTGAAGGAAGGCTTTATGGATGGCGATATCTTGATCAACCTTGATTCAGAAGATGAAGGTGAATTGTTTATCGGTTGTGCAGGTGGAGCAGGAACTACAGCTCAGTTCCCGTGTCCGATGACTGCTGCTCCCGAAGGCTATTTTTTCTTCCGTGTAGCTGTAAAGGGACTTACAGGCGGACATTCGGGTGATGATATCAATAAGAACCGTGCCAATGCCAATAAGTTGCTGAATCGTTTCCTGGTCCAGCTGATGCAGAAATACGACTTGCATTTGTGTGAAATAGATGGAGGAAACCTGCATAATGCCATTCCACGTGAAGCACATGCTGTTTGTGCTGTACCGATGAAAGATAAAGAATCAGTACGTGTTGACTTGAATATATATTTGTCGGAAGTAGAAAACGAGTTTGCTGTAACAGAACCAAATCTTGTGATGGAGCTGGAATCGGAAAGCCCTTGTGCAGAAGTTATGCGGCAGGATGCATGAAAAACTTCCTTCATTCATTTATGCTGTACATAATGGCGTATATGCATGAGCAGGATATTCCGGGACTGGTAGAAACTTCTTCCAACCTTGCTTCAATCAAGCAGCGTGATGGAAAACTCGTTGTTGTAACCAGTCAGCGCAGTTCTATTCTGTCTTCTCGCAAGGATATGTCGCAGATGGTAAGTTCAGCTTTCCTGTTGGGAGGAGCGGAAGTAACGACTGGCGACGGTTATCCGGGATGGAAACCTAATCCGTCTTCCGAAATATTGCAAGTATCGGTAGAAAGCTATAAGCGTCTGTTTGCTGCCGAGCCTAAGATTAAAGCTATCCATGCCGGATTGGAATGTGGTTTGTTCCTCGAAAAATATCCTTCACTCGATATGGTTTCGTTCGGTCCTACACTCCGTGGTGTTCATTCACCCGACGAACGCATGCTTATCCCTACAGTCGATAAGTTCTGGCGTCATTTATTGGATGTCTTGGCTCATATTCCTGCAAAGGCATAATGAAATTATTTCCTGAAATATTGCTAGGGTTTGCTGCCTGCCTCACGGCTTCTGTATGTGAGGCGCAGCAAACCCTTCGTGTTATGGAATACAATGTAGAGAATCTGTTCGATTGTCGTCATGATTCACTGAAGAACGATTCGGAATATCTTCCTCATTCCGTTCGGGGATGGAGCTGGAAACGTTATCATGAAAAACTGAACCGCATTGCAAAAGTCATACTCGCTGCCAGTAGAGAGCAAGTGCCCGATCTGGTAGGACTTTGTGAAGTGGAAAATGCATATTGTCTGGACGGACTGGTGAAATACTCTCCGCTCCGAGATGCCGCCTATCGCTATGTGATGACTGATTCGCCCGACGAACGGGGAATTGATGTGGCACTTCTCTACCAGCCTTCCTCGTTCCGGCTGATAAGCGACCAGCATATTCGTATTCCTTCCTATAAAATAGGGCGTAAGCCTACACGCGATATCCTGCATGTTACCGGTCGGGTAGTTTCCGGTGATACACTCGATGTCTTTATCTGTCACATGCCTTCACGTTCGGGAGGCGAAAAACAAAGTGAACCTTACCGCCTGCTTACTGCACGTGTATTGCGTCATGCAGCAGATTCTGTTATGAAAATTCGCCAGACTCCATACCTCATTATCATGGGTGACTTTAATGATTATCCTGAAAGTCGTTCTGTTTGTCGGACCTTAGGAGCAGGGAAGCCAGAGAAAGATATCGATTCATACCGGCTGTATAACTTGATGAACGGCAAGCAGGGAGGCACATACCGCTATCGTGGTGAATGGGGCATTCTGGATCAGCTCATTCTGAACGGTACTTTTCTGAATCATACGGGTAATCTTACAACGGAGTTTAATCGCGCCCGTATTCTTACTTTCCCGTTTCTTTTGGAGGAAGACGAAAACTATGGAGGCGACAAGCCTTTCCGTACCTATAACGGCATGAAATATCACGGTGGTTATAGCGATCACCTGCCTGTCTGTGTCGATATAGATATTAAATATCCAGCCCCATAATATAATCGTTCATGTAATAGCCGTTTCCAATGGGGAAATCTCCTTCGCGTACTTTTTTCATTCCCATATGTTCGTAAAATCCCAATGCCGGATTATTACGGTTTACATTCAGTTCCATACGGCAGGGAGCCGGATAAATTTCCTTGATACCTTTTATGGCCTGCTGGAAAAGCTGTTTGCCCAGATGATACTTTTGATAATAAGGAATGACATAGATTTTCTCGAGATGAAATAAATCTGTGTCCTCCTGACGGATGGAAACATATCCTGCCGCTTCACATTCCTCATAAGCTATATAATAAATGTGTCCTTCTTCTTCCATCTGCTTGTGCAGGTTCTCTATGGAATACATCCAGTCCATCATATATTCTATCTGTTCGTGACTGAGGATATTTTTATATGTTTCAGGAAAAACATTCCAAGCCAGTTTGTTTATCAGTGGAATGTCGGCTGTAGTTGCTTGTTTTATTACGAACATAGTTTTGAGTATTTAATATTTTGTTATGTAATGTCTGAGAGCGTATCACGGTGGCTTACCGTGAAAAAGTTTATGCAAAAATAAGGCTTTCCGCCTGTCGTTTTCCGTATATCTGGTTGTGTTTCGTTAAAAATGGCAAATTAATAGTTCTATGTAATGCAAGGTATTGATATAATACATATATTTGTGCTATACAAAACAAGAGGATAGAAAACATGAATGTCGATAACGTAAAATCTCAAATGCGCAAAGGGATGCTTGAATACTGCATCCTGTTGTTGCTGCACCGCGAGCCTTCGTATGCTTCAGACATTATACAGAATCTGAAAGAAGCGAAGTTGATAGTAGTGGAGGGTACGCTTTATCCGTTGCTTACCCGTCTGAAGAACGACGATTTGCTATCGTATGAGTGGGTGGAATCTACTCAGGGACCTCCCAGAAAGTATTACAGTCTGACTCCGAAAGGGGAGGAATTTCTGGCAGGACTGCAACTGGCATGGGACGAATTGTCGGATACGGTAAATCATTTAAGAACAAAATTATTAATTTCAAAATCACATGAAAAAGACACTGACTGTTAATTTGGGAGGCACTGTATATCATATTGATGAAGATGCCTATAACCTGCTCGATAATTATCTGAATAATCTCCGCTATCATTTCCGCAAGGAAGAAGGAGCCGACGAGATTGTACGTGATATGGAAACCCGCATTGCAGAACTGTTCGATGAGTATATTCGTACCGGACAGCAGGTTATCACCATAGAGCAGGTAGAAGCTGTTATTGCCCGTATGGGGAAACCTGAGGAGTTGAATACAGACGATAATGATGAGAAGAAAGAAGAAAAAACTAACCATACATATGGCAATGGAACTGCCCGCCGTCTGTTCCGTAATCCTGACGACCGTATATTGGGTGGTGTGCTTTCCGGATTGTCTGCTTACTTCGGATGGGATGTAACGTGGATACGTATCGGAGTACTGGTAGCCGGATGTTTTGTCCAGGGATTGATTCTGGCTTATCTGATCGCATGGATTATTGTTCCGCTGGCAAAAACAGCAACGGAAAAGTTACAGATGCGTGGTGAACCTATCAATATGGAGAATATAGGACGTACCGTGACTGAGGGGTTCGATAAAGTGAACGATTATGTACATTCCGAGAAGCCTCGTTCCTTTCTGCATCAGTTGGGAAATCTGATTGTAAAGATTGCAGGTTCATCATCAAGTTCTTCCTTGTACTGCTGGCTATCTGCCTTACACCGGTTCTGCTCGTCGGTCTTGTCGTACTGTTTGCCTTGCTGCTGGCTGCTACCGGCATACTTGCCAGTGTACCTGCCGTGTTGTATTATTCTATGCCTGATGTAGACTGGAGTCTGATTGCTTCCTCTCCGGCTGCGGTGACCGGACTGTTGGTGTGCGGACTGTTCATCGTGGGTATTCCGGTGATAGGCCTGTTGCAGTTGCTTTTGCAGAGTTTCAATGTATGGAAACCGATGTCTACTGTGACCAAGGTTATCCTTACCTTGATATGGTTTATTTCGCTGGTTGCCGGATTTATCTTTTTGTTTAATACTTCCTTCATCGAGGGACCAATATTCTGGATGTAAAAAATATGATTGTTATGAAAACTGTTTTTGCAAGAGTTATCACTGCGTTGGTTATGATCGCGGGTTTTACTTCCTGCATTTGGGCTGGAAGTAAAGGTGAACATGTTACAGAGAAACGTCATGTGGCGGATTTTACCTCTATTGATATAAAGAGTGTGGGAAGTGTTTATTTTACACAATCATCCGATTTCTCGTGTACGATAGAAGGGGAAGAGAGCCAGGTAAAGAATATTACAACTAGTGTTGAAGGCAATGAGCTGAAAATTGGTTATATCAAGAAACTGAAAAACAACAAGAATGGGGCTGTTATCCGTATCTCTGCTCCCGATTTGCAGGAGCTGGAATTTAAAGGAGTAGGTTCGTTTAATATCGACGGTAAGGTAACACTTCAGGACTTGGATGTAGATTTCAGCGGAGTCGGAGAATTAAATATAAAAGACCTGCAATGCCGTAAAGCAAATTTCGATCTGAAAGGTATAGGAGAGGTAAATATACATATCAATTGTGAAGAAGTAAAAGCTGATGTCAGTGGTATAGGTGCTGCTACATTTACAGGAACGGCACAAATGGCTTCTTTTCATAAAGGTGGTATAGGAGAGCTCAATACGCAGGGAATGGAAGTAAGCAAATAACTCATTCATAGTGTCTTAAATTTATCTTGTGACACGGCATGCCCAGGGTTGGAAAAAACATGGGCATGTTTATCTTAATTCATGCTGATGTTTTGCCAATTCATCAGCATGTTTTTTTATTTTTGTACGAAAGTAATTGTGTTCTTTCAAAATGTTATTATTTATCATATTCGTATAATCTCTTCAATAGTAAACTCGACATTCATTCATTGCTTGTAAGTCGA
>ENA-OQJS01000255-OQJS01000255.1-human-gut-metagenome-genome-assembly--contig:-NODE-255-length-10044-cov-0.717657_pt1 | contig 10044 bp, 14 predicted proteins | sample MGYA00242598_ERZ504764 | MGnify/ENA primary metagenome ERZ504764 (study PRJEB26092, sample SAMD00036368) | human gut metagenome | host: Homo sapiens | study: EMG produced TPA metagenomics assembly of...
TATAATGACTTCTAATAATCTCACATCTGAACTTATATCCTTCATATTCGCTGAATATCCCTTTTCAGCAAATCATAGGAAGTCAGAAGAATATCCTCAGAATCTGCTTCTGCCAGGATCTGTCTTCTCTCTGCTGCAGTCCCGGTCACCATCTTTGCTGTAAGCTCCGGTGCAAAACGTTGAATTTCACTGCTCCAGTTATACACCAATGATGCAGGGGCTATAATTAATGTGTTTCTTTGCAGCTTTCCAGTTTGTCCATCTGCCTTCTTTCCATCAGCTTTCTGCGCCTCTGCTGCCTTGCACGCCTGTTCCACTATCTCAATTTCACTCTGCATATTTAACATTGCAGTTTCTTTTACTGCTATATTTTCAACAACAGTATTCCTTCTTTCCAGAAATTCTGACAGTAGAAATGCAATCACCTGCAACGTTTTTCCAAGTCCCATATCATCTGCAAGTATTCCGCCGAATCCATTATAATTCAATGTCTTAATCCACAGAAATCCCCGTTTCTGATACTCCCGCAGAACTTTATCCAGCTCTCCGGCACCTCAAAATCATTATCCTCAATGGTCTTCATATTTCTTACCAGCGACTTAAAAGATTTATCCTTTACTGCCGAAACAACCGGATTCTCTTTCAACTGTGCATCCAAATACAACGCACGGTACTTCTGTACTTCAATCTTATCCTGCTTCATCTGCTTATCCGTCAGCTGAAGCCCTGCCCTGAGTTCTTCCACCTGTATCCAGACCCGAGTCTGCTGCATTTACAAAAGCTCCGTTTTTCAGACGATAGAACTTTTTCTTCTTATTATATCTGGAAAGAATGTCAATCAGTTCTTCCTTTGAAATATCTCCTGCTGTCATACTCAGCTCCAGCAGATTTCCACTCAGGGAAACACCTACTGTAACCTTTGGCGAATTCCGGACTTCAATCCGTCTCAGCGCATCAGAAATAAATACTTCTCCCACTGCCTGCAGTGCCTGAATTCCTTCTGTCAGAAATTCATATCCATCTCTTCATCATCCGCAATTACCGCACACTGTTCAAATGGATTAAAAGCATTCGAATATTTATGGATCACATTTCTGACAACTGTTTCTCTATTCATATCCCTTGCTGCAATATCGTCCGTTGTATATAAAGAAAATTCCCTGTCTCCATACTTAACAGTCGCCTTACATGTAACCATATTTTCCTGCGGCGCATCCAGATAAAACCGAAACTCCGGTTCAACCATTCCATAATTTTCCGGATGAAATTCAACCATTTTGCATTTAAAAAACTTCTGGATCACCGGTAAAAGTTCCTGACAGAATGCCGGTACATCTTTATTTTCTATAAACGCTTTCTCACCGGAGATCAAAGACAAACTGTCCAGAAAATCCTTAACAGGTAAAAGCTCTTCTAAATTCTCAATATAAATCTTTTTATCATAAAAGCAAATTTTATACCGTTCCGTATTTGCTGCACACGTAAATTTGCTTACCTTCAGTTCAATTCCCTGCTTTGCACCTGTTATGGTCATTTTTCTCGGAAGATGTTCTCTGGTTATTTCCCAGGTTGTGTTTCTCGGCTCCTATAGATTCTCCCTGCAATGTCTTTCCTTCCATCAAAAGCAAAAATTCTGCCAGTTCATTTCCTGACAGCTCCAGATGCCTTACCTTTTCCAGAGTTCCCATATAGTATCCATAATAGGAAGAGGATCTGTGAAATTGTCTGTTGTTGTCTGCCCATTTACAGATAAATTTCGCAAGCGGTCTGGATTCCTCGGCAAAGGATTCTATTGTATGGACAAACTGAAGATTTTTCCCATATTTATAATCATCCTGATTTGCTATATGAAGATCAAAGGAAAATGCATCCTTCAGTACGTACATTTTATTAATTCCTATTTTAAATTCTACTGTAAATGTTCTTCCGTCAAAATTAAAATATGTTCCAGCCTTACTTTTCCATAAGTTCTTCCCTGAATCAGTGGAAGAGACTTCGCAACTGCCTGCTTCTGCAATAATGAAGCCAATTCCGGTGTGGTATGCATCTGCACTCCTTTTCTGATCGTATGGGTCAGACCACCTTTTACAATTTTTTCTACAGATTGTCCGTAATCATAACTATCCATATCATTTTCATAATCATTATATTGCAGAAGAACCGCTACACAATGTTTACAAAATCCACCATATTCTGCATATGCCCGACATTCACAATAGCAGGTATCAACTTCATCATTCTCTGTATCGATTGATACATCTACTTCATAGATATTTCTTCCACTGCCTTTTACAGATGCAACAATTTCATCAAACGCACCCATATTTTTTACATCCATATCCAAAACTTTTCCTGTTGCATAAAGTTCTGCACCTTTACTGTATGATGAAGAATTTGCCATATATCTGATCTGAGTTTTTGAAATCATATTTCTATACCTTTCCTGATACAATTAAAAACTTTTTGTATCATTTTCCCGGTTAAACCTGAGTAAAAAAGAACCCCTTCACCAGGCAGTATCAATCTCTGCTTAAAGTGAAGGGATTTCCTCATCCATCGTTATTTATTTTACACGATAACCTTCGCAACTACAAGACCATAAACTTTAAGTTTATCGCTGCCATTGCCATAAATCCAACTAATCTCGCCTTCCGGTACGGGAATGCTTACAGCTTCTGTTCCGAAATTCTGATAAATATAATATTTCTCATTTTCATTCTCTCTCACTGTGATCTCCAGTGCATCCGGGATTTCTTCTTTGATTCCGCAGGAAACGCCGCTGTCTTTGAGCACTTTTTCAAGGAAGTCTCCATAGAATTCTTTATCAGCATCTGCTGCCACATACCATGCCTTACCTTTGCCGTATTCATTCACTGTCAGGCAGGAATAGCCTTCATAGAAATCACTTCCGTAGGTCATTAAAGTACGTGCTCCGCGAAGCTCCACAAGGTCGCACAGATATTTACATGTATAAGTCTTATCCAGTCCAAGTTCATTGCCAGCCACAGGAACAAAAGAATTTTCTTCCCAGTCATAAAGGCCGTCAATTTCTGTGCTTCTGATTCCCAGTACATCCATCAGTCCATGTGGTGTTCCTTCCAGATAACACCTGTCTGTGTCATCTGCAATTCCGGACCAGTAACTTGTGATCAGTGTACCGCCGTTTTCCACGAACGCACGAACTTTTTTGGCAAAACCTTCCTTGAACATATAAACCATTGGAAGAGCCAGTACTTTATATTTATCCAGTTCACAGGTCATATCGATCACATCCACATTGACGCCCTGCTTCCGGAAACCTCTGTAGAATTTCAACATTGCTTCCAGATAATGAAGCCCTTTATTTCTGGGTCCCTGACTGTCTTCCATTGCCCACTGGCTGTCCCAGTCATAAATCATGCAACAGAACTGTTTACAGTTGTTCCTGCCAGTTCTCTTATTTCTTTCAAAGTTTCTCCAACTCTGGAAACTTCTTTAAACACTCTTGTATCATTTCCACCGTAATGATCGATCACTGCTCCGTGGAACTTCTCAGAAGCACCTCTGCTCTGGCGAATCTGGAAATAGAGAGCACCTTCTCCGCCATGTGCAATTGCCTGCATGGACTGTGCAAAAAGCATTCCCGGTTTCTTTAATTTGCTCACACTCTGCCAGTTTGTAGAAGTCGGGCAGGATTCCATCTGGAAGAACGGCTTTCCTTTCAGAGAACGCATCAGATCATGGCACATACCATTGTCATAAGCTGTATCGATCACTGCTTCTTTATGCCATGTCGGATAAGTATCCCAGGAAACCACATCAATCTCTTTTGCAATCTTAAAATAATCTAAACCGCCAAAATAATGCATCAGATTAGCAGTAGTCGGAAGTGTGCTTCCTCCCTCTCTCAATGCTGCAATCTCATGATGAATGAAATCCGCTGTCTGATGAGTAACAAATCGTTTCCAGTCCAGATTCAGTGCATGAAGCTGTGTCTCACCAATCTTAGACGGACTCTCGATCTGGTCAAAGCTGTTATAAGTATGACTCCAGAAAGTGGTGCACCACTTATCATTCAGATTTTCAATAGTCTGATATTTCTCTTTCAGCCAGTTACGAAATGCTTCCTGGCACAGCGGACAATGACATTCTCCGCCATACTCATTGGAAATATGCCACAGGATCACACCCGGATGTGTGGCAACCTCCTGTGCCAGCTTTTTGTTAATAATATGTACCTTCTCTCTGTAAACAGGAGAAGTATAACAATGATTATGTCTGAATCCAAATAACGCTCTGTGGCGTGTTTCATCTACACGAAGTACCTCCGGATACTTGTCTGCCATCCATTTGGGTCTTGCACCTGACGGTGTAGCCAGAATTGTAGAAATTCCTCTTTTATAAAGCTTATCAATGATTTCCTGCAGCCATTCAAAATGAAATACACCTTCTTCCGGCTCCAGTGTGGACCAGGAAAAATCCCAAGGCTTACTACATTAACAGCCAGACTCCTCCAGCATATCAATATCTTTTTCCAGAATATCCGGTCTCTTTAACCACTGTTCCGGGTTGTAATCACCGCCATGGAGCAGCTTATCCGTTCTAAAGTCCATACCTGTTCTCCTCTTAACTCTCTATTTTCAATCGTTTTCTTTTTCATTATCATATTTAAACTCTATCCAGTTTCAAAACACTCTCTTCTCGCTGCTCATTACTTTTCTCAGTCAAAGCAGACGGGATCTGATTTCATTCTTCTTACAGGATATAGTTTGCAATTACTCCAAGTTTGTTTGCGCAACCGATTGTTCATATTTTTTAGTATATTCCTTTATATTAATAAGTCAATTAGCCATTATTATCTAATTTCGAATCTCTTTTTTGTCATATCACACAATTCATGACTGATTTTTCCATTTTTCAAACACACACACGAATCCTGCTTGCAGGATTCCTCCGCCTGTGGCGAGTCGCTTCAGCGACATAATTCCTCTCTTCCACAATGCGATCCTGCCCGGGAACTTTTTATGTTACAGAAAGATTATGAAGTAATTTCCCATGAAAAAAATCCTCTGATTATTGATTCTCCAATAATTACAGAGGATTTTTCATTTTTCTACTGTGTTGACTCACGCAGCATCACCTGATAATTCAGTGTCAACGTATCCTCCAGTGGCTTCTCTCCCAGGATGTTCAGTAATTTCGCACATGCCATCTTTCCCAGTCTTACCGTATCAAAGCGTATACTGGTAATCGGTGGATTATTATATTCCAGATTCTTACTGTCATACATACTGGCTATTTTTATTTCTGCAGGAACCGATATTTTCTTTTCTCTCAGACTGCTCAGACACATGCTGCAGATCACATCATCCATACAGACAATACCATCCGCGCCTTCTTCAAGCAGTCTCTTCACAGCATCAGATACTGCTGCCTGATTATCCGTATCCATGAAGATTAGATTTTCGTTAACAGAAACTCCCATTTCCTCATGTGCTTCCAGAAAACCCTGATATCTGCTTCCGGTAACATTGTAGGACTGATTTCCACCCAGAAGTGCCAGATTCCGAAAACCTTTCATCAACATAATACTTGTCAGTTCTTTTCCGGCTTCCTGGTTCTTGTTATCTACAAACGGAACTTCCGGATCTGAAGACGGGCCGATCAATATATATGGTTCCTTACAGTTCTTCAGATATTTCTGTACCTTGGAATTTACCACTGCTCTGCTTACAATGATCCCGTCGACTTTTCGATTTGCCTCCAGTCTCTGTATCTGCGATACATCTGCTCCATCAATCATAGAAATAATAATATCATAATCATAGGAGGAAGCCATCTCACAGATTCCATTCATACAGTCTTTAAAAAAAAGGAACTCTGTGGCAACATAATCCTTCGGCATCAGCAGTGCAATATTATAAGTTTTACGCTGTGCCAACCCCTTTGCCACAACATTGGGTCTGTAATCATGTTCTTTTATAAATGCCCGTACTCTGTCTCTTGTAGCCTGACTGATTCTTCCCTTTCCTGAAATAGCACGTGATACCGTAGTCTTACTTACCCCAAGTTCCCGGGCGATATCTTCTATTGTATATATCTTCTTTTCTTCTTGTTTCCATAAAATACCCCACTTTTTGCGCAACCACTTGATTATTTTCTATAAAATTAACAAAATACTCAAGCAACTTACAAATAACTTTAAAGAAAGATATACCGGCAGTTCCTCATTAATATGAACAGAACCTTTTGCTGTTTTTTTCTTTTCTTCTGTAACAGATATTGTTTCCGGTTTCTCTGCCTCTTTTGTGGATACAACGGGCTTCTTTACGGTTTCCCGGCACCTGCATTTGCTGCACGCCGAATACTCTCCCTGCCTACTGACATAATTCCATGACCTCCTCTGCCAATCTCGTATATTCCCTAGCACTTCTGCTTGATTTTTTATATTCCACAACCGGAATACTGTTATCCTGTGACCATTCTACAGAGCTGTCCACTCTGATGATCTGCTCAAATACATGAATATCCTCAAGTTCATGCAGTGTTTCCATTGTCTGTTTATAATAACTCTTTCTTGTATCTACCTTTGTCACTGCAATTCCGGCAACTTCCAGTTCCGGAGTAATCTGCTTTACTTCATTAAGAAATTCAAACATATTCGCAAGTCCGAACATTCCCCATGGACTTGCCTCAACAGGAATAATTACCCTGTCTGATGCACAAAGGATATTCATCACCCAACCACCCAGCGTAGGAGGTGCATCAATCAGAATATAGTCATAATTTCCTGCATCCTTTATCTTCTGAATGCATTTTCGCAGGATAAATTCTCTCTGCCATTTTGTAAAAAGTTCATATTCTATAGAACTCATCAATGTAGACGATGGTATCAGATCCAGATTTTCGTAGGGAGTATGTACCACATAACCGCTGAGCTCTTCCTGTTTTCCGATTGCGCAATACAGATTCTTCTCTCCTTTCGCCTGCTCCAGCACCCAGTTCTCCGGAAAAAAGGCAAGAGAAAGATTTAACTGCATATCTCCATCGATCAGAAGAACCTTTTTCCCTGCCTGAGCCATCGCCGCTCCAAGATTTGAACAGGTTGTGGTTTTTCCACTTCCACCCTTATTATTTGTAAAACATATCGTTATGGTTTTTCCCATGGAACTGTCTCCTTTACCACTTACTTTACTTGTATTATAGGAGATTTATCATATAGATTCAACTGTTTTCCTCATCTTAGCAACCCTGTAACTCATTTTCATTACCGGACAAACATTTTCTTTGATTCCCAAAATAAGCCCTTGATTTTTTGTGTTATTGTGTTATAGTATTTATATACTTGATATATAGTTTTTAAAACTATGTTATATTGTTTTCATTTGTATTTATCTGAATGAATGGAGGCGTTTTTATGAAATTTAAATTAAAAGATCCCGGAAGTGCGATCACTCATGGTATTGCCCTTCTTCTCGCTGCAGTCGGAGCAGTTCCTCTTATTATCAAGCAGCGCGTTCTTATGATGTGCTCCATATTGTTGCTTTAAGTATTTTTATCCTTACCATGGTTCTGCTCTATGCAGCCAGTACCATTTATCATTCTGTAGATTCTACAGAGAAGGTCAATCGACGGCTGCGAAAAATGGATCACATGATGATTTTTGTGATGATCGCCGGAAGCTATACTCCTGTATGCCTGATCGTTCTTCATAACCGCATTGGATATATTCTGTGCGCGCTGGTATGGAGTATTGCAGTCCTCGGCATTATCTTAAAGGGCTGTTGGATTACCTGTCCTAAATGGTTGTCCTCTGTACTGTATATCGCCATGGGCTGGCTGTGTGTACTGGCATTTGTTCCAATCTTCCATGCACTCCCACGTGCAGGATTTGACTGGCTTCTTGCAGGCGGAATCATTTATACCATCGGTGGTGTGATCTATGCATTAAAAGTTCCGCTTTTTAATTCCAGACATAAGAATTTTGGTTCCCATGAAATCTTTCACATCTTCGTTATGCTTGGAAGTGCCTGCCATTTCATTGTCATGTACTTTTTTTGTTGCTCCACTACCTGTATAACCGTCAATTTGCCAATAAACAAAACAAGGGGTTGCAGCACCGGATTTTTTTCCGGTGCTACAAACCCCTTTAACAATACAATTTTCTCTGCTACAGCATAATCCCTGCAGGAAAGCTTTTATATTACACAGCTACTCTTCTTTCCGGATACAATCCATAGGATCCATATCCCACGCCAAAATATCCATAATAGCTCTTCGCCTCTGCGAACAGCGGATCATATACTCTGCCTCCGATTTCAGCCCAGCAATGACCGCTTCCGTCAGTTGCCGTTGTATCTACGCAGACATAAACATTCTTATATCCAAGAGCCTTTGCAAGATAGGCAAACGAACAGGCATCTGAGAAACAGTCCCCGCCTTTTCCGCTCAGTATCAGATAATCGTTTGCATATAACGCAGGCCATGCAGTCTGATTATAAAATATTCTTCTGGTATCGTAATAATGCTGATACATTACCCATCTGAAACAGGTTTCAAATTTCTCACTTTTTGACATACTCGGTTTTGTGATCTTGCTGACAACATCATTTGCTCTCTGCAAAGTCTCATACTCATACGCTTTGTGGAATTCATTTTCTTTCCATTTGGATAATAAATCGTCTTTCCTTTTTTCCAGGCTTCCAGAATTCCCTTTTCTGTACAATAATAAATTGTATTTCCAACTTTAACTGTTTTCGTTCTCAGAACACCCTTGTCACTGAAATAGTAATATTTTCCGCTGATTTTCTTAACGCCACTGTAACGTATTCCATTGGAACCAAAATAATTATTTCTTGTTATTGTATTTGATCCATCCGGTTTTCATAAATCCTTTTTGGACTGAAATAATAAACTTCACCATGGATTTTACGCATTCCTGTAAGATACTGTCCATCTTTAAAATATTTCTTATTTTTTGTTCCATACTCATACCAGCCATTTTTCACCTCCGGTATGGGTGTTGGTGCAGGTGTCTCGATTGGTGTTACATCCGGAGCCGGTGTTTCAATCGGGATCGGTGTTACAGTAACATCCGGTACTTCTGCTGCCATGGCCGGAACACTGCCCATCACACATACTGCGCATACTGCAAGCCATTTTGTCATCTTTTTCATTTTCTCTTATTCTCCTTATCTGACGGGTTCAGAAGCTCAGCAACTCCAGTTTTTTATTTCTGGTAAATTGTTTAATCTCATATTCACGTCTCATCGCTTCTTCTTTTGTTGAAAATCCTTCATAATATACAAGTGTAACCGGTCTTTTGGTCCTTGTATATTTCGCGCCGTTCTTTCCCTCGTTGTGTGCTTTCATACGTTTTTGTAGACAGTTTGTCCACCCTGTATAAAGAGTCCCATCTGCACATTTAACAATGTAAGTATAATTCATCATAATCACCCGACAGTCATATATTATAATCAAGCAACTGTCTTATTGTCTGGAATTGCATTATTTGAAATTTTTTATAATTTATGTAAAGGACAACTGCTATCTTTTGCGGTCGTCCCTGTTTCTATAATAAACAGTCGGTTTAAAACACGTATATCATCCGGACACATATTCTTTCTGACAGCCAGATCTCTCAGCACCAAAAATACCAATATGTCAAAAAAGCAGGCAGGGAAACCGACTGCGGATTTTCTTTCCCACCTGCTTTATTATACGTTTATTTTCTTATTTTGTGAATATCATTTTTCGAAGATTCCAGAGATTTCCCCTGAATTTTCCGCCTTTTACCTTTAGCTGCAGATCTTCATGATCCGGATAATATCTGGTTGAGAATACAATCTCTCCATCATTCAGATAAAGTTCCACTGCAGAAGTATCTGCAAGAATCCGGATATTGTTCAGTTCACTGACTTTCGCTTTCCGCTTATTTCTTCCTGCACCCGCAATTTCAGAAAATCCAATCTCCGCAATTTCATTTCAATCGCACCATTCGACACGAGCCGAGCGTGACCATCAATCACATCCACATCCAACGCACCCAGCAAATAATGACCCATC
>ENA-OQJS01000256-OQJS01000256.1-human-gut-metagenome-genome-assembly--contig:-NODE-256-length-10043-cov-0.793969_pt1 | contig 10043 bp, 14 predicted proteins | sample MGYA00242598_ERZ504764 | MGnify/ENA primary metagenome ERZ504764 (study PRJEB26092, sample SAMD00036368) | human gut metagenome | host: Homo sapiens | study: EMG produced TPA metagenomics assembly of...
TGCAAGGCTCTCTACCTTGCAATTCGAAATTAATTGTGTTTTTTCTGTCACAGCATTCCATTTCCTCCGATCGTTTCTGTCCGCCGTTCTTTCCTCCCAGCATCCTGCGGATCAATTCTTCTCGTTGATGATCTGTGCCGCCATATTGCACAGAATCACAACGATTCCGGACATCAGGCAAAGCAGCATCAGAAGATTGTAATCTTTGTACCGTGCGCTCTCATACGCCAGCGTTCCGATACCGGGATACGAGAAAACCGTTTCTACAATATAGGTTCCCCCCAGCACATGCGGAACAGAAATGGCCATGATGCAAGATACGACGGAATCGTATTCCGCAGGCAATGCCGGAACAGAACCGTCTTTCGTTTCAGCCCCTTGGCTCTTGCCAGAAGCACATACTCTTCCCGCACTTCATCCAGAATTTTATTGCGGATCATGTATGCGTAATACCACAAATGACTCAGCACTACGACCGTCATCGGCAGGATCAGATGACAGACACGGTCAGAAAAATCTGCCTGTTTTCCAACAGAGTAGGCACCGGAACTCGGCAGCCATTTGAGCTGCATGGAAAAAACAAGAATCAGAAGCAGCGACAGCCAGAATTCCGGAATACATCCCGTGATGGTTCCCACCTTACAGATGATGCGGTCCAGCCATGTGTCTTCCTTCCATGCACAGAGAATTCCAAGAAGCAGCGCGAGGGTGAAAATCAGCAGAAACCCAATGCCGCCAAGCACCAGCGTATTTCCAATTCTTCCCTCGATCACGCGCGTTACATCCATTTTATATTTGTACGAAATTCCGAAATCCCCATGCAGCGCATTGCCTGCCCAGCGAATATACTGTACGGAAATGGGATCATTCAATCCCAATTTTTCTTCGGCCCACGCTCTTTCTTCGGGCGTCATTTTTTCCACGCGGTCTCCGTAATATGATACCAGCGGATCTCCCGGCGCAAGCCTTGAAATATAAAATACGAGCACAGACAGCAGCAGAACACTTGCCAGAAATGCCGCTGCCTTTTTCCCATAATAAAGTACTCTGTTCCGGCTTTTCATGTCGCATCGCCTCCCTCCATCAGCACAAAATGGTCTTTTTCCACTTCCTGTAGGGTTCCTTTCCGGGAGAATTCCATATTGGCAAAATCCGGAACGGCTCTCGCCCGTTCCCTTCGCGGATCCGGAATCGGAATGGCCGCGATCAGCGCTTTTGTATACGGATGCAGCGGATTTTGAAACACGGCTCCTGCCGGACCGGTTTCCACCAGCTTTCCATGATACATCACACCTACTCTGTCACACAAAAATTCGACCATATCCAGATCGTGTGCAATGAACAGGATCGAAAAGCCATGCTCCTTCTGCAAATGGCGGAACAGATTCACAATCTGCGCTGGATCGACGCGTCCAGCGATGCAATCGGCTCATCTGCTACCAGAAGCTCCGGCTCCATCGTCAGAGCCCGTGCAATCGCAACGCGCTGCCGCTGTCCGCCGGATAATTCTCCCGGATATTTTTTCAGATATTCCGGATCCAGCCCCACGTATTTCATCTGGAATCTGGCTTCCTCCTCATAGCTTCCCCGCAGCGGCCGGATTTTCTGCACGCGCATCGGCTCCTCAATAATGTCGCGGACCTTCATCCTCTGATTCAGACTGGAACCGGAATCCTGAAAAATCATCTGGCGTGTCGTCTGCAGCATTTTTTTATTTTTCCGGAACTGGCCTCTGTCGCAGGTATCAATCCCTTTATAATAAATCTGGCCGGCATATGGCTGATAAATATTCATCACACAGCGTGCAGCGGTAGATTTTCCGGAACCGGATTCTCCTACCAGTCCAAAAATTTCTCCTCTTCGAATCTGAAACGATACATCATCGACTGCCTTGACTGCTGTTTTCCGAGACAGTGGAAAAATATGGGTCAGATGACGCACATCCAGCAAAATCTCATGTTCCATCTGTGTTTCCTCCTATCGGCGGCACAACCTTCGGTGCTCTCTCATCCAGCAGCCATGTTGCCGCATAATGGCTGTCTGTGACCCGGAACATCGGCGGCTCCTCCTCAAAATCAATTTCCAGCGCATAAGCATTGCGGCTGGCAAAGGCATCGCCTTTCGGCGGATGGAGAAGAGACGGCGGCATTCCCGGGATAGACGGCAGCTTTCTTTTCCCCTCGAAAACGCCGGTATGGAACGCAGCAGTCCCCACGTATACGGATGACGGGATCATAGAAAATCTCATCCACGGTTCCAATCTCTACTATTTTTCCCGCATACATGACCGCTACCCGGTCTGCGATCCGCGCTACAACGCCAAGGTCATGTGTGACAAAGACCGTCGCCGTTCCCAGTTTTTTCTGAATTTCCCGAAGCAGGTCCAGAATCTGTGCTTGAATCGTCACATCCAGCGCTGTCGTCGGCTCATCAGCAAACAGAATTTCCGGATTGCCCGCCAGCGCAATCGCCAGTACGATCCGCTGCCGCATTCCGCCGGAAAAGTGATACGGATATGCCTTTTTCCGCTCTTCTGCCTGCTCGATTCCCACCAGCTGCATCAGTTCTGTCACTCTCTGTTCCACTTCTTCTTTTCCCATGTCTTTCTGATGCGCCCGCACTGCCTCTGCAATCTGCGCTCCGACTGTCATCGTCGGATTTAAGGAAGTCATCGGATTCTGGAAAACCATCGAGAACAGTTTTCCCCGCAGTTCCCGCATTCTTCGCTCCCCGTATCCTGCAATTTCTTCTCCATTGACCAGAATTTTTCCGTTTTTGATCTTTGCATTCTCCGGCAGCAGCTTCATAATGCTTTTGCAGAGCACACTTTTTCCGCAGCCTGACTCGCCTACAACAGCGAGCACCTCACCTGCATTCAGGGAAAAGCTGACATCGCGGACCGCCTGTACTTCCCCCTCATCCGTAAAAAAGCTGACGGAAAGATGTTCCACTTTTAATCGTTCCTTCATTCCGTTTTTCTCCTGTACAGACAAAAAGGAGGTAACCATACCTCCTTCGTCTGCTTTTTTGTTTTTATTCTTCGATTGTCCAGTCCTGAATATTCCAGAAAATACCAACGCCGTGGTGGCCCAGCACCGTGTCTTTGGAAATTCCCTGAATACCGGAATCTGCCACATAATTTGCATCAACATAACAGATGAATGCATAGGCCGGATCTTCTGCCAGTTCTTCCTGGAATTTCCGTAATATTCTTTCCGTCACTTCCGGATCGTCACTCTGGCGGGCAAGAGACAGATACTCATCTACTTTTTCATTGGAATAGCTCGAATAATTCGCCCCTTTGTCCGTGCCGAAAACCTTATATGTATGATCGTCCGCATCGAACGGGCTTCCCCAGCCGATCAGACAGGCCATCTGTCCGCCCCAGTCCATCTGTGCCGGAATTTCTACGGTACAGTTGATTCCGGTTTCCCGGAGCTGCTGTGCTGCTGCCTGGGCAATATCAATGCGGTCCTGCTCACCGGACATCACGCTGATGACAAAACCGATTTCTTCGCCGTCCCGCTCATAGAAACCATCGCTGTTTCTGGTGCATCCGGCCGCTTCCAGAATTTCCTGTGCTTTTTCCGGATTGTAATCATAGTGTTCTACATTTTCGTTATTATAAATGTTACGCTGCAGAGGACTGTATGCCGGCATTCCCTCGCCAAGAAGTACAGAATCAATGATCGCCTGACGGTCAATAGAATAGCATACCGCCGGAATGATGTCTCTGTTTTTCGTCCAGTAATCATTTGCAAAGTTAAATAAAATTCCGCGGTAATCTGCCGTTGTCATATCGTAGCAGGTAAAACCGTCTTTTTTCTTTGAAATTCTGTGCATTTTTCGGGTCAAGCAGCGCCAGATCCAGTTCGCCGGATTCCAGCTGCATTGCCTGTGCATTATCATCCGGTACAATTTTGAAAATGACCTTGTCAATCTTTGGTGCACGAGGTAATAATTTTCATTTTTTGTCAGAACGATCGACTGGCTTCATCCCAGCTTTCCAGCTTGTACGGACCTGTTCCGACCGGTGCTCGGAAGAAATCCGACTCCTGCATATTTTCACCTTCCAGCAGGTGCTTCGGCAGGATGGCCATCGTCATGTATTCCAGGAAAGCCACGTTCGGCTCGGAAAGGCGGAAGGAAACGGTGCTGTCATCTATAACTGTAATCTCTTCTACATCCTCATAATTTGGTGCATTTTCAGATCCGTTTTCCGGATCCATGATCGCTTCGATGGTGAATTTCACATCATCCGCCGTAAATTTTTCTCCATCATGCCATTGGATGCCGTCCCGGATATGAAAGGTGTAGGTGCAGGTTTCTGCATCGTACTCCCATTTTTCTGCCAGACCCGGAACAATGTTGTCATCCGCATCGTGTGCGGTCAGTCCGTTGAACAGCAGTAGATTAATTTCACCGTGCTCATCCATCGCCGGATTAATCCTGGTATAATCAGCAGAACCGTAAACCAGGGTCGTCTCTTCCTCCCCTGTCTGGCCGGAAGAAACTTCCGTCTCTGTTTTCGACAAATCTGTACTGTTGCTGTTTTTCCCGCTGTCCTGACCGCATGCCGCAAGGGATGCTGCAAGAGACACCATCAGCATCAAAGATAATATTTTCTTTTTCATCCTTTTCCTCCCATTTTCAGACCGTTTTTACCCGGACTGACCGCTTTTTTGCTTGTACTCCCATGATCTGCGCGCCTGATCCATGTGCTGTTCGTTCATTATATTTGATATTTCAGGCTCTCACAAGCCGGGTGGGGGGATATTTTTTTCTTTTCTTGTAAAGTTAATCGTCTCATGCAGAGGGAACTGCTCCGCATGCCAACACAAAACATGACCCTGACCAGAGGACTCTTCCTCTGCATCAAGGTCATGTTTCTTTTCCTATGATTTTAAAATTTTACAGCATATTGATAACAAATCCAGCCAGCATTGTGGACAAAACCGTAATAACCGTAATTCCTCCCACGACATACGGCACGTTTAAGGTATCTTCGATAAACGCTTTCTCCTCCGGCGTCTCTCCGACTGCATCGCCGACCTCTCGGCCAGATGACCACGTTGCTCGGGAATCCGAGGAACTGCTCGACACCGATGCCGACAGCCAGATCCTTGTCGCCGACAAGTTTCCAGGTCGGGAGAACCCATCCAACCAGTGCAACACCGATCAGGCTGCCACGAACAGAACGATCGTCTGGAATGCCATCGTGCCGAGATCACTTAAGGAAACCTTCGCCAGAGACGGGATGATGGAGCCAAAGACAGCAACCATCATGAGGCCGTAGGAGTTCGATTTCTGCAGCGGTTTCGTCGGAACGAGTCCGGAAGCGGCACAGGCAACACCAAGAAGCAGCGCCCAGATGCTGTAGTTGATCGGAGTCAGATCGCCAAGGATGTGGGCAACCCAGGAACCGGCTGCAACGAGCGCCATCATGACGTTGGCGGAATACCATTCTTTGTGTTTATCTGCAAAGGAAACTTTTGCGGAAGCACCGTTTCCGGTCTCCTGCTTTTTAAACTGCGCCGGATTCTCGCGGTATTGCTTTCAGCAGTTTCTTTCCATAGCGGATACCCATGGCAGATGCAATCGGTGCACCGACGAATTTCTGTACGGAATAGATGACTGCACAGAGCGCTGCCGCCGTTTGCCAGTCCTTTTTCTGCTGCCGGCGCTTGCCATCAGCGAAGTTGCCATTGCCGCACCGTTGATAACCGGCATACCGACGAGCACACGTATCAAATCCGATGATCGGGGATACCAGAAGCATCACAACGCAGGAAGCCAGCATACAGAGTGCCGCCATTAATACGGTTCTCCACTCCTTCGATCAGCTGTTTTACGTTCAGAGTCGTTCCCATGTTGAACAATACCATCGCAATTGTCCAGTTTGATAACGCCGTAGCTCCCTGGTCGATGATGTCCGCCGGGAACAGTTTCGTCAGAAAGCCTACCAGGAACAGGAGCATGACGACCATCATTCCGGACAGCTTTCCTTTTGTAATTTTACCGACAATGTCGCCAAGTGCAAACACGATCAGAACAATCATGAAGCTGGAGAACATTTGCGTTGTTTGTTTAAATCTCAGTCCATTTCTTTTTCTCCCTTGCTCTTTTTAATTTGAAATTATACATAATTTCATTTTATTTTGCAAGTTTTATCCAATTTTATTTTATATTTTGCATATTTATGCAGTCTTTCCAATTATCCGCGCCACCAGCTCTCCGACCTTATAGAAGTCATCGAGATGCAGATATTCTTCGGTCGAATGGTTCTTGAAATAACCCGTTGCGATACCGACGCAGGTGATTCCCTTCTGATTGAAAATATTGCCGTCCATACCGCCGCCTCCGCCGTTGATCTGCGGTTCGATTCCCATCTCTCTCATGGATTCCGTCACAATCTGAATCATCTCGGAGTCCTCCGGGATGAAGAACGGCAGGAAGGTGTTTTCTCTTTTAAATTCCACACGCGCACCGCGTTTTTCTGCGATTTCACGGCAGTGCGACTGGAAATACGCTTCATAGCGGTCGAGTTTTTCTCCCGACCGGCTCCGCATCTCTCCGCGCAGGATTGCATGGTCGCAGACAACGTTCATTGCCTCGCATGTTTTGGACCAGAGGTGGGAAAAGTTCGACGTTGTATTTTCATCCAGTCTTCCCGTCTCCATCGTTGCGAGCATTTCCGCCATAATTTTTGCCGCATCAATGCCTTTCTCCGGCTCATTTCCCGCATGGGCTGCCTTGCCGAAAACCTGTGCTTCCAGAAGGCACGTCCCGGCGCCCCATTTACAATTCGGCCGATGCGTCCCGGGGAGTCGAGCACATACATCGTTTTTGATGTCAGAAGGCTTACATCAAACGCTTTCGCACCGTACAGACCGGCTTCCTCACCGACCGTAAAGAGGATCTCCAGTTTCGGAAGTGCTTTCCCGGATTCGATGGCCTGCCGCACACCCTCTAAAATGGCTGCCACACCGGACAGATCATCCGCCGCCAGAATCGTGTCGCCGGAAGAACGAAGGATTCCATCCTCCTCCACCGGTTTGATTCCAATGCCGCCCGGCACACGGTCCATATGAGAACAGAAACAGACAACACTATCCCGCTCTCCTTCCCGTACCGCCAGAACATTGCCGCACACACCGCCAAACGTAGCCCCGGCCTCATCCCGCGTAATCGAAAATCCCATCTGCTCCAGCTTCGCCGCCAAGCAGTCCGCAATTTCCATCTCCTGCCCGCTCGACACATCAATCCGCATCAGCTCGGTCAGTTCATCCAACATACGTTGATTTTTCATAATCTCTCTCCATTCTTGAAAAAATTTTTCAAAAACTAATTCTTCTCCATTCTTAATCATTTGCCTTTCGTCCTTAATAGGTGTAAAATTATGCCATAATTCATTTTTATGTCTTTAATTCTTGGAAAGGAATTTTATATATGAAAATCGGCGTAACAGGTTCTGACCATATCTGCGACAGGATTCAGAAAACACTGGAGAAGCGCATGCCGGACCTTGAAGTGGTCTACCGTCGTTCCAACGACTACCGGTACGGTCTGGAAGCGGCTGCCCAGTTTCAGAAAGAAAACGTATCCGGCATTATCTTCACCGGACCGACAAACTATCACTATGCTTTAAAGCGTCTGGAACCCACCGTTCCCTGGACTTTTCTTCCGCACAATCAGGCTTCCATCTTAAAAGCGCTCGCGGAATCTGCTGTCCGTTATTCCTGCGTACCGGATATCATCAGCATCGATATGTATGAGGAACAGCTTGTGCAGGAAACACTGGAAGAAATCGGCATTTCCAATGGCCGCGTCCTCGTGGCACACGGCTCTTCTCCCGATCAGGGTGATTTTCAGGATGCGCTCACAGATTTTCACCGCTACAATTATTATCACAATGGGGCAAAAGTCTGTTTCACTAACATGGAAAAAACATATGAGATGCTGGCTGCAGAAGGATTCCCTGCATCCGCATCTCTGTCTCCGAGGATGTAATTCTGGAGCAGGTTTATCATCTTCAGTTTCTGGAAAACACAGCGCGGAACAATCGCGGACAGAGCGCTTCTGTGCAGATCTATTTTGATTACTCCTTTGACCAGGAGACGGATCTTACGCTCCGCGAATGGGAGAAAATTCATTATCAGAATGAGATGCGCGAACTGATCTACTCTGCCGCCCACCGCATGGGTGCCGCTGCGTTTTCCGAGGGCGCTTCTATTTTTTATATCATGTCATCCCGTCCAGTTCTGATGCGGGAATTTATTCAGAACGGGGAATATCAGAAAATTCTGTTTCACGGGCAGCAGACACCGCACAACCGGCTGTGGATCGGCATCGGCTACGGAGACTCCCCCATGGAGGCGAAATCCCGCGCGGCGATGGCACTCAACCATTCGATTGCAGACCGTTCCGGCGCAAACTATATCGCGGAAGATGAGCATCAGTTTACTGAAATTAAAATCGATGACCCGACGGATCACACGGCGTATCTTCTGCACCGGCTTCATATCAGCAGCAGTACGTATGAAAAGCTGAAAGAGATTCTGCAGTCACATGACCAGGAAATCACATCCGCCCAGCTCGCCGCAGAAATGGGGATTACAGAGCGGAGCGCCAACCGGCTGATTCTGCGGCTGGAACAGGAAAACTGCGTGACCACGATCGGCAAAATCAGCGGCGGCAGGGGACGGCCGGCACGGATTATGAAAATCACTTTATAAAAGATAAGAAATGGAGAATGGTTATGGATAAAAAGAACGGAACAGGCATTTGCCTATCTTGAGAAAAACGAACACAGTATGATGGAGCTGCTGAAAAATCTTGTCTCTATTGAAACGCCTTCTGCTGACCGCGAGGCGAATGAGCGGATTGCGGCACATCTGGATACGTACTGTGATGCGCTTGGTATGGAGCGGGAGATTCATCATTTTGAAAAGGCCGGTCCGACGTTTGCGGCGTGGACACGGGCTCAGGAGAAGAAACCCGATTCTTCTGCTCGGACATATGGATACGGTTCACGCGGTTGGAAAATTTGGGCCGGAACCGTTTCTTGTAAAGGATGACCGCGTGTACGGACCTGGTGTTTATGATATGAAGGGCGGCGATGTCATTGCGCTGTTTGCGCTGCGTGCGCTGAATGCGGTCGGATATGAAGACCGCCAGATCAAACTGGTGCTCACCGGTGATGAAGAAGTCGCCCATGCGTTTTCCCACGGCGAGGCCGGAAAACTTGTCGAGCAGTATGCCAGCGGCTGTGAGGCGGCTTTTAATCTGGAATCGGGTTATACCAACGGAGAAGTGACCACGAGACGAAACGGCGGCGCAATCATCCGCGTCAAAGTAAAAGGAAAAGCTGCTCATGCCGGAAAGGAGCCGCAGAAAGGTGCAAGTGCAATTCTGCAGGCGGCGCGCATGATTACGGAGATTGAAAGCCGCTCAGTTTTCGGCTATCTGCCTTCAACTGCGGCCGCATTTTGGGCGGAACCGGGGCTAACGTTATCCCGGATTCCTGTGAGTTTTCCATCGGTATCCGATACGCCGCAAATGCGCAGTATGAGGAAGCCATCGCTTTCTTAAAAAATCTCTGCGAGCACGTCACTGTTCCGGGCACAAGCTGCACGATGGAACAGAACGGCTACTACCCAGCCATGGAAATGGTCGACGGCGCCGACCGCCTCCTCTCCCTCTACCAGGAAAGCTGTAAACTCCTCGGCGAACCAATCCCGCAGGGCATCCAGCAGAGCGGCTGCTCCGACACTTCCTTCGTCACCCGCATCGGAATCCCCGCCCTCTGCAGCCTCGGTATCCAGGGCGCAGGCGCACATTCACTTGATGAGTATGCAATTCCGTCGTCGCTGCTGACACAGTGTAAAAAGCTGGTAGCTACGATTTTGGCAATGTAACTGCTCTGCGGTTCTTGACAAATAATGCACTATATTTAACAAAAAAAGAAACGGGTTTTTGTCCGGTAAGTCGTCATCAGGAGCCGAGGGAGTGCTTCGTTCTTTTTTGTTTATCCTATTTTCTTA
>ENA-OQJS01000257-OQJS01000257.1-human-gut-metagenome-genome-assembly--contig:-NODE-257-length-10004-cov-0.859067_pt1 | contig 10004 bp, 12 predicted proteins | sample MGYA00242598_ERZ504764 | MGnify/ENA primary metagenome ERZ504764 (study PRJEB26092, sample SAMD00036368) | human gut metagenome | host: Homo sapiens | study: EMG produced TPA metagenomics assembly of...
TCCTTAGGATTCCTAAGATCTGCTCTGATCTCATGTTTATCAAAAGGTTTTTCTTTTCGAAACTTCTTTTTGTTATGATCTTTATCTCATGGTTTTTCTTTTCCGTTTCGGAAGTCTCTTCATCTTAAGAACATCCTTTTCCTTTTCCCTTTTTTTTCCTATTCTTCTTATAGAAGATTTCTCGTCTCTTTCTATGAAAATGGTTTGTTCTCTTGAAAAGGGGGTCCCAAGTCTTTCTCTTTGTACCTCTTGGTTAGGTTTTTGTTTTCTTGTTTCTTTGTGATTTTAATATAACAGATCCGTCAGCATTTGTCAACACATTTTTAAAATATTTTTACTGTTTTTTTATATCACTTTTCCTTTTCTTAATTATTTGTGTTTATTTTCTGAATTTTATATTGTTTTCTGATATTTTGTTTCAAATAATGTGCTGCAGAAAAAGAAGCTATGAAACAGACTTTTCTCCTGCCACACAGCTCTTTCTCAAATACTTATCCTCTATAATAGTTGATCAGGCATCCCTTGCGGATGATTTCTCTCTCATCATCGGTCAGCGCGCCTAACGTCATCTCGAACGGAACAAGTGCTCCGTCTTTTACAACGTACGCTTTGATCACATCGGCTTTCTCTTCCACTGCCTTGCGGATCTCCGGTACAAAGATGTATCTCCGTTTGTAAACGGCAGATCTCTCTCCGGGATCAGGAATGGAAGCATGCCCCAGTTGATCAGGTTGGAGCGGTAGCGCTTCGTTGCATACTCGTTGGCGATGTTTGCCCAGCCGCCTAATACCTTCTGGCAGGAAGCTGCCTGCTCACGCGCAGAGCCGTCGCCCGGTTTTACAGCGAAGATGGTGGATCCGACACCGACGTTTGTCTTGTCGATATCCGGGTACTGGGTATGGATGGCTGCGAACGACCGGTTTCAGTTCCGGAAGTGCCTCTGCCGGGCAGTTTCCTTCCTGGATGGCTTTCTCTGCGACCTGTACTTCTTTTGCACGTCCCACGTAAGCCGGATCTTTTCTTGACAGGGTGAACTCTGCCAGTCCGAGCGGGTTGGAACGGAAGGAAGAAGTCTCGCCGGATGGAATCAGCTCGTCGGTTGTCGTAACCGGATCGTGGATCTCGGAAACAACCTTCAGAATCAGGTTCTCGGCAAGCTGCGGCATAGCCGGCCAGTCTTTGATGTTCGGTCCGAACTGGATTTCTACAGACGGATCTGCCACACCCTTGCTGTCGAAGACACGGTTCTCGTAAATCTTCTTGTCGAAGTGGTATGCCGGTTTCGTGTATGTTCCGGTGACTCGTCTGCTGCGGTCAGGAATCCCTTGTTTGCTGCGGTTGCTGCAATGGAACGTGCATCCATCAGGGCAACGGAAGAAATCTGGCCGTTCTGGATCTTGGATCCCTCGCGGTTCGGGAAGTTTCTGGTGGAGTGACGGATTGAGAACGCATTGTTTGCCGGAGTATCGCCTGCGCCGAAGCACGGTCCGCAGAATGCGGTTTTTACGATCGCACCGGTTTCCAAAGATCTGCCAGTTTTCCGTTTCTTGCCAGCTCCATATAGATCGGGGTACTTGCCGGGTAAACACTTAAGGTGAACGCATCGTCGCCAATGCTGTGGCCTTTCAGGATATCGCTGCGTCGCAGATGTTCTCAAATCCGCCGCCGGCGCATCCTGCGATGATTCCCTGGTCTACCAGGAGTTTTCCGTCGTGTACTTTATTTTTCAGAGTGAACGGAACTTTTCCGTCGAGGCTGATGGCTGCTTTCTTCTCTACATCGCTCAGGATGTCATCGAGGTTTGCTTTCAGCTCTTCAATGGTATAAACATTGCTCGGATGGAACGGCATCGCGATCATCGGTTTGATCTTGTCGAGTTCTACTTTTACAACGCCGTCATAGTAAGCAACCGCGCCAGGATTCAGCTCTTTGTAATCTGCGCTTCTGCCGTGGATCTGATAGAACTCGCTGATTTTCTCATCGGTTCTCCAGATGGAGGACAGACACGTTGTCTCGGTTGTCATAACGTCCACACCGATCCGGTAATCTGCGCTTAAGGAAGATACGCCAGGTCCTACGAACTCCATAACTTTGTTCTTTACGTAACCATTTGCAAAGACTGCACCGATGATGGCAAGTGCAATATCCTGCGGTCCTACGCCCGGCTGCGGTGCGCCTGTCATGTAAATTGCGATCACTCCCGGCATAGCGATATCATATGTTTTGGAGAGAAGCTGTTTTACCAGTTCCGGTCCGCCCTCGCCCATGGCCATGGTTCCGAGTGCACCGTAACGGGTGTGGGAGTCGGATCCGAGGATCATTTTTCCGCCGCCGGCAAGCATCTCGCGGGCAAACTGATGAATTACTGCCTGATGAGGCGGTACATAGACGCCGCCGTACTTTTTCGCACAGGTAAGACCAAACATGTGGTCATCTTCGTTGATGGTTCCGCCGACTGCGCAAAGGGAGTTGTGGCAGTTGGTCAGCACGTACGGTACCGGGAATTTTTCCAGTCCTGACGCGCGCGCGGTCTGAATGATTCCAACAAAAGTAATGTCATGCGATGTAAGTTTGTCAAATTTGATCTGCAGATTTTCCATGTTGCCGGAAACATTGTGGTCTTTTAAGATTCCATAGGCAATGGTTTCTTTTGCAGCATCCGCCGGACACGGCACAGCGCCGGTACGCGCTTTGAGTTCCGCGCGGCCTTCTTCTGTATCCGGGATGATATCGATTCCGTTGACAAGGTATGCACCTGTGTTCAGTAATTCAATCATGTCGTTCCTCTCCTCTTGTTGTTGATAAAATGTTAGGGTCAAAAAGTCTTTTGACCCCTTCGATACCCGGATTGCTCCGTGCTTTGCACTCCCGCAATCCTGTACGGCTCTGAACGGTTTTACAGATTTTCGCTGTTGTTCATATACGTCATGTAGCTTACGACCATCATGGCAATTTTAAAGGTCAGCGCATCGTCAAATTTACGAATGTCGAGTCCTGTGCTCTTCTCGAGCTTCTCCAGACGGTACACCAGAGTATTTCTGTGTACATAGAGCTGACGGGATGTCTCGGACACATTCAGGTTATTTTCAAAAAATTTATTGATTGTGGTCAGTGTTTCCTCATCGAACGTATCCGGCAGATTTTCGCCGAAGACTTCGGTCATAAACATTTCGCACAGCGGAATCGGGAGCTGATAGATCAGACGGCCGATGCCGAGGTTGTTGTACGGTACCACGTTTTTGTCTGCGTAGAAAATTTTTCCTACTTCGAGTGCCATCTTCGCCTCTTTGTAAGAACGCGATACACTCTTGATCTCGTTGACCGGATTTCCGTAGGAAACGCGCACCTGGGACATGGCCTCCGCATTCAGCATATCCACCAGCATTCTTGCGGTCTGGTTCATATCCTCGAAGGTGTCGGTATCCTTCAGTTCTTTTACAATGATAATGCTCTTCTCATCGACTGCGGTGATGAAATCTCTCGGTCTTGAAGCAAAGAGGCTCTTTACTGTCTCCTGTGCGCTGATGTCTTTTTCCAGCTTCGTCTCTACCATGTAAACAACGCGGCGTACATCTGTGTCGATGCGAAGCTTTTTCGCGCGATTGTAGACATCCACCAGAAGAAGATTGTCGAGAAGAAGGTTCTGGATAAAGTTGTTTTTGTCCAGACGCTCTTTGTATGCAATGATAAGATTCTGAATCTCACATACGGCAACCTTTCCGATCATATATGCATCGTCGCTGCTTCCTTTAGAAATCAGAATATACTCCACATTCTGGTTGTCATATACTTTAAAATAATGATATTCCTGTACAATCTGGCTGTCCGCAGCGGATAATACAAAAGAACGGATGCTTTCTGCATCAATCGCGGTTTCCGGGAATGTGGTCACCAGCAGAACACCATCCGTATTCGTCACACATAAATCAATTCTCGTAATATTTCTTAATTCATCAAGGGTTTTCTGTAATACCTGACTTGATACCAAATCTGCCACTTCCTTTCTCCTGGCGTATTTTACTCCAGGGTGCGTCTTATCTATAACTATAGCTTATTTTTTTCTCATTGGCAACTATTTTTTGCTTCGCAAAAGGAGGGCGGTGCATATGCAAAAAGGACCGGCATCCGAACGGATGTCGATCCTTTTCTCTATGTTTGCGCATACGCGCTGATGTTCATATGGATTAGTTGGTAATGGTGATCTCTGTCTCTTTGTCGAACAGATGAACTTCTCCATATCCAGAGCAAATTTAACGGTACTCAACCGCTTCTTGCAGTTGTACGAGGATCTACGCGGGCTGTCATTGGGAAGCCTTCGCAATCGAAGTACAGGTAAACTTCTGCACCTAACAGCTCGTATACGTTGATCTTGCACTCAACTACGCTGTCTTTGGAAGTTTCGATGAACATCTGAGAATCATGTACGTTCTCAGGACGGATACCCATAACAACGGTCTTTCCGTCATATCCGCCGTCGATAACAGCTTTTGCTTTGGAAGCCGGCAGTTTCATGTTGTATTTACCAACAGTAAGAGTAACGTCGTTTCCGTTAACTTTTACTTTTGCATCCAGGAAGTTCATCTGCGGAGATCCGATGAATCCTGCAACGAACAGGTTGCCCGGTGCGTTGTACAGGTTCTGCGGGGTATCTACCTGCTGAACAACTCCGTCTTTCATAACAACGATTCTGGTACCAAGTGTCATAGCCTCGGTCTGGTCATGTGTTACGTAGATGATGGTAGCGCCCAGTCTCTCATGCAGTTTGGAAATCTCGGTACGCATCTGTACACGAAGTTTTGCATCCAGGTTTGACAGAGGCTCGTCCATAAGGAATACTTTAGGATCACGTACGATGCACGTCCCATAGCAACACGCTGTCTCTGACCACCGGAAAGAGCTTTCGGTTTACGGTCAAGCAGTTTCTCCAGGTCAAGGATTTTAGCTGCTTCTTTAACCTGTTTGTCGATCTGATCTTTCGGAACTTTTCTCAGTTTCAGACCGAATGCCATGTTATCATATACGGTCATGTGCGGATACAGAGCGTAGTTCTGGAATACCATTGCGATATCACGGTCTTTCGGCTCTACGTCGTTTACTACTTTATCGTCAATTTTCAGAGTACCATCGGAAATCTCCTCAAGACCTGCGATCATACGAAGTGTTGTAGATTTACCACATCCGGATGGTCCTACGAAGATGATAAACTCTTTGTCAGCGATTTCCAGGTTGAAGTCTTTTACTGCTTCAAAACCGTTCGGATATCTTTTTGTAATGTGCTGTAAAGATAAACTTGCCATTTTTGAATCCTCCTAAATAAACATCATGCGTTTTATTATGAGTTTTGCATTTGCATCTCTCTTGCTTATGGGACTAGTATACCTTTTCTACCCGCATTCGACCATGCCACAATTACACAAACTTTCCTCCGGCAGATTGGCAATTCTGCTTTCGGATTTTCTCGAACCGTTCTCTTCTGTCCACTTTGCACAAACAAAATGTTCACTCTTATACAAAATGACGAAACGAAAAGTTATATTCTCTTCATTGCATTTTTCTGAAAAATTCGCTATACTTTTCTATGATGTCTGCCAGCCGGAACGTTAATCGGCGGCACACTTAATTCAACAGAAAAGAGGAACAAATTATGAGTTTTTCAGCCTGGACAGTAAGTTCTCGCAGATTATGGGCCGTGTCTTCGACCTGATGATGCTGAACATTATTTTCCTTATTATGTGTATCCCGATTGTGACAATCGGCGCCAATTTCACAGCAATGTACTACGTCACGCTGAAGATGATCAAAAATGAGGAGACGTATATCTTCCGTACCTACTGGAAATCCTTCCGCGAAAACTTCAAGCAGGCAACTGCCATCTGGCTCATCCTGCTGGCGGTTCTGATTGTTCTGATTCTTGATCTTCTGCTGGTCATGAGAATGCCGGGTACCATCACCTACCTGCGTTTTGTTTTCCTGGTACTGATCTTTTTCGAGCCATGGTACTTTCTTATGTATTTCCGGTACTGAGCCGCTTTGACAATACTGTAAAAAACACGATCAAGAACTCCATCCTGATGGCAATCCGCCACCTGCCGTGGACCATCATGATCCTGCTCGTCAATCTCTGTCCGCTGCTGATCTATGTATCTCCACGACAAAGATTGTCAGCTATCTGATTCTTCTGATGTTCCTTCTGGGCTTTTCTACGGTAGCGCTTGGATGCTCCTGGTTCTTCGTAAACAAAATCTTCCCATTCTATATGCCTGAGGAAGAAAAAGAGGTTCTGACACCGGAAGAAGAATCCTTGCGGGCACTGGAAGCAATGGACAGACCAAGCCCGCTGACTGAACGTTCCGATGACGCTGCTCCGGCTGAAACTACCGATGCTGCAGAAACTGCTTCGGAAGAGGAATCTGCAAGCCCGGCTGAACAGACAGAAACAGACGAAACAAACGAATAAATAAACTGCATTTCATAAACAACTCCCCGCCGGAACCGCATCTGCTGCGTGTTTCCCGGCGGGGAGTTGTCGTTTTCTATTCTCTTTTATTTTTCAACACTTCTCAGGCATCCTGCTGTGCTTCCTCCTGTACCGCTTCCGGTACGATCATCGGAGGCATCGGTTTTTTCTCCTTTACAGCTTCATCAAACGTAATCGTAACCTTGAACAGGTCGCCGTCCAGATAAATGTTGAAGCTTCCATGCTGCAATACCGTTAGGTTCTTTGCGATTGAAAGACCCAGGCCGCTGCCCTCGGTGCTCCGGCTGACATCGCCGCGGATAAAACGCTCCGTCAGTTCATCTGCCTGGAAGTTCAGCGGGTTCTCGGAAATGTTCTTAATCGAGAGCTGAATCTTTCCGTCTTTTTTGATGGCATCCACATAAACCCGTGTTCCCGGCATGGCATATTTGCAGACATTTACGTACAGGTTCTCAAGCACGCGCCAGATGCGGCGGCTGTCCGCACGGATCAGAAGCGGTTCCGGCTGGAGAATACAGATCAGGTCGAGATTGCGGCCTTCGAACCGCTCCGCAAATTCTCCGTTCACCTGCTGTACCAGTTCATTCAGGTTCAGGTTCATGAATTCCAGTTTAATATTTCCGGTAGCTGATCTTCGATTGCCTCGACAAGGTCCTCCGTCAGTCTGTTTCAGGCGCTGTGATTTTTCGTTCGAGTACGCGGATATAATCTTTTCGCTTTTCTCGTTTTCAATATTTTCCCGTTTCAGCAGATCGACATAATTAATAATAGAAGTAAGCGGTGTCTTGATATCGTGGGATACGTTGGTGATCAGATCCGCTTTTAAGCGCTCGCTCTTCATCTGCTCCTGCACTGCCGCTTTCATTCCCTCTCCGAGCGAATTGACAATTCCGGCAAGCTGAAGGTTGTCTTCCCCCTGCAGCTCCGTCAGGTCAATCTTGTAATCCAGATCGCCCGCAGCAATCTCTTTTAAGCCATGTTCAATCTGTTTTCTTCCGGATGCCTCGCGCAGCAGAAGAAGCAGCACTGCGGCATCCATCACCAGGGTAAGGAATACGCCGAACATTCCGAAGCCGCAGCAGAGAATGATCTGCACGCCGCAGAAAACGCAGAACATAAGGATCGTTCGCTCCGACTCCTGTCTGCCTTCATAGAAGGTTCTTCCGGCAGACACGATCCGGTGGCCGACGCAGTACAAAAACGACTGTTTCCAGACGTTGCGTGCTTTGATCCGGCGCACCAGTGAGCAGTACGGAATCAGTGTGATCAGAAATCCGGCGAGGATGCCCGATGCGGCCACCAGCTTCGCCATGTATCTGCTTCATTTCCATAGGATCCGCTGTAGATGTAGTTTCCGTCAAAATTCTGGATATAATGAACGCCGCCGTAGGAAAGTTCGATGCAGACAGCAACGATTCCAACTGCTCCCATCACAATCAGGATGGCGGCTACAGCTGCGATTTCCGTGTACCACTGATCGAAAAAGTAAAGGCGGATTTCTTTGTTTTTTCCATTTCTTCCTGCCTGCAGTGTGAACAGGACCAGGCAGACCAGCGTTCCGATTCCGCCAACTGCAATCATCAGAAGAAGGAGCTGCATTTTCGGAAGCCACTGGCTGTAGATCTCACTGTACTGGGAGAAATAGTCGCTTGCTGCCAGATCCGGATCCAGTGCAACAAAGATCTTCTGATAATTATCTGCAATCTGATTGTTCAGTAGATAGCTTCTCGCTGCTTCCACGGCCGGGCTGTTTTTTCTTGTTGCATAAGAACGGACTTGGTCGGCACCGCCGGTCCGGTCAACAGCAAAGGCGAACGGATAGGGCGATTTCTGCGCAATGGCTGTTGTGTAACCATTTTTCCAGGAATCCACATTCGTATAGATATTTCCTTCTTTATCCTCCAGACAGTACCAGAGATTGGCATCGTCCGCATCGACGCTGATGCCGCTCTTCCTGGTTTTTAAAAGCAGCAACTTCTTCCGTGACCCCGGAAAGTGTCATATACAGATCGCGGATGGATACCTTTTTCAGATTTGCCGCCGCGTACTCATAGAGGTACGTTCCCGCTTTCGTTTTCTGCGTTTCCAGGCTCATTCCCTGATCGTATAGATACAAAAACTGGGAGGAAACATCAGCAGGATCAATTTTTTTCTCTTTCAGGCTTTTCACTGCATTATCGGAAGGAAAGTAGACCTCGCCGTCCGGGGAAAAGCTGTCAAACGTCTCTGCATCTGCCGCGCTCACTTCTTCGGTGAGTGCGGCTACATCCGTCTCTTCTGTTTCCTGGCTCACGTCAGTTCCATCTTCGTATGCAAGATAGGCTTCTTTGTCAATTCCGGCATCGTTCGTCGCATAATTGTCCGCAGTATACGCTGCCACCTCATTGAGGTCTGCGCTGCTGCCGTCATCGTACATCTTGACAAGCTGGTCAATGGTGTACGTTGTACTTATCCCGCCGCTTCCCTCTCCATCGGTTGCAAAGGCACGGTAATCAATCTCTTTTGTTCCGTCGTATCGACGTTTGTGCCGAATTTACTCATATCATTATAGTAGCTCATGACGTTATGAAGCTGCCGCTGCACCAGTGTGCCGCATGCGGTGGTTTCTTCAAACGCATACTTTTTTGCTGCCGCATTCGGCGTCAGGCCGACGCTGGAAAGCATCAGTGTCTGAATGCCCCCGAACAGCGCACTGGCGGCAAAAACGATCAGCAGAAGAAAAACGATCAGCTTCCCCGTCAGGCTGTAGAGTTTTCGTTCTTTCACAATTATTCACTCCTTATTATTGTTTCTCAATCTTATACCCAATTCCCCATACAACTTTCAGATAGCGCGGCTCCTTCGGGTTGATTTCGATTTTCTCACGGATGTGACGGATGTGGACCGCAACGGTGTTGTCCGCACCGATCGCTCCTCGTTCCAGATGCTCTCGTAGATCTGTTCAATCGAAAATACCTTGCCTGGATTTTTTACCAGCAGCAGGAGAATGTTGTATTCGATCGGGGTCAGTTTGACTGGTTCGCCCTCGACGCTGACTTCTTTTAAATCGTCATTGACGAGAAGCCCGCCGACCTGATACACATTTTCTCCGTCGTCCGCCGGAAGATTTCCAAGTTTCGTGTAGCGCCGCAGCTGAGATTTCACCCTCGCCACCAGCTCGAGCGGATTGAACGGCTTCGTCACGTAATCATCCGCGCCGATGTTCAGTCCCAGAATTTTGTCTACGTCCTCTGATTTCGCAGACAGAATAATGATCGGAATACTGCTCTTTTCTCTGATTTTCAGCGTCGCACGGATGCCGTCCAGTTTCGGCATCATGACGTCGATAATCAGCAGCTGAATCTCCTCCCTCTCGAGCATCTGGATGGCCTGCATGCCGTCATATGCTTAAGCACATGATAGCCCTCCTGGGTCAGATAAAATCTCAATGGCGTCTACAATCTCTCTATCATCATCACATACTAAAATGTTATACATTTCTTCTTTCTCCATCCTTTCATTTTTTCTTTTCCGTCTACTTTTTTCA
>ENA-OQJS01000258-OQJS01000258.1-human-gut-metagenome-genome-assembly--contig:-NODE-258-length-9981-cov-0.735437_pt1 | contig 9981 bp, 13 predicted proteins | sample MGYA00242598_ERZ504764 | MGnify/ENA primary metagenome ERZ504764 (study PRJEB26092, sample SAMD00036368) | human gut metagenome | host: Homo sapiens | study: EMG produced TPA metagenomics assembly of the...
TCAACCGGGACACGTCAGTTGAAAGGTAAGACGTCCTTGTTAATGTTACCGTACGGTACAAGCAACGAGGTAACTACGATGCCAAGGTTCGTAAAGAAGCGAACAGCCGCAGGCTTTGTAAACCTGAAGGGACACAGAACGGTCGGTGGTATGCGTGCAAGTATCTACAACGCAATGCCAATCGAGGGTGTTGAGAAGTTAGTTGCATTCATGAAGGACTTCGAGGAGAAGAACTCATAATAAGGGAGAGAAGAAAATGGCTAAGATTAATTGCTTGAATCCGATCGCAGCCTGCGGTATGGATTTGTTCAATGATACATATGAAGTAGTAGACGATTTTGCAGCAGCAGACGCGGTACTTGTCAGAAGTGCAGCTATGCATGACTTAGAGCTTTCCGATAATCTGCTTGCAATCGCACGTGCCGGTGCGGGTGTCAACAACATCCCACTTGACAAGTGTGCAGAGAAAGGAATCGTAGTATTTAATACACCGGGCGCCAATGCAAACGGTGTAAAGGAACTTGTCATTGCAGGACTTTTGCTCGCATCCAGAGACCTGATGGGTGGTTATAACTGGGTAAAGGAGAATGCATCAGACGAGAATATCGCAAAGACAGTTGAGAAGCAGAAAAAACACTATGCCGGCTGCGAGATCATGGGTAAGAAGCTCGGCGTCATCGGTCTTGGTGCAATCGGCGCCAAGGTAGCGAACATCGGTTTCCGTCTTGGCATGGAAGTATATGGTTATGATCCATATGTGTCTGTCGATGCAGCATGGAGACTTTCCAGCCATGTAAAACACATCAAGAATGTAGAAGATATTTATAAAGAGTGTGATTACATTACTGTACATGTACCGGCGCTTGATTCTACGAAGGGCATGATCAATAAGGATGCATTTGCCATGATGAAGGATGGCGTGAAGATCCTGAACTTTGCAAGAGATATTCTTGTAAATGATGATGATATGATCGAGCACTTGCAAGCGGAAAGGTTGCTAAGTATGTAACAGATTTCCCAAATGCAAAGATTGCCGGAGTTGATAACGTAATCACATTGCCACATCTTGGCGCATCCACAGAGGAATCTGAGGAGAACTGTGCAGTGATGGCAGTGAAAGAAATCGTTGATTTTATCGAGAATGGTAATATCAAAAAATTCCGTAAACTATCCGGCCTGCGATGCCGGCAAGTGTTCGGAAGCAGCAAGAGTTTGTGTATGTCACAAGAATATTCCGAATATGATCACGCAGTTTACTGGTGCATTTGCTTCCAAGGGCATCAATGTATCTGACATGGTAAGCAAGTCAAAGGGTGATTATGCTTACTCGGTATTTGATATTTCTGAGAAGGCAGATGAAGATACTGTAAAGTCTATTTCCAGTATCGATGGCGTATTGAAAGTACGTGTAAATTCAGTAACAGGAGTTGGAGGATAATAGAATGAGTAGTAGTAAGTTAAAGGTAGGTATTCTTGGTGCAACCGGTATGGTTGGACAGAGATTTATTTCACTTCTTGAGAACCATCCATGGTTTGAGGTTGTGACAGTGGCAGCCAGCCCACGTAGTGCAGGCAAGACTTACGAAGAGGCAGTTGGTGACCGTTGGAAGATGGATACACCGATGCCGGAAGCGGTTAAGAAGCTGGTCGTACACAATGTAACGAAGTAGAAGAGGTTGCTTCTACCGTTGATTTTGTATTCAGTGCTGTTGATATGTCTAAGGACGAGATCAAAGCTATCGAGGATGCATACGCAAAGACAGAGACACCGGTTGTCTCTAACAACAGCGCGCACCGCTGGACACCGGACGTACCGATGGTAGTTCCGGAGATTAACCCGGAGCATATGAAGGTTATCGAGTTCCAGAAGAAGCGTCTTGGTACGACAAGAGGATTTGTAGCTGTAAAGCCGAACTGCTCGATCCAGAGCTACGCGCCGGTGCTGACCGCATGGAAGGAATTCGAGCCGCGCGAGGTTATCGTGAGCACCTATCAGGCCATCTCCGGCGCGGGCAAGACGTTCAACGACTGGCCGGAAATGGTGGGCAACATCATTCCGTTCATCTCCGGCGAAGAGGAGAAGTCCGAGAAGGAACCGCTGAAGGTGTTCGGCCGCGTCGATGAGGAAAAGGGCGAGATCGTGCCGTTCGACGGCCCGCTGAAGATCACCTCGCAGTGTATTCGCGTGCCTGTGCTCAACGGCCACACCGCCACCGTGTTCATCAACTTCGGCAAGAACCCGACCAAGGAAGAGCTCGTCGATCGCCTGGTCAACTACACGAGCAAGGCTTCCGAGCTTGGATTGCCGCATGCGCCGAAGCAGTTCATCCAGTACCTGACCGACGACGATCGCCCGCAGGTCAAGAAGGACGTGGACTACGAGGGTGGCATGGGTGTTTCCATCGGCCGTCTGCGCGAGGATTCCATTTTCGATTGGAAGTTCGTGGGGCTCGCTCACAATACTTTGCGCGGCGCTGCCGGCGGCGCTTTGGAAAGCGCCGAAATGCTGAAGGCACTCGGCTACATCACCAAGAAGTGATAACGATCTGCATATGTTCTGCAGTTACGCATGATCATGCATGATTGCACATGGTGATATCTGATTTCTGCAGAACATAATATTGCGGAGGATTGTTGATTATTCAGCAATCCTCCGCTTTTTTCATTTGCAGATTATCTGCAAAAAATATCTGTAAAACAGATATGGGAATAAAAAAGACTTGGCTGAGACGCTCAAGCAATCCAGTCAAGTCTTTTTTTCGATTGTTATTGCGCGGTATTGCGTCAGCGACCAGTACCGCCATACACCACGGCTTCCACCTGCTCGGCATCCAAGCCGTAGGCAGTGTGCAGCGCGCGGACGGCGTCCTGCAGCTGCTCGAGCGGGACCAGCGCGGCGATGCGGATTTCGGACGTGGAGATCATCAGCACGTTCACGCCCTTGTCGCTCAGCGCGTTGAAGAACTTGGCAGCCAAGCCGGAGTGGGTCTTCATACCCACGCCCACCACGGCCACCTTGCCCACGTTGGCGTCGATGTCGAAGGACTGGTAGCCCAGCTCGTCCTGCTTCTCCTGCAACACATCCCGCACCTTGGCAGCGGCGGAACCCGGCACGGTGAAGGAAATATCGGCGGTGCCGGTGGAAGCGGAAGCCTGCACGATCATATCGACGTTCACGCCGGCCTCGGCCAGCAGCGTGAACACCTTGGCGGCCATGCCCGGCTCGTTCGGCACGCGGCGCACGGTGGCCAGCGATTCGGTGTTGTCGTGTGCGACGCCGGAAATGATCGGGACTTCCGGCCCCAGATCGGGGAACAGATCTCCCAAGGACTGGTTGTTGTTTTCGCTCATGTTCTTACCTTTGTTCGTAAAGTCTTAGCTTATTTTGCGTTTTCTTGCGATTGCCTGCGATGTCTCGCGATTGCCGAATGCGAATCTCAGATATCTCAGATGTTCGGCAATGTGCGCGGATCGACATCTTCCGGCACGATCAGCGTGCCGCGACGGTGGGAGAAGGAGCTTCGCACATGCAACGGCATGTTGAATCGCTGCGCGTATTCCACGCAACGCAGGCAAGCACCTTGGAGCCGCAAGAAGACATTTCCAGCATCGACTCGTAGTCGATGACGGGGATACGGCGTGCAGTCGGCACAATGCGCGGATCGGCGGTGAACACGCCATCGACGTCGGTGTAGATCTCGCATACGTCGGCGTCCAGCGCCACTGCCAAAGCCACTGCGGAGGTATCGGAGCCGCCTCGGCCGAGCGTGGTGGCGTCGCCGCCCTCGTTCACGCCTTGGAAGCCGGCCACAATGGCCACGGAGCCCTTGTCGAGCGCACGACGCACGCGGTCAGGCTTCACGGCCTTGATATGCGCGGTACCGAACTGGGCGTCGGTCATGAAACCAGCCTGAGAGCCGGTGAAGGAGTAGGCGTGAGAGCCGGCCGCATGAATTGCCATTGCGAGCAAACTCATCGAAATACGCTCGCCTGCGGTCATCAGCATGTCCATCTCGCGCGCCGGCGGGTTAGAGTCGATGCTGAGCGCTGATCGATCAGTCGTCGGTGGTGTCTCCCATTGCGGAGACCACCACGGCCACGTCATTGCCGGCGTTCTTCGTTTCGATGATGCGTCGGGCCACGCGCTTGATCGATTCTGGGTCGGCTACGGAAGAGCCGCCAAACTTCTGCACGATGAGAGCCACAACTTATCCAATCTTCTTCAATGTGTTGCCCGCCAACATACTAAGCAGGCTGGTCAATTATAGGAAAAATCCGATTTGTCAAGCCCCTGCACGCCCAACATACGGAACAATATATGGGATCCTCGCAAATCCTCCGCGCGTTTTTTCGTACATACGTTCCGCAGGGGTCTTCCATGATCGCCCGCGCAACGTTTGCGCAATCGTCAGCATATGCCGGCAATGTAACGGATGCGGCGAATGCGACGAAGGTAATGTCAGACGACCGCACGACGCCCGGCCAGCGCACGCCCGAGCGTGATTTCGTCGGCATATTCGAGGTCGCCACCGACCGGCAGACCGCTCGCCAAGCGCGTGACCGTGATGTCGGTTTGCGGAAACGCACTGCGAAAGGAAGCTGGTGGTCGCCTCTCCTTCCACGTTCGGATTGAGCGCGAGAATCACCTCGGTGACTTCGCTGTCTTTGAGCCGTTCGATGAGTTTGGCGATGTTGAGGTCGCTGGGCTGCACGTTGGCCATCGGATTGATGACGCCGCCGAGCACATGGTATAGGCCCCGATATTCGCGTGTGCGTTCGATGCTCATCACGTCTTTCGGTTCTTCGACCACGCAGATCACGCTATGATCGCGGCGCGGATCGGCGCAGACCGGGCATGGGCTGGCTTCGCACACGTTGCCGCAAATGTCGCAGAATCGTATTTTTTCCTTGACTTCGGTGATGGCGTCGACCAGGGTCTGCGCTTCCTCGTCGGATGCGTTGAGCAGGTAGAAGGCGATGCGTTGCGCGCCTTTCGGCCCGATGCCGGGCAGGTGCGCGAATGCGTCGATCAGTCGTTGGATGGCGCCGTCATAGGCCAAAGCCATGGTTCATACCTTTCGTTGACTGGTTGCCGCAGCCACGTTCCGGACAACTGACGTCTGATGGCCAGCGCCCGGTACTCGCCGTACGATAAGCGACATGCGACGTGCGGTGGCCGGTGTCAGTCGTCAAGTGTTTTCTTCACCTGCATGTTGCGCGGATTATGCGGATCGTCCGAGCTGAATTCCTCGACTTTCTTCACTTCGAACACCCTGTTCAGGTCGTTCATGTCCAAAGCGTTCGATGCGCCGATCGATTCGTCGCTCATGGAGTATTCGTCGTCTTCCGGGGCGACTTCAGGCTCCGGCGGTCCCGCCTGCACCGGCATGGGGGCTCCCCATGGGTCATCCGCGAATCCTGCCGGCGATGACGCCGGCTGCTGGGCCTGTTGCGATTGCATTTCGCGGGCGCTTTGCCGTGCGCTATGTCGTTCGCTGTGCTGTTCCGGCTGGTTTTGCCGCGGCTGCTCCGGCCCATTCGGTTGGCCTTGCTCCTGATCGTCCGTCTGCGGCGTGGGCAGTGGCGTGGCCCACGGATCGACGTCATCGCTCACATCCGGCACGTCCACATGTTTTACGTGGTGTTCCGGCGGCTGTACGTCGTTGGCGTTGCCTTCGGCGATGGGCGTCTGCGGAATTGGGGTGTTCCACGGATCGTCGTCTTCCGGCTCCTTGGCAACCTCCTTGCCGAGGTTCGCGGTCAGCAATGTGGCGGCCTTCAGCTGTTCCTGCACCAGCTGCGCGTTGATCTTGCTCTGCTCTTCCGGGCTGAGCTTGCTCCACGGCACCGCGTGGAACCGTCGGCAAGCTTCTTGGCCGGCGCGAGAGTGACATCGGGGCCGAACACCTTATGCACTTCGCCGCGCACGATCTGCACCACATTGGTGGTGCCGTCGACCGCTTCCTTGGCCACGGCCTTGGCGAACGCGTATTTGCTCAACGACTTGTCGAATTTAATCACAGTCGGCCTTTGGCCCCGTCCAGCAGCACGCGGGGCACTTTCTCGCGGTCCACGTAGCGACGGACATCCTCAGGCAGGCCGGCAACGATCGCGTCCCACTTCTGGTCGGGAGTGCGATCGTCCGTTGCCGCAGGCTGGGGCGCGGACTGAGCCACGGACTGGGTGGGAGCGGATGGTTCGGCATTGGATAGTTTGGGATGGCGCAGACTGCGTTCGAACCGGCTTGACTCGGCTGAAGCGGCCGGCTCGCTGCCTTCCGACAGAGGTCCACCCATCGCCTGCTGGACTTCCGCCAATACGGAGGCCGCTCCGGAAACGACGGCATCGGCCGGATTCGTGGGAGCCGCGGACGGTTCCACGGCATGCCTTCCACGTGCCGATTGCGCGGCGTACCTACGGGAACCGGACGGACGTTGCGATTCAGACGCTGCGGCACCGCCCGCATGTCCAGCTTCCGGCATGCCGGACGATGGTGCGGCGGCTTGCGCGACCACGCCCGTTTCACGACCGGCAAGCAGGCGGGCGGCGAGCAGTTCCAGGCGCATGCGCGGCGAAATCGCACCGGTCATGTTGGCCAGCGTGGCGTTGATCGTATCCGCCATCTGCGTAAGCGCGGCCAATCCCAGCGAAGCCGCCTGGCGATGCAGATCGTCCATGTTCTCGGTCGCGGTGTCGTCAGACAGCACGCTTTCCGCACGCTCACCGCCCAAGGTGACGCACCAACAGGTCGCGCACGCGCGCCAGCAGGTCCTCAACCGAAACGTCGGGGGTCGAATCCGCCGACCACGACCTTTTGAATGACGCCATACAGCGCCTCGGCCGTTCTTGTCGGCGACGGCGTCGATTGCCTCGCCGATAAGCGCGTCCGGCGTGAAACCAAGCAGCGCGACCGCGGAATCGTAAGGAATCTTGCCGTCGACGGCACCGACCATCAGCTGGTCGAGCACGGACAGCGTGTCACGTACGGATCCGCCGCCGGCACGCATGGCCAAGCGCAGCACACCCGCTTCGGCCTCGATATGCTCGTCGGCGCAGATCTGCTCAAGATACGGGCCCATGACCTCCTGTGGCACCAGACGGAACGGATAGTGGTGGGTGCGGGAGCGAATGGTCCGATCACCTTGTCCGGTTCGGTGGTGGCGAAGATGAACATGACATGCTCCGGCGGCTCCTCCACGATTTTCAGGAGCGCGTTGAAGCCCTGCGGCGTGACCATGTGGGCCTCGTCGAGGATGAAGATTTTATAGCGATCGCGGGCCGGGGCGAATCCGCACGTTCACGCAGTTCACGGGCATCGTCCACACCGTTATGGGAGGCGGCATCGATTTCCACCACGTCGATGGAGCCGGGGCCGCCGGTGGCAAGGTCACGGCAGCTGGCGCATTCGCCGCACGGATGCGAGGTCGGACCTTTGGCGCAGTTGACGCAACGGGCCAGAATACGCGCGGAACTCGTTTTACCGCAGCCGCGCGGTCCGGAGAACAGATAGGCGTGCGTGAGCTTGTTCTCGTCAAGCGCACGCATCAGCGGAACCGTGACCTGATCCTGTCCGATCACGCCATCGAACGTGTCGGGACGATACCTTCTATACAGTGCCAGTGCCATCGCAAATTCCTTCCGCCGTAGTGTTCTAGAGTATCGATGAATTACGACACGTTCGCCAATCGGGAAGCGCCGAGGCCGACCATCTCCGCAAGTCCATCGCGTGTCTGTCTGATCTACAACCGGCGCAGCCGGTACTCTGGAAATCAGACATGAACCGTGTGATCGGCGTACCGTCGGTCACGAACGCTGACTGTTGCGCGCCTAAAACCCGTGCGTCACCACCATGCCGCACAAGGCGTTGCCACGCGATTGGGAGGAGAGAGCCATGACCGGGAAACCGGAAGCGTCCACCAGCACCATTGGAGACGCGCGTCGCTTGCAGATCGTGCAGGCGGCACGTGAGATCTGCTTGGAAAAAGGGTTTTCGAAGATCACGATCAGCGATATCGCCGAACGGGTCGGCATGACCAGATCGCTTTTCTACCACTATTTCCAAGACAAAGACCAGGTTGCGGATGCCGTGCTTTTCGACGATGTCATCAGCGAAGTCATCGCCCGCCTGGAAGAGTGGAACGAGCATCGCGAGGCCGGCAACATCTCGAAGGCGCTTGACGATGTGGTGCGGCTGACCCGTTCGCTCATCGCCGATGAAGGCCCGTTCAGCCAACGTCTCATCGAGGATGGCAACGCTGCACTGTATCTGAGGTTCATCGACCGGGCCGCGGACCGCATTTCCGAATACCTGTGCGGTTCCACGGTACGTGAATTCGAGGAAAAGCACGGCATGCCGATCCGCAACGAGCATGAGACCTTCTACACGCTGATCGTCGGCTTGATCTCGCTGATCAGACTGCATCCTGACATTGACGATGACATTGTCAGGCAGGTGGCGGCACAGACGCTGCATTTGGACGAATATCTGTGACGGTGCTCCCACACGCGTCATTTCCGCCGGCAAGCAACATATAACGGCCGTTCAACGTCCGGAGAGGCATCGAGCGGCACCGGCTGGCTGACGGAAAACGACGTCAGGCGAGGAATCTACCGGTAAGAGGGTCACGACCGTCACGTTTGATGGTTTCCAACACCCGTTCCTCGCTGTCGGCCGCCTGCGCTTCCGCCACGGCCGGCGGCACCAGCACACGCAGCGCACGGTCCTTGGCTAAGACCTTCACCGGCAAATGGCCCACGTATTCGCCATCGGCCATCAACACCGGAGGCTCATCCCCTTCGGTGGCGCGGGTGATTTCAATGTCGCGCACCCGCTTCCATCCGAAAGCATGGCTGCCCAGCAGTCGGCCGTGGTAGGCGCGTGCCACCGCGTCCACACACTCCCGGAAATTCGGCACATGGTCAAGCCACACCAGATCAAGCAGTCCGTCCGCGAACCGTGAATACGGGGACACCTCGATGCCGCCGCCGATATGGCGGGAATTGGCCACGGTGAGCAGTGGCGAGATGATATCCCGCTCCTCCACCGAACCGTCGGCCAGCGTGGCCTTGATGTGGTATCCGTAGCTTTTCATGTGGGTCAACTCCACGATGACCGCGGCGAAATACCGCAGCGAGCCATTCGGCAGATGCGAAATGATTGGCGCGGTCGTTGATGCTTGCGTCCAAACCGCACGACAGCATGCCCGCATAATAGCGGTCGATCGGCGAGCGCGACTGTAAAACATCGGTTCCGTCGGTCGAATCGATGGCATGACCGTCAGGCAACGAAGTCACCAAGCCCATGTCCACGTCGATATGCGTGCCGCGCACAATCGCACCGACAATGCCTTCAACGGCGGTTTCGACGCGATTGACCGGCAAATCCAGTCCGCGTGCGAAATCATTGCCGGAGCCGATGGCCACGATGCCGAGTGGTTTGCCGGAGCAGCCGACTGCGTTGGCGCCTAACGCGACCATGCCGTCGCCTCCGACCGCGACCAGATAATCGTATTCGTCGCCGCGGCGGCGGGCGTTGGCCAGGGAATCGTCGAAGCTTGTGCCGGTCACATCGATTACGTCGAAGCCATGCTTGCGTCCGGCTCCGCGCAGCAGATCAATGACATGACCGCCCACTTGGGCGCCCTTGCCTTTGTTCGATGTCGGATTGCAGACCACGGCAACGGTCGTATTCGCATGTGACGTCTTGCTCATACTTGTACGATAACCATGTTTCACGTCAAGCGCCAGATTGCCCATTACCTTCAGCTGAACATTCCGTGCCGTCATGCAACGACTGTCCGGCAATCTCCTAATCACAGGCAATAGGCCCCGCACGTGACTGCCGGACGACCCACGGTGCGAACGGCACCTGCGTGGCCGCCTGCACGGCGACCACCGCATCCTCGCCTTCAATGGCACAGGATTCGAGCCGGGTTCCATTGCCCGACGTTGTACGCGATGCGGCCGCGCACGGGTCGGCGG